>Ga0187860_1001252_pt1 | contig 22783 bp, 18 predicted proteins | sample June2016WEW_10_4_FD_132981 | JGI IMG/M metagenome (GOLD analysis project Ga0187860, IMG submission 132981) | Peatland microbial communities from SPRUCE experiment site at the Marcell Experimental Forest, Minnesota, USA - June2016WEW_10_40 | ecosystem: Environmental > Terrestrial > Soil >...
CTTGCGCCGAAGATCATCGGAATAAGCTCGCGCCATCGTTGTCGTGTCGCAGGAGAACTCGCCATCCCCAGGGTAATTCACTCACCGAATCCAGGTATATACCTTCTAGGGAACCGGTCTAAAGGTGTGTCCCATGACGCCCGCCGAGGTCCCCGGCACGCGTCGTGGTTGCGCCGAAACCGCGATCTTAGGTTTTACCGTGCCCGGCCGGCATCAAACGCCACCTGTGCATATCCGGCAGGAACGTTGAACTGTGCCGGATCGATCGGGGCGGACGAGAAACTGCTGGTCTCTATGCTCGACTCCACCAGTACACTCGCGGCAGCATTCGGTGCGCCCTGTGGCTGGCCCTGTGGCGGCGGAGCGTCTTGCGAGTCATTCTTTTGTTTCCTTCCGAAGCCGCCGAAGGGGCTGAGTTTGCCGACGATCGCCGAAGTTGCACTTTTCTGAGCGACCTCTCCGGAGCTGGGTGAGTTCGACTGCGGCAAGGGCGCCTCGGATGCGGCGGGCAGAGGCTGGCCATCAGGGCTGGCGCCAACGCGCATCACCTGTAGCACTGGGACGCCCTTCAGTTTGGACATTTCCTTCGCCATCTCGGTCATTCCCTGTGCCGAACCCGGTCGCATGGAGCCCATTGCTGGCTTCAGCGCGTCGCCGTAGATCATTCCCATTTTCAGCGCAAGCCTGCGATTGAAGTCGCGCACTTCGCCATAACCGGGAATCTCAGGAACCATCCACATATCGTTGGTCATGGCGAAGGAGCCCTTGTCCCCGGTTTTTTGATCGGTGGCCTCCATCGTCATGCACAGAATCGCTTCTTTCGCGTCGAGACCGGCAACCCGCTTGGTGGCGCCAGTGTCTTTCACGCTGACCTTGAAGTCCATCTTCGGAGGCGGGGTATTGTTGGCTGGCGCTTGCGATGGCTTGCTCTTGGCCTGCTGCTCCGCCGCTCTTTTTTGCGCCTCTTCCATTCGCTCCTTCATCTCCTGGAAGGTCATGACGGTGTACTGCTTTTTCCGGTGATCGATATTGGTGATCGTCTCTTTGTCGAGATCGATGATTTCAGTCCTGTCCGGATTGATGCGCGCCATCCGGTCGCCCTTGACCAGCACCGTGGAAGTAGTTGGTGCCATGGTCTGCTTGGCGTCCCGGTTGAAGGCGCTGGCAAGCTTCATCATGCCGACGATGGCGCCGCCGGTGATCCTGGTGGTTTCTTCGTACCGGAAATCGGCGAATGAGGGCGTGGCTAACAGCAGACACAGAACTTGTACAATCCATTTCCGCGACGTCATGTACTCCTCCGAATTTGTGCGCTGGTGTGCGGCGAAAAAGCCTGGTTCGCCGCGCTGGAGCCAAGCCATGCCAGGCGCACCGCGTCCGGCTGGTTTGAGGCTGAGAAGATTTTCAGGCGGCCGCAACCTTGCAGGCCTGAAGGTGATCTCCTCGTCGTTAGAACGCCCTGTTGCTCCGGGAGATGCATGTACCGGACCAGAGTTTTTGGTCTGGGTCCGACACGGGTTGTAGAATCAAAGTTTGTAACCCTGTAATTCTATGAAGCCTATAAAGATGAGCCAGAAGAACAAGAATCGCAGCCATTCGAAGTCGTCCAGCGAAGTGGTAGAACGGGCAGCCGAAACGGTTCGCCAAGTGGTCGAAAAGGCCGCTGGCAGCGTCGGCAAGCTGGTTGAGGAAGTCAAGCAGGATGTCCAGGCCGCCGCGCAGGGACTCGGTCTGGCCGAAGCCGCCAAGCGGCAAGGCCGGGGAGATGGGCAAAGCTCGGGCGGAGCCACGCAGTCTTCCACGCTTGCGCCGTTGCCTTCCACCCGTGACCAGGATGAAGGCCGTTACAATCCGCATTCCATCGAACAGAAATGGTCCGAGCGCTGGAACAATGATCCAAAGCTCTATGCCGCCGAGGGCTTGGACTCGGGCAAGCAGAAGTACTACGTCCTGGAAATGCTGCCCTACCCTTCGGGCGCGCTCCACATGGGGCACGTGCGCAACTACTCCATCGGCGACGCCCTGGCCCGCTACATGTGGATGAACGGCTACAACGTGCTGCATCCCATGGGATGGGATTCATTCGGGCTTCCGGCCGAGAACGCCGCCATCAAGAACCAGCAGCCGCCAAGGGAGTGGACGCTGCAGAACATCGGCAACATGAAGACGCAGATGAAGCGTCTGGGCTTCGGCTATGACTGGTCGAAAGAGGTCACGACCTGTTTCCCGGAATACTACAGGTGGAATCAGTGGTTCTTTCTCAAGCTCTTCGAGCGTGGTCTGGCTTATCGGAAGAAGAGCACCGTCAATTGGTGTCCTGAATGCCAGACGGTGCTTGCCAATGAGCAGGTTGTGGGCGGTTGTTGCTGGCGGCATGAAACTACGGTGGTCGAGCAGCGCGACCTGGAGCAATGGTTTCTTCGCACCACCAGTTATGCCGAGGAGCTTCTCTCCGGACTCGATCGTCTGCAGGGCTGGCCGGAAAAAGTGCGCACCATGCAGCGCAACTGGATCGGCCGCTCCGAGGGCGCCATGGTCGACTTCAAATTAGATCACGCCGCCGGAGCCGCGGGCGACAAAATCACGGTCTTCACCACGCGCGTCGACACCATGATGGGAGCCACGTCGGTGCAGCTTGCGCCCGAGCATCCGCTGGTGGCCGACCTGATTTCGTTCAATCCCAATCTGAAGGCCGGAGTCGATGAGCTGCTTGCCGACCAGCGCATGGCCAGGGAAGCGGGCAACATCGGCGGGCTGGAAAAGAAAGGTGTCTTCACCGGCTTCAACGCCATCAATCCGTTCAATGGAGAGCGGGTTCCGATCTGGGTGGCCAACTACATCCTGCTGGACTACGGGACGGGCGCCATCATGAGCGTGCCGGCGCACGACGAGCGCGATTACGAGTTCGCCAGGAAATATGGACTTGAGATCCGAATCGTTATTCTGCCGCGGCGCGAGGGAGAGCCTCCCGCCGCGGGCGAGCCCGAAACGCCCGTGCTGCCCTTCACCCTCGAAGACAGCCTGCTGATCAACTCCGGTCCATGGAGCGGCCTGTCTTGCAAGGAAGCGCAGCATGTAATGGCGAAGCATGCCGAGGAGCACGGCTTCGGTAAGGCAACCGTCACCTACCGGCTGAAGGACTGGGGCATCTCCCGCCAGCGTTATTGGGGAACGCCTATTCCGATTATCCACTGCGGGAAGTGCGGTCTTGTGCCCGTGCCGGAAGAGCAGTTGCCCGTGCTGTTGCCCGAGAACGTGGAAATCACGCTGGCCGGCGGTTCACCGCTCGGGCGCGTGCCGGAATTCGCCAACACCACCTGCCCGAAGTGTGGAGGCCCGGCGCGGCGCGAGACCGACACCATGGACACCTTTGTTGATTCCAGTTGGTATTTCTATCGCTACACCAGCCCGATTTCGACAGCGCCCTTCGATTCGGCGGTGGCCAATTACTGGTTCCCCATCGATCAGTACATCGGCGGAGTCGAGCACGCGATTCTGCACCTCATCTATTCGCGCTTCTGGACCATGTTCATGCGCGATCTCGGCCTCATCCGCAACGACGAGCCCGCGACGCGTCTGTTTACGCAGGGCATGGTCATCAAGGACGGCGCCAAGATGTCGAAGTCGCTCGGCAACGTCGTTTCACCGGACGACATGGTGGCGCGTTACGGCGCTGATTCGACCCGCCTCTACACGCTCTTTGCCGCGCCGCCCGACCGCGATCTTGATTGGCAGGACCAGGGCGTGGAAGGCGTGAGCCGCTTCCTGAGCCGGGCCCACCGCTTCGTCTCCGAAGCTCCGGTGAAGTTTGGCGGAGGCGAGCCGCCGTGCTACGCCGCCGAGTTCACTCCACAGGCTCGCGCCGTCGTGCGCAAGATGCACCAGACCATCAAGCGCATCACCGACGAGTTGAACGGCCGCTGGCACTTCAACACCTGCGTGGCCGGCCTGATGGAATTCCTGAATGCCTGCACCGCACAGCAGGAAGTCTTCGGCAAGGGGACGAAGCTGCCTGAACTGCGGACGCTACGCGGCGAGGTGCAGCGCAACTTGGTGCTGATGCTTGCCCCGTTCGCGCCGTATCTTGCGCATGAGTTGTGGGAACTCCTGGGCGAAGATGCTTCGAAGCTGTTGCGTCACTCGTGGCCGAAGTACGATCCCGCGCTTGCCAAGGAAGACGAGGTAGAGATGGCCGTGCAAGTCAATGGCAAATTGCGCGGACATATCCTCGTCTCCGCCGATACGGCTGAAGACGCAATACGACAGGCCGCTCTGAACGATGAAAAGGTCAAAGCGGCAATTGCGGACAAACAGGTTGTCAAGGTGATCGTCGTGGCCGGCAAGCTGGTCAACATCGTTGTGCGCTGAGGTTTTCGCGCATTCTCGTGGACGCCGCCCTGCGTTCCTAGACCAACCGATCTGCCCGCGCGGGTGAGGCGAGAGCGCTTCCCGACTGTCATGGCGAGCGAAGTCGAGCCACCTTTTGTTCTTACTGCCGAAAACAAAGGGTGGCTCCACTACGCAACCAAAGAACCCTCTGCTTATCGAATGTAATGTGGGGTACGTTTGGCTGCTCCGGCCGCGGCGCTCGACGCTCCGGTCGCCATGACATCCTGCGGGGAATTTGGATACAACGAGGGAACTGCTCGTCTCTACTTGCGCCGCTGCAGGATTTCATCCTCGGTGCGCATGGCCTGTTGCGCTTTTTTCAGTCCCGCCTGAGCCGTGGCATTGGAGGGATCCAAGCGGACCGCTTGCTCGAAGGTTCTGACCGCCATCGCATAGTCGCCGCCGTCAATCTGCTGCTGGCCCGCTGTCGCCAGTTCCCGCGCTCGTCGCTCCCGCGCTGGTTTCCTATCATCGGGGTTGCCGGGAACCAACGGCATGCGCTGAACAACCTCCATCGCTCTTGCCTGTCGAGCCTTCCTCAGTCCCGCGTTGGCAGCCACATTGGAGGGGTCCAAGCGGAGCGCCTGTTGATAGCTGCTGATGGCGCTGGCGTAATCGGCTCCGGCCATCTGCACCCGCGCCACGGCCACCAACTCTCGCGCCTGCCGCTTGGCTTCGGCAGAGGCCGGGGATTGAGGCGCTTTCTCGTCGTCCCACGTGACCTTTGGAGGTGTCACGGTTGCAGGTGGAGGGGTTACGGGTGCGGGCTGATGGGCACGCGAATTTGCAGTGGTGGTGCCCGGTTGCTTGGCAGGGGCAGGCTTTTCCGACGCGACGGCCGGAGGAGGATTATCTTGCCGCGTGGGTTCGGCGGCGCTTGGAGATTGAGGGGTCACGGGTGCGGGCTGCTGGACTGGCGAACTTGCAGTCGTCGTGCTGGATTGCGAGGCAGGCGCGGGCTTGGCCGCATGGGAGTGCTTGGACATCCAGTAATATGCGCCAGCCCCGGCAGCGAGCACGAGCACCAATACAAGCGTAATCGTCTTGGAGTACGACTTCTTTCGTCCCGCGAGGTTTGGAACGGCTGCCGGCTGTCCCTGTGTCCGCGCCGGAGCGGCTGCGGCAGCGGCTGCCTGCGCGGGCGGGGTGGATTGGTGATGCTGCTCACGTGGTTCGACTGGGGCCGATTTGGCAGGCGTGTACACCACACGCGCCCGGCCTTGGCCAGCCTGGGGTCCTTGGGTGGCTGCCGGCGAGAGCGGTGCGGTTGGCGACGGTGCGCTTCCCACCGTCTCATCGACGACGCCGACCACAACGGTTGCCGCCTGCGACTGCAAAATCGCGGCCCAGCGCTCCGGGTCCTGCAGCGCCTCGATCATCTCGTCGATCGTCGAGAATCGCTTCTCCCGGTCCTTCTCCAGGGCCTTCATCACCAATTTGCTGAGGCCCGCGGGAATATTCAGGGCAGCGGCAAATTCACGCGGCGGCACTGGCACGGTATGAAGATGCTCAAGGCAATACCCCATCGGGGTGTCGCTTTCGAAGGGGAGCTTGCCGGTGATCATTTCGTAGATCACCACACCCAGCGAATAAATGTCGGCCCGGCTGTCGATTTCGGTACCCACTTTGCCGCGCGCCTGCTCCGGCGACATGTACTGCGGAGTGCCGACCACCACTCCCTTGCGTGTCGCCGTGTAGGCGGCCATGGTAAAGGCGCCCTCTTTGACCTTGGCGATGCCAAAATCCAGAACCTTGGCGGCTTCGTTACCCTGCTCATCTTGAGTGATGAGGATATTGTCCGGCTTAATATCGCGATGCGTAATGCCGAGCTTGTGAGCCGCCGCCAATGCCCGCGCCACTTGCAAAGAAATGCTAAGCGCGCGGCTTACCGACAGCGCTCCTTCCTTGTCGATGACGCTCCGCAGGTTAGGGCCATTCACGAACTCCATCACGATGTAGGGCCGGCCGTCTTCGGTGGTGTCGTAATCTTCCACCGCGATGGCGTTGGGGTGGCGCAGCTTGCGGGTGAGGACCGCCTCGCCTTTGAAGCGGTTGTTGAACGCCGTGTCATCGGCGTAGCTCGCCTTTACGACCTTAATGGCGCAGATCTCGTTAAAGGCCAGGTGTTTGGCGCGGTAAACGTCGGCCATTCCGCCGCCGCCCAGACGCTCAAGAATCTGGTACTTCGAGCGGATCACCATCCCCGGCTCAATTTCGTTGGTCTCCCGCAATGCCGTATTGTCCTGCGGACAGACGCGGAAATTCGTGGGATAGCTGTGGCTGCAAACCGGGCAATGCTTCATAAGCGATCGCGGCGCGTATACAAATGGTTATCAACTGCTCGCTAGAGAATACTTCGAAACCCATGGAAACTCGAAGCAAAACTTAGAGAACGTGACGATAGTAACAAGCGCGGTTTGCCGCAGAGGGAAGGGGGAACGGCGCACGCGACGGAGGATTCGAACGGCAGACCTCGTGCGTAAATGCAACGGATGATCGTTATTTTCCAGCTACTTAGCTATTTGACCTTGGTTACTCGGGCTTCGGTCATTCTGTAACCACCAGCTTGCCAGGTCGCCCGGACGGTCCCATTAGCTCGAAACTGCAATGTAATCTCACGTTTATCTGTTTTGGAACTGATGGTTTGAGAAGCCTGGGGGTAGCCTTCCGGCGACGTGGAGAACCGTATCGCACCTGTAAATATATCGAAGCCACCCCTGTGTCCTGTGCCTTTGTCTTCCCAACTGTAGATTCCCCGAACCTCATCCCCCTTGATAGAGGTTATGACCAAACAGAATTTACGCCACGGATTGACTTCCCATTGTCCCGTCCATATTCCGATCTTTTCACGCTGTGGAGTGTTGTAGTCAAACTCAAGCTTGTCGGGGAGTGGACAATAATCCGGGTGAGCCTGTATTCGGGGTTGCGGCGCACGTACTACGTTTGCCTGCGCTTCAATCTCCATCTTGGCCAATGCGGCGTAACGCCCTTGCGGATAGGCCCTCAGGAATGCCCGCAAGCGCGGCACGTCCTTCGAGTCCTTGACTGCGTCCCAATCAATCTGCTCCAGCGCTTCACGCGCCTGCTGCCTGTAGCGCCCGTTAGGATACTGAGCTAGATACGCCTGGATGCGAGCATGATTACGGCTGCTGAAGGCGGAATTCCAGTCGATTTGTTCGATCTGCTCACGAGCCTGTTGCGCGTAACGTCCGCCGGGGTGCTGATTAAGATATGTCTGCAGCTTGGATCGATCATTGCTGCCGTTTGCTGCCGTCCAATCGATTTGTTCGATCTGCGCGCGAGCGGCGTCGGAGAATGGGCTACTCGGGTGACGCTGGAGAAAAGCTTCCAGCTGGTTCCGGTCGTTGCTGTACCTCACCGCCTCCCAGTCGATTTGTTCGATCTGTGCGCGAGCAGCGTCCGCAAGCGGGCCACTCGGATGACGCTGAAGAAAAGCTTCCAGCTGGTTCCGGTCGTTGCTGTACCTCACCGCCTCCCAGTCCTGGGCGGTCGTGTCTACGTGTCTCTTGGAAATGACCAGCAAAAGTTTGTCGTCGGCGCCTACTTCCCGAAGTTCCTTTTCGACATCGTCGGTCAACTCAAAGCTAACGCCGTATTGCTCAACCAGGGTGGCCACCCTCTTGGGGCTCACGCTACCTTCGAGCAGCTTCTCGATTTCCGCCAGAGTAAAGGGTTCCTTAGTGGCTGTGTTTTCCGTAGAGTCCTGAGCGCCGAATGCCTTCGGCTGTACCGCGAGGCAAGTGCTTATTAAGAATAAAATCGCGCCCAGCCACAATATGCGATTTTTTAGCATAAGACCCACCACATCTCCACCATGTATGAACCCCAACGCCGCGCTAATGACCTTGTGCCCCACCAGAAGTGGTAAACCCGGCGCATGTGGCGGAGAAGGAATCCAGCCGCAAGGTGAATTCGCCATTGGGATCGGGATGGCGTGCCCAGGGATTGCGCAGCCTGACCGTGCCGGCGGCGAGATTGACGCTCAGGACTGTATAAGCATGGCTATCTTCATACCAGTCATCGATTTGCGATCCGAAGCGGGAGCGCCATTTCGATAGCACCATCTGAGCCGGAGGGTCGCCGGTCCAAACAACTACTGCCTGATGTTTCCCCAGCGCATTCGATATCGCCGTGAGTGCTTTTGCTCCGTCGCGCACAGTGTACGAGTGCGCCGTACCGTCGAAGGCCTGCATAACACGTTCAGGCAGGCCCCCCTGGCCGACGGCGCGGTAAGCCCCGAACAGCTCTCCGTTGCTCTTGATCTCGCTTTCCAACGCATCGAAAGTACCGCTCGAGTCCAGAAAACCGAGTGCGCGCTCTTTCAAAGCTTCGTCCAACGGGAAGATTTTCATCTCCTGCTTGAGCTGCGCCTTCAGGCGGACGCGATCGATACTTCCAACCTGATCAATCTGCGTGCGGATGGCCCGGTCATACGCCAGCAGGAGTGCGTCCGAGCTGGCGACAACAGCGCTCAAGCTGAGCTTGAGGGCCGGGGATAGCGAGCTCCCGGCAATGCTCTCCACCAAGGCGGCCCGCAGGGTGCGTTGGGCATAGCCGCGGAACAGCACCGCAACCCAGAGGCCATCGGAGCGATCGTAGCCGCTGTCGCGCGCGAACTGCACGTCTTCGGGATAAACCCGCTCGATCTTGCCGTCGGCAAAACGCACGCTGAGATCGCCGCTCGCGTCCTGGCGGATGGCGGCACGTAACAGGGCCGGCTGGGTAGCGGCGAGGGCGGCAATGGTGGCATGGAAGTAACAACTTCCCAAAGCGCCTTGGCGTACGGATTGGGCGCTCAGCGGCGTGGAGCCGTATAGCTCGACGGCGCCGAAGGCCGCATGGGTCGTAGAACACAGCAACAGGAGAATGAGGGTTCGCGAAAGGTTGTTCATATCATTGTCCCGCGCTAACCTGCTCGCTGCTCAGGTTGAACTTGAGGGCCTTCGTAGCCGCCGCAATGGGCACTACGGAATTCTCGTATGTGACTACACCAACAACGCCAGCCTCCGAAATAACAGGCGAACCCCAGCCCGCCGAATCGATCATCGCGTCCAAGCGGACCTCGCCCGCCGTAGAGGACCCGGAAATCACGATCAGCTCGGGACGCGCCTCTCGCCCCTGGATGCCCTCGGGAAAACGAAACAGCGCCAGGGAAGAGCTTTCGCCCGTGCGCGTAGGTGTCGCCTTTACCGCTTTCAACGCCACAACGGCTGGGTCGATGATCTCGACCAATGCCAGAGCAGCGGTGCCTTGCCGGCGATGCACGCTGACCTTGACCACCTTGTTGCCATCTTGCGGCAGTACCATGGACTCGACGGAGTCCTTAGTCGAGGACGACAATTTCAACTGTTTAGAGCTGAGCCGCCAAGCCTGCTCGGGGAGGAGTTTGTTATCGTCGTTACGCAGGCGAGCATTTGCGGGCCAGATGGCTAAGTCGTAGGCGACGACCTTGAGGCTTCGATCCTGCTTCATGCTTGCGGCGATATCGGGATCGAACTTCCAGGGCTCCAGGACCGATTTCGGCAAGAGCACTTGCTTACCCGCAACCCGAAACCCCACGGCCGTGGCGTCGAACGGAAAGTTCTTGCCTGCTGAATCCTGCAACTGATAGGTGGAATGCGCCAGCACGAGCGTGGGCGCATACTGCTCCCAGAGTTGCTTTCGCCTTTGGGAAAACAACTTGGTCGTAGTCTGCCATCGGCTGCCGACGTTGTCCAAGGCAGTCTGAGCTCCATCGATCAACGCCAGCGCCGCGTTGCGGCCGACAGCCGCGCCGGGCACCTGCAGCTCCAGCGAATTCTGTATTTTTACGGGGACACGGGCACGGTTGGTGAACAGCAACAGCTTGGTGGCTGGGTTCAGACTGACATCGGCATAAGCCGTACCTGTCACGGAAAGCCTGCCGTCCGCCACGAGGGCACGCAGCGGCCTGAGATTGTCCAGGTCGTGGAGATAGACCGTAAGGATCAGAGGCTTTAACGGGGTGACTTTCTCATTAGGCGCCAGTACCAGATTGTCGGAAAGGGGCGAAGCATAAAACGGAACGCCGTTGATCCGCAGTTGATCGAATGCAACTTCTCGGAGCGTGACGTTTCGCGAGGAAGCGAGACTGATGCTTGCGCGCAACTGCACCTTTTCGGTGGTGGCCGATACAAGCGAGAGGCTTTCCAACCCTACCTGGACAACTGGTTTAGCGTCGTCGGCATTAGCCACGGCGACAAAAAGGGACCCGCCAAGTATTAAAACAAGCGCAACAACCCAGCGTAAACGAGCCATTCGTGCTCTCCCGAGGTGGTTTACCGGCCGACCTGGCGTTTCATCTCTTCGAATTTGCGGTTGATGTACTTATCCATGACCGAGGGCAGCTCCTTGTTCATGCGCTCGACGAAGCGATCTTCAGCCTGCTTCATCTTGCCGTCGAAGCCATCCATGCGTTGCTTCATTGTTTTCAAGCGCTGGTCGAGGGCAGGCGTAAATGTCTTGACCGCGTTCTGGGCCTCTTCGCGCAGTGCGGTTACCGCCTCCTTGTTCCTGTTGATCTGCTGGCCTTGATACAGCACGATAAAAAGAAGGATGACCATGACCGCCAGGTTCGCGGCCAGCAGATTGCGGATGCTGTCTAGTTTTTTGTCCATCACTTGTTGATCTCCAACCTCTGGCTCTATTGGCCGTGCGGGACTTTGCATGCTGATGCCGCGCGACGTCTCCGGCTTCTGAGTTTCCCCCAAAACCACGCGAACGGGTTTGGCGCTCACGTCCTCGGGCTTGCCCGCGATACTTTCGGCGTAGCGCAATACGGTTTGATCGGCCGTGGGACTTTCTGCAATAACTGTGGCCGCGGATTCATTCGCGACGCTCGTTACTTCGCTCTCCGGCCTACGCACGATTGTCTCTGCGTAACCGGGTGTTGCCGGCGTTTTGGAGGGCTCCTCGGTCAAACGGAAGCGAAGCTCGGGCCCGTCCGCCCCAAGCCGCAAAGTGTCTCCCGAGTGAACGATTCCAGCGCCAACGCGCTTCCCGTTCAAGAACGTTCCGTTTGCGCTCCGATCGGAGAGCGCGAGCTCGCCATCCTCGCGTAGTTCCAACATTACGTGCTCGCGGGAGACCATGGAGTATTCGGTCAAGCTGACGTCGCACCTCGAGTCGCGGCCAATCAGAATCCGAGCCTTTCTGTACGACCAATTGTTGGTCTGCCCGACAAGTTCAATCTCAACCAGCATGGTGTTCCTTCCTTCGCAACGCGATGATGATTCCTCCGATCAACAGCCCGCCATACCCGGCTACAATGCCAAAATATCTCCAAAAGGCGGTGGGACCTAACTTCGCCGGCCTGGGATCTGCTTCCCGGATTTTCCGCTCCGCCTCGGCACGCGCTTTCGCCAGTTCGTCGGGATGCAAGCTCGTGTAAATGTTGTTCAGCAGCAAATAGCTGTACTTCTCGCCATCGTGAATGTACAAATCCGCAATCCCCTCCAATCCCCATCGAGACACCATCAGCGGCGAGAGGCCATATTTCAGCGCGGGAGTCATTCCGGTTGGAATTAGCGCCGCTGGCAGCTCTTGCAACTCCACCTGCTGATTTGGGCGTTCCACCGCATAGAACGAGTGGATCGTATTGACCGGGATCAGCAGCCCGGCAAGCAACATCTGCGGGATCATGGTCAAGGGGAAGACATAGAGAGCCTTTTCGGCCGTAGAGAAGACGGACGAAATCAAGAGTCCCATGAGGCCGCCCACCAACGTCAAAAGCCACATCAGCGCAAAGCATTCCGCCAAGTGGTTTTCGACCGCGCCCATGCCCGCCAGCACCGCTATGAACAACAGCGACTGCATCGCCGCCACCGCGCCGACGTAGATCAGCTTTGATCCAACATAACTGCTCAACTTGAGGTCTCGTTGCCGTTCTCGTTTATAAACCGGAAGCTCGTCGACAATCTCGCGAACGGAAGAGGAGCAGCCGAACCAGAGCGCGACCAGCACGATCATGAACAGCACCTTGGGTTCGTTGACCGTCTGCTTCATGATGCCCATCAGAATGGCAACGACAACGGGGGGCAGCAGCAGCGTGGCCAGCGTGGACTTCTCTTTGAACTTAAGCGTGAACTGCCGGCTCAACAGCGTGGTGAGCTGGCGCCAGAAGGAGCGGCGTGGTTGTTGTCCGTGTTCGGCGGCAGGGCGTTTTTTGTCAGCCGCGACGGTTTTGAGCACGCTGCCGACCGACTCCTGATAGGCCTCCGACTGCCGGTACTGCGCCGCCCATTGCTCTGGCTCTTGCTCCTTCAATTTGTCGAAGATTTCATGAGGCCGCCGTGTCTGGAAGTACGACAGCATCTCCTGACTTTCACCGAAGTAGGCAAGTTTGCCGCGCACCAGCACGGCGACTTTATCCAGCAGGCTAAAAGACCCGAGCAAGTGGGTGTTGATGACGACCGTCGATCCTCGATTTGCAATTTGACGGAATAGCTGCATCATCGCCATTTCCGTCCGTGGATCTTGCCCCGCCGTCGGCTCGTCGAGGAAAAGCAGCGCCGGCTTGCTCAAGAGTTCGATGCCCAGGCTGACGCGCTTGCGCTGTCCGCCGCTGATCTTCGCGATTATGATGTCGGCGCGCTCGGTGAGGTCGAGGACCTTGATGATTTCATCGACACGGTTCCAGATTTCGGTCTCGCCGAAGTCGTCCGGAAGCCGCAGCCGCGCCGAGTAGTAAAGGCATTCCTTCACGCTAAGCTGCCGGTGGAGAATGTCCTCTTGCGGAACATATCCAATCAGCGCGCGTAACGAAGCGAATTCGCTGTACAGGTCGGCGGAGTTAAGCCGAACACTGCCCTGTCCTGCCGGCCTGGAACCATTCAAGGCGTCCATCAGGGTCGATTTTCCGGCCCCGGAGGGTCCCAGCAGCCCGACGAATTCGCAGGGCTGAATCGCCAGCGAAACGTCGTCCAACAGCCGCAGTGGTTTGCCCGTATTGAAATCCGTGGTTTCGACGCGCAATGCGCGCGCCGTCAGACGGATGCGTGTGCCATCCGCCTGTTGCTCCATCTGCGAGCCGTCGAACACGAACTGCACCGCGCCAAGGCCAATGCGATCGCCCGGCTGGAGGACGTGCCTGGCGATGCGGCGGCCATTGACGAAGGTTCCGTTGGTCGAGTTGAGATCGATGAGTTCAAACTTGTTTGCAACCTTCCGCACCTCGGCGTGGCGCGATGAAACCGTAGGATGAGGAAGTGGAATAGTGTTCGCTTGATCGCGGCCGATGGTTACGACGGGCTTATCCAACTCGATGTCCCGCAGGATCAAGGCGCGACGGCGCGACTCCCGGTACAAAAAGATATACGACTCGCAAGCCCCGAACTGGATCAGGTCGCCTTCGTTCAGCCGGGCTTCGACAATTCTCTCGCCATTGACAAAGGTGCCGTTGCTTGATCCCAGGTCGCGCAAAATTGCGCCATTCTTGTCGATAACGATCTCCGCGTGACGCGAAGAGATTGAGGGATGCTCAACCAGTAACTTGCCCGCGCCTTCGGTCCGCCCGAACTCCAGGCGTGAACCTTCAAGCGGGATGTCGCGCACCGCGTACTGGTCAAGAACCAGTTGCAACCGGCGTTGCGGAGTATCTTCCTCATGCTCGGACATGACCACCGTGCCGGCGCGCCGGGCGACGGCAGCCGACGCATACATTGTGCCCGGTTGGGCCACTCTTCCCGCTCCGAACCGTTCATCTCCCTGGCCTGAACCCGGGCTGCTCCCCAAAGTTTCCGGCGGAATCGGAAACAGGCGGCCAGACGCCGGGTCGCGTCGGAGATTGGAGACTCCGACAGGCTGGAAGACAAAATGGTTTTCCCGGCGGAAACCGAAGTGAATTTCATCTCCGGGCTGCAAGACTCTTTCGTCGACCCGTTGTCCGTTTACAAAAGTGCCGTTCTGCCCCTTGCTCGTCAGCCGTACGGCGCCTTGCGCTTCGAGGGAAAGAATCGCATGCTGCCGCGAGAGCTCCGGGTCGTCAATAACGAACTGGTTCTGATCTTGCGCTCGCCCCACCCGAAGACCATTCGCGGGGACGTAAAACGGCTTGCCTTTGTAGGGACCGTAGAGCCCGAGCAGGCACGGCTGCGTGAAAGAGAGATTGAGCGCGTGGCATTTGACACAGAAATTGTCGGAAACGGAAGCGCCACACCATCGGCAAGTCGACATGCTCAACCCCGAATACGGCTCGGCTAAGATCTATGCCCTAGGAACACACGAACGGGAACTCTGGGCGCAAATCTAGCATTGCTTCCATCGGAGGTAAAGCTGCTTTTGCCCCTACCGGGACTGAGCGCAGAATCGCAGCAGCACGCAGGTAATGTTGTCGCTTCCGCCACCAGTCTTTGCCGCTTCGATCAGCGTGTCGCATGCCGTCTGAAGCGACGGTGCATTCTGAATGATCTCGAGGATCTGGTCGTCGTTTACGTGGCGCACCAGGCCATCGCTTGAAAGCAGCAGCGTATCGCCGGGCACAATTTCCAGGTCGGAAACGTCCGGCTGCACGTCCGGCTCGGCGCCAAGTGCGCGCGTAATGACGTTCTGCATCGCGGAGACGGCGGCTTCCTCGACCGTCATCAGGCCGCGCCGTACCCGCTCCATGATTAGCGAGTGGTCGCTCGTCAGTTGCTCCAAGGCCGCGTCGCGGACCAAATAAATACGGCTGTCGCCCACGTGCGCGATGGAAACCGACTTGCCTCGAACCAGAACCGCGGCGATCGTGGTGCCCATCCCGGACCACCGGATATCAGCTAGCCCGGCCTGGTAAATAGCACGGTTTGCCGACAGGATTGCATTGCCCAAGGCATTAGCATGTTCCGAGCAATCCTCGAAGCGTCGTTCGAAAGCCGGATACGCCTCCGCCGCAGCCATCTGGCGGAAATAAGAGAGAACGGTCGAGACCGCCAGTTGGCTCGCAACTTCGCCGGCTGCCGCCCCGCCCATGCCGTCGCAGACAACAAAGATGCCGCAGTCGGTGTCGTATCCGAAGTTATCCTCGTTATTGGTGCGAACGCAGCCGACGTCGGTCTTACCGGCCACTTCGACAGCAAAATCCATCCGTGCCCATCCCCACGCGCCGAAGTCGGCAACCTGCTTACCGACGAGAAAATAACCTCGGGAACCCGCTCTCGAGGCGCCGGCCTGAAACTCCGCAGCCGATGCTAACATGCGCCAAATTGCGGGGTAAAGGAAGTTCGTTGCACTACCGCGCTAGACCGGATTCGCGGAGATGGCGCGGAGCGTGGGTCCGGAAGCGTAAGTCTCTGGCCTTCGTTGTCATCCTGTGGCAGACTACGGTGCAAGTTCGAAGTGTCCGCTGCGGAGGTGCTTGATGAGCGCCGGTGGCCCTGTCCGTATGGTTGTTTCGTTGTTGATCATCGCCGTCTGTCTTGCACTGTCGTCCCCGGTGGCGGCAGAAAGCATCAAGGAACTCAGAGCGCGCGCCGAACAGGGAGACGCCGACGCCCAGAGCAATCTCGGCCTGAAGTACTACAACGGCCGGGATGTGCCGCGGGATTATGCCGAAGCGCTGCTCTGGTTTCGCAGGGCGGCGGAGCAGGGTAATGCGTCCGGCCAGAACAGTCTCGGCTGGATGTATATGAACGGCAAGGGCGTGCCGCAAGACTATGCCGAAGCGCTGCGCTGGTACCGCAAGGCGGCGGAGCAGGGCAATGCTTCGGGCCAGAACAATCTCGGCATGATGTACCGGAATGGCCGCGGCGTGCCACAGGACTATGCTGAAGCGGTGCGCTGGTACCGCAAGGCCGCGGAGCAGGGTAATGCGTTCGGCCAGTTCGACCTGGGGCGCATGTACGAGAATGGCTGGGGAGTGCCACAGGACAGCGCGCTGGCCTTGTATTGGTACAACAAAGCCGCCGAGCAGGGCGGCAAGGAGGCACGAGACGCCGCCCTGCGCCTCAAAGCCGCTGGAATCGTGCCGCGCGCTCCCGGGACCAACGACGCCGAGCCCTCCGTTGCTCAGCCGCAGCCGCAGCCGGAGCCGCAAATCGACCGCCGACTGGCGATCGATGAGATCGAAGAACTGCTCAAGGGAAGCGTTTCACCGCCAAGGGTAACCACGCTCGTACAGCAGTACGGCGTCAACTTCGAGTTGAGCGACGAGGCTGAAAAGAGACTTCGTGGCCTGGGGGCCGACGACAAGCTGTTAATCGCCATCGCCAAGAACCGTCGCTGACGGTGAACGGCGAATACACGGAAGGAATGAACACATACTGAAAAAAATAACCCCGTGCTGGTTGGCGACGGGGTTAATTGGGAGGAAATCTACTGTTCAATAACTGCCTTGACAATACATCAAGCGTTAGCCCCATGGAATAGGGTCTTTATCGTACATCGCCGGCGGAAATGCCGTAATCCCGGCGCTGGAGCTTTCAGCCGGCCAGTTGCTCAATCGAATGCGTGCCGTAACGACCAGCGCCGCTACGCTGCTGCCCGGCACACTTGCATTGCGCGTGGAAACAGGATGTTGTTTTCCTTGTGGATGTGCTGGTGAAGGTCCGCCTCGAACTCCTGCAGTAACTTGTAGAGCGCGCGGAAACTGGTGCAGGCGTCATCCGGCACCTTGTAATCGGCGGTCAGCCGGCGCATTTCGCGCAACGCCTCGCCCGCACTGTCGTGTTCTGACATCATCATGCGGATCGGGTGTTCGACCGAGCCGAAGCAGGAGGGCGGCGCCGGCTCATGCTGCAACGAACTCTCTTCGCTGCGCGCGATGTAGGGAAACAGTATCTGCTCTTCTTTCATCAGGTGCATGGCAAGTTCGTCGGCCAGCGCGGCAAACTTGTCGCGAACACTGGCGAGCTCGGGATGATTCTCACCGTGTTTTGCGGTGACTTTGTCCAGCAGCGCCTCAAGGTTCGGGATCTGCTCGCGCACGTAGACGTGATGCGTGCTCTTGATGTTTTCGATCAGGTCATACAAAGGTTCCGTCGCCCAGTTGTTCGCCGGCGCGGTTCTTGTCTGTTGTTCGGATTGCAGCCGCTCCAGCATGGCCGTGAGGGTGTCCAGCTTCTTTCCGGCCGCCGTGCATGCCTCGGCCAGCGGCTTTTGCCCTCCGCAGCAGTAGTCGATTCCAAGCTGCTCGAAAACGTTGATGGAAGACGGGAGTTCGAGTACGAACTCGCGAACGGTCCTGCTCGTGTCGATAGCCATGTTGAGTGCCTCCGTAAACGGCCGCGTTCGAGTACAAGCGGCGATGGGATTGCGCGGGCTGAAGTAAATCAGCTTTTTCGCGCCTGAACGTAATCTAGAGGCGGATGCCCGATAGCACGATGACTAAAGTCACGAGGAAGGAAAAAACAACGGGCGGATTGGACTTCAGGGTCGAAAGCGGCGGGCTGCTATGACGTGGGTGTGCCCGTTTCCAGAACCTGTTCGGTCGCGGGTCTGAGTTCCTTGGCCGTGAGCTGATCGACCTTCCGCGGTTCGGGGAACAGCCAGGCCCACAGCGCCACTACCACGATGCTTCCCACGCCGCCGAGAACAACGGCGGGAATGGTTCCGAACCACGCGCCAGTCACGCCCGGCCATCGAGCAGACACCTCAACGGGCGTGGAAACGTGCATAATCAAACTGTGGAAGGCGCAGACCAGAATCTGGAGCTTGGCCCGTTGTTCATGCGATGGGCACGCGATTCCGTGCGCGCGCGCGGTTTAGGCAAATCGCTGGCGTATCTTGCCACGCAAGTCTGGAGCCTGTTGTGCGACAGCATGCCCGAGCGCCGACGCAGCCGCTTCGGCGACATCGACTACGATTGCGACTACGGATTCGATACCACCTGGGCGCGGCTGAGCTGGAGCGTCCGGCTGCGCGAGGTCTTTACCGAACGGCTGTATCAGCCAACGGTTCCGGCTGAATTTTCCGAAATGCTGCAACAACTGGCGCGAGTCGACTTCACGCGCTTCACCTTCATCGACCTTGGCTCGGGCAAGGGAAGAGCGCTGCTGCTGGCCGCCGAGTATCCCTTTCGGCGCATCATCGGCGTGGAAGTACAAGCCGAGCTTCACGCCGTCGCCGAGGAAAACCTCGCAAGACTTCGTGAAAACGACGACAAAATTGACGCGCAGTCAATCTGTCTCGACGCTCGCGAATTCAGGTTTCCGCCCGATCCGTTGGTCGTCTACCTTTTCAACCCCTTCCCGGATTACGTGCTTTCGGCTGTCATCGACAACCTTCGATCGTCACTCGCCCGCCATGCTCGCCCGGTGTATGTCATTTACAACGCACCCTTCGAGCAGCACGTAATCGAGAAGGGAAACACCCTGCGCAGGATCGTTCAAACCCATCAGTACGAGATTTATGAGGCGAGTCTCTGACTGTGATTAGTGAGAGGGTTTTCGAGTTGTTGCTGTATCCCGCCCAGCCAACGTCATTCGGAGCGAGAGGCGCCTTGCGACGCGAGTCGAGGAATCTCTTGTGTTACTTTACTGAGGGAAAACAAAAGATCCCTCCACTCCGTGCCCCCGGGTGGCCCACCCTAGCTTTTGTTGCTAGGGTGGGGCAGTTCCGGCAAGCCAGCTAGAGCAATTTTCCAATAGGTATATCCCAACATATCAAACTGTCATGGCGAGCGAAGTCGAGCCACCTTTTGTTTCTGCTGCCGAAAACAAAGGGTGGCTCCACTCCGCGCCCGAACAGCTTCTTGCTTATCGAATGTAATGTCGGGTACGCAGCTCGGCTGCTCCGGCCACGGGCGCTAGGCGCTCCGGTCGCCATGACATACCATTGGGAATTTGGATACACCAACAAGGGAATTGCTCTAGGTTTCCAGTGGCGGCACCGCGCTCAGGACGGCGTCCCATGCCAACTCGGCCGCATACGACGCCAGCTCTTCAAACTCCAGCTTGGTGTTCTCTACCTCCCCGGTGGTTACGGCGTAGAGCACGTCGCCGTCTTTTTCCGTGTGGAAGGGCTGAATGGCGCGTGCCATCGAGGTGTGGGTCTGAACGGCGAGCCGGCTGAGTTGCGCGTAGGTCAACTTTTGATTGACGACGACGACCGTCGGCGTGGTGTTTTCGGGAGCGGCGGACGCCGGTAGGGGCTCAGCAACGGCGCGGGCAGCACGGCGCTTGCGCGGGGCGGTGCCGTCATTGAGGTCTTGGGCAAGCGTGCGCCGCAGGGCTGTTTGCGGATCGAAATTACCACGCACCACCCGCCCGTCACGGCCGACGATGACTCCGACCGAATTCACCACGCTGAAGACCGCTAGTTTCACATCGCCGACCTGGCGGAAAGCGCCGCCTTGTCCTGAGCTCTCCATGAACGCCGGGCCGAAAAACTTGCCGACGTTAACCAGGCGTCCCGCGCCGTGCGCGCCGAGCGGGAAGCGGCCCTCGCGAGCAGCTCTCAGCGCGGCGCGGCCGAGCTCTTTGTCGGGGTGAATGGCGTTATTGCGCCCGCGGAAATCAAAGACGACGGCCCCGGTCACGGTGGGGATCATCTCCCATGCGGTGGTGTTTCCGCGCAAGGCGAGCAGCTCGGCCATGATTCCGGAAGCTGCTTCGAGGCCGTAGCTGGAGCCGCCGGTGAAGAAAATAGCTCGCACGGTCGGCTGGTCGTAACCGAGCCGCAAGCGATCGGTGTTGATGGTGGCCGCCGCTCCGCCGCGCACGTCCACCGCGGCCATCACACCCTTGGGGAAGTGGAAAACGGTGAGCCCGGTCGGCCCTTCGTCATACTCGGCGGCGCCGATCAGCAGGCCTGGAAAACAGAACTCGAGCGCCGGTCCGTACAGGCGAATCTGGGGAGTCGGTATGGTCATCATCAGCTGTCTCGATCAACCCGAACAGGATAACTTACACTGCGGGCATACCTTCCGCGAATCTGGTCTAACGGGAAGTTACTTTCCCGTCCAGCAAGCCGCGCGTTTGCCGAGGAATGCCGAGATGCCCTCCTGCGCGTCAGCCGCGAGGGCGTTCATGCTCATCACTTCCTTGGCGTAAGCGTAGGCTTTCGGCTGGTCGAGATCGATCTGCGTGTAGAAAGCCTGTTTGCCCAGCGCAACCGTGAACGAGCTGGCCTCGGCGATCTTGCGCGCAAGTTGCAGGCTGGTGGCGCGCAATTGCGCGGCGGGAACGACCGTGTTGACCAAGCCCCACTCGGCCGCGATTGTGGCCGGCACCAGCTCGCCTGTCAGCAGCATTTGCAACGAGCGCTTGCGGCCAATTGCCCGGGTGAGGGCGACCATGGGCGTGGTGCAGAACAATCCGATTTTCACGCCGGGCGTGGCGAAGGCGGCATCTTCGGACGCGACCACCAGATCGCAGGTGGCTACCAGTTGGCAGCCCGCGGCGGTGGCGATGCCCTGCACTTCGGCAATCACCGGCTGCGGAATCGCCTGAACCTTCTCCATCAACGCGGTGCACACGTCGAAGATTTGCCGGTATTCGTTGATATCTCTTCCCGCCATCTCGCTGAGGTCATGGCCGGAGGAGAAGACCTTGCCGGCCGCGGCGAGAATGACGGTGCGCACATCGCGAGATCCGCTAATCTCTTCGAGGCAGCCGATCAACTCTTGCATCAGCTCCAGCGACAGCGCGTTGCGCCGGTTCGGTCGGTTCAGAGTCAAGATGGCGATGTCGTTGTCGCGTTCGCAAACGATATTCTGGTGCGGCATGAGTTCACCCCGGTCTTATTGCGTATATTGTAAGGCTTCATGATACTGGTCGGGATCGGCGAAGTTCTGTGGGATCTGTTGCCCGCCGGAGCGCATCTGGGCGGCGCACCGGCGAACTTTGCCTTCATCGCTGCGTCGCTCGGTGCTACCGGCATAGTCGTGAGCCGCGTGGGAGACGACCAGCTTGGGCGTGAGGCGCTCGCCGGGTTGCAGCGTCATGGCGTCGACGGCTCTTTTGTCCAAACCGACGCCGGGCACCCGACCGGATCGGCAAGAGCAATGCCGGCGAGTGACGGAAGCGTCGAGTACGAGATCGCGCAAGACGTTGCTTGGGATTATCTGCAATGGACTCCGGAACTCGCGAAGCTCGCCGGGCAGGCGGATGCCATCTGCTTTGGAACTCTCGCGCAACGTTCACCGGCGAGCCGCGAAACGATTCGCCGGGCGCTGGCGTGCAGCCGTCCGGACTGCCTTCGAATCCTCGACGTGAATCTGCGGGCGCCGTTCGACAGTCTTGAGATTCTCGAAGATTCCTTACAACGCGCCAACGTATTGAAGCTGAACAGCGAGGAGTTGCCTGCGGTGTTGCGCGCCTGCAAACTGCCATCGACGTATGAGCCCGATGCCGCGAAGATGTTGCAGCGGCAGTACGGTTTTCAAACGGTTTGCATTACGCGCGGCGCTCGTGGCAGCGTCATCGTCTTCGGGGACAAAACCGTGGTTCACCCGGGAGTTGCAGTCAAGGTCATCGATACGGTTGGCGCGGGAGACGCTTTTACCGCCGCGCTGGCGGTGCAGTTGATCGCGGGATCGGAGCCGGAGCGCGTCTCCGAGGCCGCGAACCAAGTGGGCGCATGGGTCGCGTCGCAAGCCGGGGCAATGCCCGTCCCGAACGGTTCCGGCTGGGAGCGCGTGCGCGCCCTCTACGGGGTGCCAGGGCAGTCGTGAGTGGGGTGAGTCTGGCGCGTTTGTAAGCGAAACCGCGTGCGGCGCAGATGTGGGTGGCTTCGGTGCTGCTCGGCGAAGGCGGAGATCAAAGAGCCGAAACGGAGCCGAACAGACCCACATTTGCCAACCGATGGCAAATATGGGGCACCTTCGACTAGACTGTGGCCGCGGCGAAGGTTTTCTTGGAGGGAAAGATGGCGGACATTGCTTATGTTTCGGAAGTTGACCTGGAACGAATTGCCGGTCCTCTTCGGGTGGCTCACCTGCCGGGCGAGCCGAAGCCGGTTTATTTCAGCACTCACGGGGCGGTGGCCAAACACTACGGGGTAAACCCGGAGAACCTGAAGGAACAGCACGCAACGACTCTGGACTATATTGTCGCCGCGACCGCGGGTTGACTATTGGGCACATTTGCCGGCGCGCTGGCAGCGCGCAAAATCGAAGTCGATAACGGGAAGGTGCAAGCTCACGCTCGCGGCGAGGTGGAAAACGAAGGCGGAACGCTGATTATCCGCCGCATTCACGTTCACCTCAAACTCGCGGCGTCTGAATCGGCGCGGGAGACCGTGGAGCGCGTTCACGGCATGTACGCCGAGAAATGTCCGATTTACCGCTCACTGAGTTCCGCGATACAAATTACTACCAGCTATTACTACTGTGTTATAAAATAGATACCTGGTGTTAAGAAAGAAAGTTTTTACGCAACTCTTCGTGCTAAGTTGCTGCTCATGAGCACCAACTGTGTGGCGCCAGGCGCCCAAGCGAAAC
>Ga0187860_1001264_pt1 | contig 22674 bp, 10 predicted proteins | sample June2016WEW_10_4_FD_132981 | JGI IMG/M metagenome (GOLD analysis project Ga0187860, IMG submission 132981) | Peatland microbial communities from SPRUCE experiment site at the Marcell Experimental Forest, Minnesota, USA - June2016WEW_10_40 | ecosystem: Environmental > Terrestrial > Soil >...
AAGAGTCTCGGCCAACGAAATCCTCAGGTGGAATGCCACCTCAGGGTGTCCGTGGGCTGCAGCCCCTCCCTTCAAGCAAACGCGAGGCCACGCCATTGGTGGTGGTCATTCCGCATGAGAGTTTGCGCCACCAAATGGTGCTGCCAGAAATGGTTGAAAGTCGATTTCTTCGAATCGAAAAGGAATATGCCGCCCGTAGCCGACTGGCAATGTTCGGTCTGCGTCCGCGGTCTCGCATTATGCTGCATGGGCCACCTGGCTGTGGTAAGAGCCTGGGAGCCGAACGGTTGGCTTGGGCCACCGGATTGCCCTTGCATAAAGTTCGTTTCGACACATTGCTCTCGTCCTATTTCGGGGAAACAGCGGTGAATCTCCGGCGGGTGTTTGATGCGGCAGAACAATCGCCTTGCGCCCTTTTTCTCGACGAGTGCGATACTATTGCGCGAGCACGAGGGGACCGCAACGATGTTGGCGAGGCACAGCGAATCGTGAACATGCTGCTCCAATTGTTGGAGGAGTACCATGGCAATGGATTCGTCATTGCCGCGACGAATTTGGAGGAGTCGTTGGACCGGGCGATCCTTCGGCGCTTCGATGAAGTGATCGAGATTCCCAAACCGGCATTGCCTGAAATCGTGAGGCTGCTGAAGCAAACGCTCTCGTCAATCAAGACCGACCCCACAATTCTGTGGGAGCAGGTGGCGGTGCAAATGGAGGGACTCAGGTGCTCGGACGTGACAAGGGCTGCCGAAAATGCGGCAAAACGAACGGTGATGAGCAATCGAGATACTGTCATTGCAAAAGACTTTGAAGGCGCGATCTCGGAGTTGAAACGGCACTGCTAAGGGATTCCTCTGCGATGGCATTCCCACACCTCAGACTGCTGGCGATCGAACGAGGCCGAGCCAAACTTCAAGGAGGCGGCAAAGAAGCCCCAGAAGTGAAGGCCAACAAAGCAAACCGCCACCAACATGCGGGATTGATCCGCCAAAAGTTAGGGGACATCACTGCATATTGGCAGCGGGTCCAGCTTGATCGGGAGCAGAGGGGCTTGCCCCCGATTCCCGGTGGTATTCCATTCCTATTGCGAATACCCGAGCGGGCGGAAGAATTGCTTTATCGTCTCGAAAAGGACTTTGGGGTGACGATTGTGGCCCAGTTTGAAGAGGGCTTTCTGATGGTGGCCTCAGAAGACATATCCCTGGCAGCCTTCCAACAGCTCACCACGGAATTTGAAAATGAGGTTCACGGGGCGACGGCAATGGCGTCAATCCTGGACGTTTATGACGATGGCAGATCCGATGACCGGCTGAAGAAAATTCTCTCTCCTGAGCTTTTGGCCATCTGGCCCTTGGTTGACACAAACACGTATATCCTGGATGTCAGCATTCAGACGGCGGGGCTCGGCACCGAGGTTAGCAACCCGCCAAAGCAGCGGAAAAAAGAGAGCCAAAAGGAGTTTGAGCACCGAAGGCAGGAATGGGAAGCAGAGTGGCGGGCGACAGAGGTCAAATGGGATGAGAATCAAATCGAGACGGAAGACGATTTGGGCAGGTTTCTACGTCCGTATGCCGGCCAGATCATCGACCAGGTAGGGGGGCAACCGACAATTGAGGGCGGCGTGGTAAAGCTGCCAGATAGTTTCTCCGTGCGGATTCGGATGAGTGGTCAGGGCTTTACTGACCTTCTCAAGAACTATGCCCGGGTTTTCGAGGGCAATTTGCCAGAGGACATCGAACAGCCTGATCCCATACCCCAGATGGCTCAACCTGGCGATTATCCCCCCGTGGGCGTCCCGCAGGAGAACGCGCCGGCTGTTTGCGTCATCGACAGCGGCATCCAGGAAGGCCATAGGTTATTGCAGCCCGCGATTGACGCTGGCAACTCCCGGTCTTTCTTAGCCGGCCAAGATGTGGCCGATCGGGTTGCACCGGATGGGCACGGTACACCCGTGGCCGGAGCAGTGCTCTACCGGGACTTTGTCCCAGGGAACCAGAGTGGCGAAGCAGTTTGCTGGATACAAAATGCCCGCTTGCTGAACGACCAAATGGCACTGCCCACAGACATTTATCCACCGTTGGCGCTACGGGAGATCATTACGCACTACCGGAATGGCAACCGGCAGACGCGCATTTTCAACCATTCCATTGCAGCCAACGGGCCGTGTCGGCCGGTACGCATGAGTACGTGGGGCGCGGAAATTGACCTATTGAGTCATGAACTGGATGTTCTTGTCATTCAGGTTGCAGGAAATATTCCAGGGCGTACGGGCTCAGTCCAGCGCCCGGGGATCATCGAAAACATTGCCGCCGGGCGTTCGTATCCGGGTTATCTGAGGGAAGCGTCTTCCAGAATCTCAAACCCAGGTCAAAGCTTGCAGGCGATAACCGTTGGATCCGTTGGAATGGCAACAATCGACAATGGCGACCGGGCGACGATTGGCGGCGTGGCTCGCCCATCGGCGTTCTCCCGCTCGGGCTGGGGCCTCTGGGAGACATTTAAGCCGGATGTGGTTGAAATCGGTGGAGATTATCTAATTGATGCCGGCCGGACCAACCTTTCGACAACGGAAGCGGCCAGCCTGGAGTTGGTTCGCTGCACGTTCGCGACCCCTGGCGCTGCCACGACTCGCGCCTTGGTTGGCACTTCGTTTGCCGCCCCACGGGTGGCGGGAATCGCGGCCGCCCTTCAAAGGGTTTTGCCCGATCAACCAACACTGCTGTACCGTGCGCTGATAATCCAGTCAGCACGGTGGCCAGATTGGATGGAGAGGCTCTCTCCCGATGAGCAAATCAAGTGGATGAAGTCCCTGGGATTCGGCATCCCTGATCCGGCTCGTGCCACCTCAAACACAGACCGACGGGTTACACTCGTCACGGAGGGGTGCCAGGCCGTTCATGCTCTGGAAGCTGCCATTTACACTGTGGACATCCCTGCTGAAATGAGATCGCCCGGCAGCGAGTTTGACGTGAGAATTGAAGTCACGCTGAGCTATTCCAGCAAGCCCCGGCGCACGCGCAGTTCGCGAAAAGGCTACCAAGAAATTTGGCTTGACTGGATTGCCTCGAAGAAGGGTGAGAGCCTTGGCGCTTTCAGGGCTCGGGCAATCAAAGGATTTGGAGAGACGGAGGATTCGGACTCAGTGGATTGGATGCTGCACGAGCGAAAAGACTGGGGAATCCTGCGGGGAATTCACCGTCAGGCCAGCACGGTACAAAAGGACTGGGTGATGCTAAAGGCGCACGAGCTTCCTGAAACCTTCGCCGTCGCGGTGCGCGGGCACAATGGATGGAGCAAGGACCCTAATTCGACTGCCAAGTTTGCGCTGGCCGTTACGATTGAGGCCGAGGCCTGCCCAGTGCCGATTTATGCGAGGATTCAGCAGGAACAAACGGTCAGGCTGGAGCAGATACATACGGAGAACCAGGTGAGGGTTTCTTCGCAGGCGACCTCCTGATGGCTTGAACGGTACCGAAGCGCTTCAACGGGGACGGCGTTGTATCTATCCCAGGATTCACCAGTTCTGGAACTGACAGTTCCAGACCCGACCATTAAAGTTGGGCCATGAAATTGCTGGTCTCAGAATTGTTCAATCAACCGCCCCGGCCATAGGTCCAGGCACCTGCATTTGAAATGTGATCGGCGCAACCGACTTCATAGGACGTCAAACTGGAGGGGCCGGTTAGCGATGCCAATACGGCTGTGGAGTTGGTTTTCGACCTCTATTTGGAGCATGGCACCGACTGCGGCAACGCGGCCCGTGCGGAGTTGACCGTCCTGACGCCATTGGATGCGGGAGCCGACCTTGGGAACGTTAGCCTTGAAGGCGTTTGGCGGAGCAGCGACGGTCTTCCACCCGCAGTCGAAACGATGCTGGGTGATCTTTTGGGCCGGATTCTGGATGGTGTGGATTTTGACCTTGTCAGGCTCCCGGGCGTGCTCGACCACATAGAGCCAAAAGTCATCACCATGCTGCCGAGCAAAGTTCATCTGAGCCGGGTAGAGCGGGACACCGTCCACGTCCCAAGCGCCACTAATTCCCTTGACTTCAATGTAGCGAGGCCGCCCCTGGTGCAGGGCTTTTACGGGGCAAAATACGTCGAACCCAGGTTTGTTGTGGATGTGGTTGGACGCATCGGGGTTGCGCCCTTGGGATCGCTCGTACTGGAGGACCCAGTGGACGGCCCAGTCGCCGATTTCTTTGTTGGGGCGCAATTCATCGTCGGCGTTATCACCGTCACGTTCGGCTCGCTGACGCTGGGCCTCTGTGACTTCATAGCTCAGAAGGCGGCCTTTTGGTTTCTGCTCGGTGCGGGAGGCACCGGCGGAGCGGCGGTCGGTTTTGCGCTGACCGGGTGTTGAGGAACTACCGCCGGAGCCCCGCCCGCCGCCTTGGCGGCCCGAGCCTATGGTTTGGCCGGATTGGGAACCGGCCTGACTGCCGCTTCCTCCGGTGCCGTCTGGTTGCTGCCGGCCACCCGGTTGCTGGCCGCCCGGTTGCTGGCCGCTCCGCTGTTGGCCCACAACGTCACCTGGCTGCTTTTTGGAATCGCTGCTTCCCTCGGCAGGTTTCTCTTGGCCGTTCTCGTCGAAGATGGTTGAGCGACCTTCCTCGGGTTTCTCCTCTTCATCGCTGGTGGCCTGATTATCCTCCACCCGACGGACTCGGAGCTTGTCGAGGATGGATTCGATGCGGTCCGGGGCGCACTGGAGGATTTTGGTGAGAGGGCTGAGGTCCTGGAGGTCCTCTGCTCCGATCCAGTGCTGAAGTGCCGAGGCTACCTGCTCATAAAGCACGTCCGCCCCGGCTTCAGAAAGGGTAAGGGCGTAATCGGTGGAATCTGGTGGAGTGTGGAAGAAGAGTTCCTCGGATGTCGCGAGAAGAACTTTCTTGCCGTCGTCAAGCACATGATGGGAGCACTGGAGGGTTTTTGCGGCGTTGACGCGGATCTCGGAGACCCAGTCGAGGTCGAGGTCGCTGGTGGCAATGGAACTGCGCGACAGGATTCGTCGGAGGCCAGCGGTGAACTCCTGGGTTTTGAGGAGATTCTCGATGGCTGCGCAACGGTCGAGAAACTCTCGGTTCTGGGACTCGGGCCAGAGACCCTCCGGCTCGATGATGATATAATCCGAGAGACGCCTGAGTTTGAGCCTCGCGAGGAGCTTGGTTGGAATTTGGGGATGATGAAGGTGGACAGGACTTTCTTCCAGCTTTTCGTCGAGCCAGGTGGCGTCGTGAAAGAAAAGTTCGCTGGGAAGGACAGGGCGGCCGTCGCGGTCGAGGAGGCGCATATCGGGCAGCGGGTCCTGGTCGGGGAGCAGTTCCTCAATGCGCACCAGTATGCGGATGAACTGAGTCTCTTGTTTCCCATCCAACTGGCTGGGAGTGGACTCGTCGATTTCGCACGTCAATCGGCAGAGGTCGGAAAGTTCGGGGTGGTCTTTCCGGCCGAGGAAAGTAAGGCCGGCCTCGATTTCTGGCAGGCCAAAGTCGCTTCGGGACCACCAAAGAGAGGCAAAGTCAACGGGATTGCGGAAGGTATCCTTTGGCCGACGGAAGCAATTCTCTGTCTCAACATAGATGCAGTTTCGCTCGGCGAGATGCTTCTGGACCGACTCAAATTCAGGGTCATCAATGACGGTGTTGGTTGCCCCGTCAGATACAGGGCTGATGGCTTGGCTTCGCTTGGAGAGCTGGCCAAGATACGTATAGATCCTCCGCAGGGGATGCACTATAACTCCTTTGTCGGGCGCGCCATCCGAGCAGAGTTTGTTGAGCAGGTTGGAAAAGTGAGCCGCCACGACCGAGACAGGAGGTCGAACGACCTCAGGTACGATTTCGCGAATCGCTGGCGGAATGCCCTCCCTCTGGTCGGCGCTTAGGGGCAGGAGGTGTTTGATGCTGGCGACCAGGTGGCCAACCGATGGCGGATAAAGCTCGGCGAGGCGAAAGAGCTGCACTGGGGGATCTGGGGCGATGAGGAGGTGCCTGAGATTCTTCTCGCCGCGCAGGGGAGGGCACCAGGCGCGGGTGCGCAGGAACTCTTTGAAGGATGTGCTCGTCTTGTCCTGGAATTCGATTTGACCATCTCGCAGGGAGGACCAGTTCTGGAGGATGTGGTGGAGTGCGGAGACGAGCTGTTGCTCTGCGGCCGCCAAGGTTTCGGAGGTGGGGGGTGGACCGTTTTCTTCCTTGGTATCGAATATCTTCTTTAGTCTGTCTATATGACAGGCCAGGCTCTGAGGGCGCGGTGTTTTGCAGATGTGCAGACGGTCGAAGAATGGGGACCAGCGTTCCCAGTCTTTACCGTAGAGTTCTTCATTCGGGGCAACCGCGAGGTCGCCGAGAACGTCGCGGATGGTTTTATTATTACGAATGTAGAGGTCGCGGCACTGCGACAGGACTTTATTGCTGCCGAGAACCAGTGCGGCGGAGCGTAGCGCCGACAAGAGGACCTCTTGTTCAGCGCCGGCCTCGGTGAGGGCTCCTTCAAGGTGGTCGCGGATCCAAACGAGTGCGATGAGTTGTTCTGTCTGGGCGAGCTTGGCGTAATTGGGCATCAGGACGTGCTGGATAATGGCCCTGGCTTTGAGGTGCTCGATTTTCAGTCCGAGCAGCAGATCCTTCCACGTCCCCGGGCGCAGGAGCTTTATCGGGAGCACGACAGCGGGCGGCGTCACCTCGGCGGCGATGAAGCACTGGTTGCCCACGATGGCGACGAGATCGTCGTTTTGGCAGGGGAAGAGGGGAAGCTCGCGCAGTTTTTCGGCGCGACCGTTTGCTGTTTGTGCGAGGACTTCGAGTGATTCCTTGCCGGCGAAAAACTGCAAGATGGGGTCGCAGATGGCGGAATCATATTTGAAGAGCTTGGCACCCCAAATGGCGCGTGACTCGTGGAGGGTGTCGGCGAGGTCGCCAGGTGTAACGGACCAAATTTTGCTGAAGCGGGCGGCGAAGCCCTCAATGGCTTGGAGGAGCTTCGTGCCGCCGGTGACGAGTTGTAGCTCGAGGGTTTCAAGGGCGGCGCGAAGGCGAGGGTCTAGGCTGGCCGGTACGAGAAGCGGGGTGAGGCTGTTGCCTGCGGGCCAGAGCTGGTGGTGTTGGTCAGGAACAAGACAGGGTTTGGAAACCGAGTCGTCACCAGGTTTCCAAGGCGCAGGTTGGTCGATGAAGAACTGGAAGACGGAGGTGAGCCATTCTTCGTTGGGGGCTTCCTTGGCGTCGGGTGTCCAAGTAGCAAAGTCTTTGCCAGGTGTTTCTGGCAGGATAACTGCGAGCTGGGTGAGCACGTGCTCGGGGGTCATTTTGAAGACGGCAGCAGGAGCCTCCGGAAAGGCGACCGCCTCGGCATAGCCCGCGTCAACGAACCACCCCGGGAACTGGGCGAAGATTTTGCGTTCGGCCGGGCCGGCCAGGTAGGCAGGGGATGAGCGATGGCCGATAGTATGGAGGGTTCCGTCGGCGAGAAGGAGCAGGGGCAGGTTGGGCAGAGCAGTGATCGGCGCCTTGGCGAGGGCGAATTTGGCTATCGCAATCAGCCAATCCCGGTTTTGCAAGGCGGCACGCGGAACTTCTGCCAGCAGGCAGTTTATGTCGGCGGTGGTTTCGAGGAAGGACCGGAGCTCGGAGGATTCGAGTAATTTGAAAGGGTTCCCTGATTTCTTGTAACCCTCTTGGATGTGAGTCGGAATGTCGGGATCAGATATTTTGTGCCACTTCTCTGCAATGAGTGGCGGGCGGAGGCTGTGGTTGACAGTCCGCAGGTCGGTCGGTACTTGCCAGTCGGAGGCTGCAGATCTGAGCAGCTTAGCGTGTGCGAGCTTGGAGTAGAGGGCGGTGGGTAGCGAGTCCAGCGGCGTGGGGAAGTTTTGGTTTGGGTCGAGCCAGAGGTTGTAAAAAGTGTCGGCGTCGAGTTTCGGGTCCAATTCGACCAGGCGAGCGAGCATTTGGCCGTAGGCGGCAGCGACCCCTTCCTTGATGAGAGTGCGGTTCCATTCGGCGCGGAGCCGTTCCACCGAACCCGTAGCTGAAGCCTCGTGGGTGAGACCTTTGCGGGAGGTGTCCACATCGAAGAATCCATTTATGTGAACCGGGAGGCGGCAGCCGCCGAGGGCATCTGGCAACGGGAGGAAGCAGCAGACGTGGCCCTGAAAGTTTTCGGAGGGGGCTGTGCCGGGCGCGGGAACCGGACAGGCGCAGCCGGCCCAGGGAACGGCTTTCTCCTTGCGGTCCCAAAGTTCAGTAGCGGTGTTTAGCAAAATATCCTCTGGACCACGGAACAGGCCAGCGCAGACGAGCCAATCGTGAGTGGCGGATTTGCCAAGGTTGGTGACCTTCAGGGAATGCTGAAAACTGGAGGTGATGCGGTCGCCGGCCTGGGAGCGGAGATGTTGCAGGGTGGCAGGGATGTCACTCTTGATGGCGCTGTTGACGATGCCACGGCCCGCAGTGACGGTGCCCTGGTTCAGGGTTTCAATGAGGAGGACGGAAGATGGGGCGGCGCCGGAGGTGGTGAGAACCAGGAACTCGATGCGTAGGAGGTGTTTTAGGAAAAGGAGGATCGAGGGGGCAAAACGGGTGAACTCCTGGAACAGTTCGTGGATTTTGTCGGGGCTGATCGGGCCGCGCTTAATCTGACCATTAACACCGTCATGGTCAGGGGTGCGGAGCGGGAGGCGGAAGGCAGCACCGGCGAACTCGGATTGGCCTGATAAGAGGCCGAGCGGCTGGAACGGGGTGAGCAGATCGGGTGACGTGGACCAAAGCTGGGGCGTTAGAGGCCAGCACTTTCCTGGTGGGGCGGTGTCCAAGTAATCGCAAGCGGTCTTGTGTGGGTCGAAAAGGTAAAGGTTGGGACCGGTGAGCAGGAGAGGGTAATCGGTGACGTTGTAGCAAGTGTTGAAGCCGAGGCCGAACTTGCCGGTGCTGGCTGGCTTGAGGACCTTCTCGGTGTCGCCAAGGCTCCGAATATTCTTTATGTCCTGGTCTTTGAAGGAGGCGTTGTTCCAGACGAGGAGAGCGGGTCCAACCAACTGTGCGAGTTTCGGGTTATGGAAGATACGGCTGGTCTGAGAGGTCTGGTCGAGGATGAAGCGGATCTCGGTGGCTTCGGCGTCGTCGGCATTCTGAATGAACTCCTTGAAGAGACCGACTCCAAGAGAATAGTCCCGCACCAGCTTATTGAGGGCTGTCAGGAGAGAATATTCCTGACCAAAATCGCTCTCCGGAGGAGCTGAGGACAAGGGCGACGTGGTCAGTTCGTTTGACATAGTTGGGACTGCTTTCGTTTTGGATTCCTTCCCCCGGTCTCTTGTCAATAGTACTGCTTGATGTAGGCGTAGGCCCTGTCAAACAGGTCCTGGTCAGTGTGGAGCTTGTATTTGAGCAGGGTCTTCCGAAGCTCCTTTTGGACCAGGCGCTCGCCCTGGGTGGTGTGCTGCCAATCCGGGAAACGAACCTTTTTCACGATATCATCAATGTCCGCAACAATGCGCTCAACGATAATGTGGGTGTTCCCGTTCTTCGCCTCTTGGAAAAGCTCTGTCAAAGCCTCTTTGGCCTTGTTGCGCTCCACCACCGGATCAACCTGCTTCTCGGCTTCGACGACTTCCTTGGCCAGTTCCAGGATTTGCTTCAGGAATTCCAGGCTCGTCAGGAATCCTTGTTCGTGGCGCTCTTTGATTTTCTCCAGTCGCTCACCCAATTCGGTGAACTTCGGATTGCCAAGGTGTTTTCGCAGTCGGGCGATGAGTTTGATTTCTATCTCCTTTCCTCGCTTGGCCGGGTCGGCCTCCTTGAGAAAATCCTCGAGTACCTGCGCATCCAAAACCAGGGTTTCGATATCGTCACGCACGGATTCGACATGGACGTTTTCATTGATAAGCTGGATCGTTTTGGCGCCCAACGCGTGCCACAGCAATTTACCGTTGCCGCTCGGGGGTTTGACCGACTCGTAAACCTGCGTGACCCACCGATAATCTGTTTGGTACGGGTTGAGGCAAGGATCGGGCGACAGCGCCTCCCAGATATTTGACAAAACGATATATTCGGCGGCGAATTTGTCGCGCACCTCGTTGTTCGGGAGGCATTGCTGGGCCGCCATTAGTCCCTCGTAGCCGCCCACCGTTCGATCCACCCCAGGGAAGAACGCTAAACACTTCTGCATCTGTCCCGGCAGCACCTTGCGCAATTCGTCAATATTTGAAACCACAAGCCGCACCGATTTTTCATCAAACGCCAGCGCCTGCGCCACATCGTCAAATATGCCAATGTAATCCACGATCAAACCGTGCGTTTTCTCCTGGCCGAAGGTGCGATTCGTGCGGCAGATGGCCTGAAGAAGATTGTGATCACGTAACGGCTTGTCCAAATACATCGCCTGAAGGATGGGTGCGTCGAACCCCGTCAACAGCTTGGCCGTGACAATGACAAACTTGAGCGGGTCGGCCGGGTCGCGGAAACGGTCCAGCAGTTTTTCCTCGGCGTCCTTTTCCCGGCTGTGAGCTTTCCAATCGTCCGGATCTGCGGGCGCGGTGGACATGACGATGGCGCTGGCCTCCGGTCCAAGCAGTTCGTCCATCACTGCTTTATAGAGCACGCAACATTCCCGGTCGAACGTCACCACCTGTGCCTTGAAGCCGTTCGGTTCAACCTTGGCTTGGTAATGGGTGACGATGTGCTGCACCACGGCGCGGACGCGTTCCGGGTTTTTGACCAGGACAGCCATTTTGGCGGCGCGCTTGGCCAGATCGTCCCGATCTTGCTCGCTCAGGTCGCCGGTGATGGCGCGGTAAGCCTCGTCAATCGCCGCCTTGTTGATTTTCAGCTTCACTTCCGGAGCCTCGAAATGCAGTGGCAACGTGGCTTTGTCGCGTATGGATTCCTGAAACGAGTAACGGCTCATGTATCCCTTTTCATCCTCGTCCGCGCCAAATGCCCAAAAAGTGTTCTTGTCCGCCCTATTGATCGGGGTGCCGGTGAGACCAAAAAGAAAGGCATTCGGCAATGCCGCGCGCATCTTGCGGCCGAGATCACCTTCCTGGGTTCTGTGCGCTTCGTCCACCATCACGATGATGTTCGAGCGTTCATTCAGTTTTCCGCCGGCCTCGGCAAATTTGTGAATGGTGGTGATAAGCACCTTCCGCACGTCCTGTGCGAGCATGGTCTGCAATTCTTGCCGCGTTGCCACCCCCACCATATTAGGTACATCGGCAGCGTTGAACGTGGCGGTGATTTGCGTGTCCAGGTCAATTCGGTCCACTACGATGATCACTGTGGGGTTGCCAAGGCGTGCATGCATCCGCAGCTTCTGGGCGGCGAAGACCATGAGCAATGATTTGCCGCTGCCCTGAAAATGCCAGATGAGACCCTTTTTTGGATATCCCTTAACCACCCGGTCCAAAATCTGGTTGGTGGTGAAATATTGCTGGTAACGACAGATGATTTTGATGCGGCGATGCTTCTTGTCCGTGGCAAAAAGCGTGAAGTTTTGCATGATGTCCAGCACCACGTCGGGCCGGAGCATATTCTCCACCGCCCGCCGCACGTCCGCCAGCGAACCTTCGGGCTCATTCTCCCGAGTTCGCCACGGGCTCCACATCTCAATTGGCATGCGGATGGACCCAAAGCGGAAGAGCTTTCCCTCGGTGGCGAATGAAAACACATTCGGCACAAACATCGCCGGCACTTCCTTCTCGTAAATTTCATTCACTTGAAAGGCGCCATCGAACCACGTCACCGCGCTACGCGTGGGTGTCTTTGCCTCGCTTATGACCAACGGCAACCCGTTGACCACAAAGACCACATCAAATCGTTTTTCCACCGCCCCTATTTGGTATGTCCACTGGTTTACAACATTGAACCGGTTTTTCGCAGGCTGGATGATGTCCACCAATCGCACGGAAACGTGCTCGCCATTGCGACCGAAAGGCATGGTCTTCTCGCCACGCAACCAAGCCGAGAAATTTTCATTCGCTCGCACCAATCCATCGGCCTGCACTGAAAGAATCGTCGCCCGCAAGGCGTAAATGACTTCATCCGCCCGGTCAGGTTGAGTTGCGATCTCCGGATTGAGCCGGATCAGAGCCTCGCGCAACCACGATTCAACCATCACGTCACCGAATCGACGCGGCACCTGTAATCCAGGGACATAATCCCAATTGGACGGCCGAAACTCACCGCTGAGTGAACCGTCCCAGCCGGGGGCGTCGTGGATTACCATGCCGCCTGTGCCCCGACCAAGGTTCTCGACGGCATCGAGAATCATCTGTTCGACTGTATTGGATTCGTTAAAGCTCATAAATGAGTCGTTCGTCAGGTAAAGACACTCTAAGCCCAAGGTGGCTTGATCATTTTGAAGCGTTCGGAAAACTCCTCCCATCTTTGACGATCAACGTCCCTGACGAAAGCAATGAGACCGGACATGTGATTGAAAAAACCGTATGCCGATTCAAAGCCTTCGTGGGCTGCCACAGGTGCTAACTCATACTTGATCGACGCGTGAAGAAGTCGGTCTATTCGGTGGCAAGTCTCTCTGGAGAGGCGCGGCGTGCGGCCATCCACTAGAAGGCCCAGAACAGTCTTCTTGGATCCAGGACCCGCCACGCGCGTTTTCTGGATATTCTCATTGAACCCACATTTTCGAATTCTGTGGATAATATTTCTTTGAATTTTTCCAACTGAGCGAGCGGAGTTGAGGTGGCTCGCGGAAATAGCAATGTCGTCAGCGTAGCGGGTGTAAACAAACCCATTTTCTAGGGCATATTGATTTAGTGCATCATCCAACTTTCTTGCCGCCAAATTACTTAACATCGGGCTTGTTGGAGCACCCTGCGGTAAAACGCCGGCGAAGCCTGCCCGTTCAGGATATGGGTACGCCTCATCTTCATCCGGAGGAGGGTTTTGCCCGTGAAGCAAGCTCACGACGGATTTGGACGAATGCAGGAAAAGTCGTTTTACTCCGTACGGTAAGTGAGTGGTTGTACAGAGGCGTGCCAATTCGAACGCCAGCAACGCTCGGTAGCCGAGGCCGTGAAAAATGCGAAAAACGTCAATTTCGGTCACGTCGTAAAAAAAATTAGTGAGGTCGAACTGAAAAATCCATCGTGCCTCACAGTGCATCGCCGCGCATTTGCGGATGCCCCCAGCCGGATGGAAAGCAAATGAAGCCGGGTGGGGTTGGCATTTCTGCAAAATCTCCTGATTGATAAATTGCTGCACTCGGAACAGGTCGCCGCAGACGGAATGAATAAATCGTCGCCCGCCTGCCCTCTTCGCCACGGCATACATTCGATAATTCGCAGCTTCGCGTTGTCGATTTGCCGAATCATGGAGCACGCGATGGTCAACGCCTGTGATTCTTGCAAGATGGGCAAGTGAAAAAACTACAGCAACATCGTTATCAATGAGTCGTCGTGCATACGCTTGGAGCTGGGTCGCCGCTTGGCTCCCCTGAGAATTTGCGGCTTCCTGAAAAAGTTGGTGTGTTGACCAGGTTTCCATTCACCTCTCCTTTAACCCCTTGGGACCATAAGTGTCATGGCCCATACGAGGCTTCGAAGGTTCTTGGGGCATGACACTTACGGACGGCGCAGCCGTCTTAGCGTCAGTTCTTTCCAGAGAAGCCTGTCCGGCTTCCCCATCCACAGTTGACGAATCAACCGCGGAATCTGTCTGAACCGTTCGGACGAGCCGATCCGGAGCAGACGGCTGAACGGTCCCCCAGCCAACACACGAAATTCTTGGAATGTATAATGACCTATCGAACGCACGGTCGTCACTAGGTTTCTGCGCGCGAAGAGTCTTCAATCCAGCTTCCGTTATCCGGCCTGTCTCAGTCAGCAAGCCGGCCGCTTTTGCCTGCGCGACAAATTGCTTCAAAACACGAGGGTCAACACCGAGCGAATGAGCCAGGCTGTTCGGGTTTCTAATGCCACGCTTCACCAGACGAAGAATGGTGATCAATTCTTCTGAGGGATGAAACTGTGACGGTGGCTTGTAGTTTGAAAAATCGCCGTCCAAAACGCGTGGCAACCAATCTGGCACGGATCTGCCCGGAAAGAGCGGCATCCACTTGCTTTTGTTAAACCAAAGAATTCCCGGAATGTTGTCTGGCACACTGTGATAAAAAACAACATTTGCCATGGTGTCTCCGTACCCCAGCCTGAAACCAGCTGGTATCTCCTTTACGTTCCAGCAAAGATCGACCATGCTTTGATAATTAATACCCCATCGGCTCTCGCGGCGATCGTCCTTATGTGCTATCGGACCGGAAATAATTACTTTTTCAGATTTGGGAAACTTGCGTTTGTGATGTTGCGACCCAGGAATTGACCTGATGATGTAATCTTCGGCATCAACCGACCTGGCAAAAGCAAATATACATAAGCGAATCCATCCCAGACTCCACCAACTCCGAAATGTTTTGCTGGCCATCATCAGATGAATGAAAGAAGAAACCCGCTGTCCGCTGCCGATCGAATCGTCGATCAATACAATATCGTGAACCTTATTCTTTCTCATCGCGTCCAGACTCGGGTGGTCACAAAATCGCTTCGAATCCACTTTCATCAGGTTGGCGATTACAGATTGAACCAAATCTTCACTCCCTAGCGAGGTGCTTGGCCGCCCAACAGTTTCACCATTCACATCCCACAAAGATTGGATGTTGCCGTCAAATTTGCGAACCGCATAGATCGCACATCGTGGTGATTCCAATGCGAGCAGAATTGATTTCAACCATTCGGCATAGCTATCCCGCGTTACGAATTGTAATTTTAACAGGAGGTCAGTTGCCGTCCCCTGTTTATCGGGGGGGAACTGTTTGAGCCAAGCTTGAATCTCGGAACTCCGCTCAAGGGATTCAACGGAAAACTTCTTTATCTTCAGCTTCATTTGTTGTCCCCCAAGGAAAACGTAATCGTGTGCTTGATGGGATTGGAATTGTTGAAGCTCATCGACCTTCTCCCGACAAAATCTCCCAAACTCGGCGATATTCCGCTCCCGACAATGGGGCGTGGATTGGTTTCACGGCCTCCCATCCGCCAGCATCTAAATCCTTCAGGAATCCGCGTGCGGCTTGAACACCCTGCCCTTCGCCGACAGGGCCGACTTTCTTTTCAAAGACTTCACCCAGCTTTTCTGCTACAGTGCGGGGCACAGAATTCATCCGCATCAACACACCAGCTTCGGTTTTAACACCGTGGTATATCATCGCGGGCAACGCGTTGATTTTTCGGCGTTCGACGTCAGTCAGCTTATCAAAATCAATTCCAGAAAATTTGCTTAAAGCGGCAATGCCCCAAGTGCCATTGTTCACCAGTGTTTTATAGATGGCTTTGCAAGTGTCCGTAATGGCATCGGTGCTACCATCCGCTCCTTTGAAAAATTTCTTGGCGATTTCTTGAATACTTTCACCACCAACCCAGGCTTTGGTGATTCCGGCGATCTGCGCTCGGTCTATGCCGGGAACGGTGATTTCATCAAGGCCGCGTTTGATCTGCGGAATTCTCAACATCACGCCAAAAAGGTCCGCCATGCCCGAACCACGACCAAAGAGACCTTCAGGCGTCCAGTCAGCAGCCGTCAGTTTTTTTTCTAAACCGCCCATGCCGGCAAGCGCGACGCCGACGCCTTCGCATGAGAAGCCTGTCATGTCTGCCATCGCTGCACGTTCGGGATGTTCGGCAATCTTCGTCGCATAAGCCTTGGTGACGGCCAGCAACTTGTCTGCTTTTACCCGCCCGTCGGGTGAATTCCGAAGCACTCCATAACCGTAAGTATTTCGCAACAACTGTTCCGTGTTGGCCAGAACGGCGTCGAGGCTCTTTTTCTCGTTGATTAAGTGAGCCACATAGCAGCGAAAATCCTCCCATTGCTCGCCTTCGATGACAATTTTGAGATTCAACTCGACTGCCGTCTCTTTAAGTTCTTCGGCCAGTGCCAGCAAGCGTGAAACCAACTCACCGGTGGTTAGGCTCAGATATTTTACAATCTCTCTTTGATCATGACCTGAAGAGAGGCCAACCACGCCAACGATGTCTTGATTCATCCGACCCGCTCTGCCCGCCAGATTCCAGAATTCACGCGGAGCCATCGGCTTGCCATATGGATAAAGATGGGAGGCCAAAAACACGGATGAAACGGGGAAGTTGATACCCTGCGCGATGGTCGTGGTGGCACAGAGTACCTTGATAAAACCCTCCTCGGTCAACCACTCCATCAAAGCTCTGGTTTCATCGGATAATCCAGCATGATGAACACCGACGCCATGGTCCAAAAGTTGAACCAATTCAAATTTCGGACTGATTTCCGCTTTGAGGAAATTCTGAACTAATGTGATTTCAGGTGGATTGTTGCGCGCCTGGGGCATTACCTTGGCGGCTTCGCGCGCCATACCCCACACATGGGGGATTTGTGTCGCCACTGCGACACTGCTGCCCCGGGCCGAAAAAATCTTGGCCATCGCCGCCGTCTGCAATCCAAAACCGCATTGGCCGTGGCTGTTGATAACCTTGGATTTCGCGACATCCAGCGGCTTGACCCCGTCGGCATAATGCACGCCTTTCAGGTGCATAGCTTTTGGCGTGCTGGTTAAAGTTTCAAATCGCATCCGCCAGCCGGCACGTTCGCTGTCATCGGCTTCCGCGTGATAAATGCCAACAATCCTTTCATTTGGCTTCCAAGCCGTGGTGCCTAGACTAATGGCGCGTCCAGCTCTTGCATCATCCGCCAGCCAGCGGGCCAGCTTATCCGCATTTTCAACGAATGGCATTAGCAGGAGGAAATTCGCCTTGGCGCACTCCTGTTTGATGGTCGCGAGCAAAAGCTCCATCCGCATTCCGCGAGATTCATTCTCGATGTTGTGAGCTTCGTCCATGACCACCAATGCCAGAGGACGCGGCACCTTCTTGTTGCGGATTACCAGTTGAAGTTTTTCCGGCGTGGATACCAGCACGTCAAAGCCGCGCTTATCTCCGGTTTGTTTGAGAAGTTCTTCCTCAAACGCGTCAACCTCGACCGCGCCGGTCAATGCCTCCACCTTCACGCCAATCGGATTGAAGTCCCGGCGCAAGCGGCGTGTAATCTGTGCGGTCAAAGCCCGGGTCGGAGCCACATAAGCAACCCAGCCGTGTTCCGCATCAAATTGATTAAGCGCCTGAAGAATCCTGAACTGCGCCAGCAAGGTTTTGCCGCCGGACGTTGGCATGTCAATCACCACTGCCGTAGCCGCCTGGTCGAGCAAGCCTTGCTCCAGCCACGCCGCGCGCTGTGGCGGCAACAGTTCAAACAATCCTTGTTGCTTCGTGACTTCATGGACGAACTTTGTCACGCGCGAGTTGACTGCCCTGGCCACGCGCCAGATGGAACCAGCCACCATCTGGGTGGACGCCGCGTGCAGCCAGCGCATCAGCAATTCCAGTGGGGAATCAGTCGCCTCGGTCGCCGATTTGATGGCCGAATCAAAATGTTTGGTGATCAGGGCATTGATGCCCGTTGGCTCCCCTTGGAGCATATACTTGGCGAGCAATTCAGACGCCTTGGCCCAGTGATAAAGCGACACCAACCGGAGCGCCATCGCCCGGTTTCCTGTATTGTTGCCCGCTTCCAAAACTTGCGCTTCAAAATCTTTTTGGTCTTCCCGCAAGCCGACAATGATTTCGCGAATGCGGTCCAAGTCATCCCAGTTCTGCTTACGGAACAGACGCACCCAACACTCAAACAAACGATACAGCAGCCGGCGATCCCATTGGGCATCCGCCACGGACGGAACGGCGCACAATTCGGGTTCGTCCCGATACCAGCGGCGTAAATCTGTCCACCGGTCGCCGCAATACGCCAGTGCCGACAGGTGCAACAGATGCAAAACCCGCCGGTCGGTTTCCGCCGGTGGTGGCACCATGCGACCGATTTCAAACGCGCGCCAGGCTCCGGCGGCACATTGTTCGCGCAGAGCGGCGTCGCCGGATGTGGTGTTCAGGAAAGCTTCAAGACCCTCGATGGCGGCCATTTCGTAGGCGAGTGCAAGGCGTGAAAGCAAATCATTATCGCCTGGGCGCGCAGCTGTGACGTTCAGCCTTAGTTGTTCGCCGATGGCTTTGTTGACGAGACGCACATTCGCGATGTCCAAACCGCGCTTGCGCTCATTTTCGCCAATGGCCAGCACTGCCCAATGCTGATCCACTTTGTCCAGTGTTTCCTTGGTGACGTTCACGCGGCACCTCCTGCCTGCGGGCGGGCGGCGAGAGTGCCGAGATTTTGGATGCTGTTTGCCGGAAGATAAAGCGCCAGCAGTTCAATGCCCATTTGGGCGGGGCAATCCTTGGCCAACGCCGTGACCCGCACCCGCACGTCATCTTTGTGTGGCGGCACGTCACGAACCATCATTCCGAAAACTCGCACGTCGCTCTTGTTGGCAATGTAACGTCCCGCCGCGTCTAAAAATTGATTTTTCCACGCCGGGCCGGTCGCGGCACGATGCCCCAGATACCGGACCAAATCATCGCGGATGACCGAATTACCCCGCAAATCTTCAAGCTGCTGTTTCAACCCGGTGACGCCATAGCAGGCACCGGGCGGATAGCCCGCGTCGCTGGAAGTTTTGACCTCGCCGAAAGCAAACCGGCATTTTGCGCCATCCTTGTGAAAGCCAACCAAATCAGCGCCGGGCAAACTGGAACCGCGCTTGCGGATGTCGCGGCCATCAGGCCATGGGAAATGACAGCTACGGTGATGCGTCAAATAACATTCCGCCATGGCTTCGCCGACGCGCCAATTTTCGACCGGGTCGGATTGGGCGAGCGCGGCGTTGACGTTGGTGGGGGTGAAACCGGTTTCCGACAGCCCGCTTAACAGCGTGTCGATGGCCTCGGTGCCTGCGTCGTCGTGAACAACGGCGGCGACCGGCCCTTTAACCGCTGCTTCGGTTTCCTGCGCTGACCATGACAGCCCCTTCCCGACAACGGGAGGCGTGCCAACGGTGTAAGCGATGGTTCCTGCGGGCAACATGAGATTAAAATTTAGCGACCGACACGAGATTTGACCACTTCAATCCAAACCCGGCAATAGGGCACAAATCGGTTGGGATCTGCTCGCCGGTGTTGGATTCGTTGAAGCTCATGCGAAAATTGTATGGAGAATTGTTTGAACTAAGTTTCGCAGTGAGCCTTGGCTGACTTCGACGGAACGGAGCGAGCCGTCAAACTTAGCGATTTCCGCAATCAGCGTTTCTTGAACGCGCACTGGCGTTATCGGCATGGGGAACTCCTTCACAACAGTTGAATTGATTGTATTCAGTCCGCTCGAACTCTTCGCTCGGCTCCGAAAATAATCCTGCCCCACACCACCGTTAATGCACAGGTTAAGGTATTCAGGAATCAACGACGCGGAGCATCGGGCGCGTATCAAATGGTTTTGGTGCAGTGTGCCGCTTTCAGTGGTACGCCAGACTGCCGCCCGCCCAATTTCAGTGACGCTTGCATGGCCCTCGACGATGAGCACATCTCCATCGGCAAGTTCAAACCGACCGATTTCATTGTCCGCGCAGTTGATTGTCTTAACTTCGCTCAAATCGAAAGCGTTTCGCTGCACGTTTGCCACGCGCAGATATGGGCGCTCGATTGGCAGGGTTTTGCGATACCCGCCGAGCGTGATTCCATAACTGACTTTAGCAACCGCTTCGAGAGGTTGCACATTGAGTTTGTTTGCGAGATTGCGATTGAAATGTTCCTCGACCGTGGCGGACTTTGCATTCTCCACAGCTTTTGCCAGAGCGATTGCTTGCTGAAGTGATTCATCCACCGCCCAGAGGATTTCGGCGATGCGGCGCTGCTGGTCGAGCGGCGGGAGGTCGAACTCAAAGCTGGCGAGACTGCTCCAGTTGGTGCGCGGCGACAGCGAACCGGCGGAGGTTCCGACCGCGTGCTGAAAGAACCGCTCCGAAAGGCAAAGAAACGGCAGGAGTTCCGGCAGCAGCCGGTCGCCCTTGGGTGCGAGCACATAAATGTCGCCGGACACCACCGCGTCGAACTCCGCCACCGCCACCTTGCGCTGATATGCCCGGCGTTTGCCGAATAGCACCTGCCCCGGCCGGCAACGCCGCGTGAACGTCGTGCCGTCCGCCACATTGCCCCACGCCCGGATGTGCAGCGAGCCGGGTTCGAGATGCTCCATCGCAATGACCCGCTCCAATCCGGCCTCCGCCGGATCGCACGTCTCGTTGAGATTCTCGACCACATCATCGAACCGGACGCGCGACCAGTTCTTGCGATTGAACAGCGACAGGCTGGCCCAGTGAGGATTGGGCTTGAGCTTGGCGAGTGATGGAAGAGTGGCGGTCATGAGGGAATAAAGCTGATACTCGCCAAATACTCATCAAGGGTCAGGACCCGCGCCGAACACTTTGCATCTGTTGCTGCCGTCTTGATTGCGCCATCGCTGGTGATGAACGTGATCGGTGCATCACCAATCTGATGGTGATTGCCAATGGTGAAGCATAGCGCCGTATCCCATACATAATTTGCGCGACTCTGCTTTGGGTTACTGAGGATAAAATCCTTGGAACCAGTCCAGTTTCTCAGTGCAGTTTTAGTCAAGTGAAATGGCACAGGAAACACCTTCTTCATCAACTCGGCTTTCGACTTGAGATCGTGGAGCGAAAGTTTAATTCCTGCCACTTCCGCAAAGCTTGTTACTTTTGCCACCGCCCACAGGTCCATGTATTGCTGACTCGTGAAAAAACTTTGAACCTTCTTTCGAGTCTCCTGTTCACTGTTGCCACCGATCCATGCCTTGGCCAATCCTGGGCTGAAAGTATCCAAAATAATTTGCATCTCTGCGAGCCAGCGAGCCTCATATTCGGCGAGTTTGGCAGCAAAAACTCGGAAGTTCGTGAGTGCGTTTTGATCTGTAAAGACCGGCCCGAAGTCTCGGATGTGAGCGGCCAGTAAACTTAGATTATCCGTGTTTTGCTCGGCTATTGCCGGCTTTACCTGGAATAATTGGCGACAAACGGCGGTATCGCCATCTTCAATCCGCCGCAGCCCCCCTTTGTCATCGCATGTGTGCGTGGCAAGGGAAACCAAAGCATTCAGACAAGCTTTGTAGTGCGGATCGTTTTGATCAGCCAAATGACCAACGAGTTCCCAAATCACAAAAGGATTTGCGAGTGCCATGACTCCAGCAGCCTTTTCCACTTCTCTAAGCTTGGCTGTTTTTGCCTTTGCGGCCTCCCAATCACAGCCTGTCGTCAAGTAACGATAGGTGTTGGTGTCGAAGACAACAATGGTGTCGATGCCGTCTGGCGTAGTTTCTCGGTGGTCGCTCATTTTAGAAGGTGTGTGACGACCGTGCGAACGGCTTGTGAACTGTGGAGCCAACTCGCCAGCGCATCAGGCAGCGCCCTGGGTGCTATTTCAGTGGCTGCATCGTTTTGAGCCTGCGTTTCCCCGCCGACATACAACGGAATGCTCAAATTACCATCTTTGGTGCGAACCTCCGCCAACGTAACAACGCGAGCAAAACCAGGGGCATCCGTGAATTGCTCGTAGGTTTTGATGATGCGCTCGATGTGGTCGTCGGTGAGAAAACTCTGGGCCCGTTCGCGGGTGACTTCGTTGACGGCGTTGATGAGTAGGATTTTGCCCCGGCGTGCCTTGGGCTTGACCGTGCGGCAGATAACGACACACGCCTCCATCGGCGAGTTGTAAAACAGATTCGGGCCGAGACCGAGGACACATTCGATGAGATCAGCTTCGATGAGTTTGCGACGCATATCGGCTTCCTCCTGCCGAAACAAAACACCGTGCGGCCAAAGAACGGCGCAACGGCCGGTCTTGGGATTTAGGCTTTGGAGAATGTGCTGCTGAAAGGCGTAGTCGGCGCGGCCTTGCGGAGGCGTTCCGTAAAGGTTGCGTCCCCACGGATCGGAGGCGAAAGCTTCACGATCCCATTGCTTGATGGAATACGGCGGATTGGCCAGCACCACGTCGAACCGCTGGAGACGGTCGCCCGATACAAACTTCGGCTCCGCCAGCGTGTCGCCGCGCTCAATCCGAAAATCTTCAATGCCGTGCAGAAAGCAATTCATCCGGGCGATGGATGAGGTCATCAAGTTCCGCTCCTGCCCGTAGAGCCGGACGTTGCGGTATTCTTTTTTCAGCCGGCGCAAGTGCGTGATGCACGAGAGCAACATTCCGCCGGAGCCGCACGTCGGGTCATAAACCGATTCACCCGGCTGCACGTCGAGCATTTCGGTCATCAGATGAACGACAGTGCGATTGGTGTAAAATTCTGCGGCGGTGTGGCCGGCATCGTCGGCGAATTTTTTGATGAGAAATTCGTAGCCCTGGCCCAGTTCATCCTCGGGCAGATTGGAGACGGTCAATTCCAGCTTGCTGAAATGCTCGACCAGATCGCGCAGCATGGCATCGGAGAGCCGATCTTTGTTGGTCCATTGCGCATCGCCGAAGATGCCGTAGAGCTTGTCCGGGTTGGCCGTCTCAATGGCGCGCATCGTGGATTGCAACGCCGCGCCGACATTCTTGGCCGCCTGCCGCACCTCGCGCCAATGGGCCTCCACCGGTATCTGGAACCGGTGCTGCTCCCGGCCGGAGGCGTAGCGTTTGTCACCGCCGGATTCCGTCAGCGCGGCCTGAGTTTCTTCATCGAACACGTCG
>Ga0187860_1001276_pt1 | contig 22514 bp, 16 predicted proteins | sample June2016WEW_10_4_FD_132981 | JGI IMG/M metagenome (GOLD analysis project Ga0187860, IMG submission 132981) | Peatland microbial communities from SPRUCE experiment site at the Marcell Experimental Forest, Minnesota, USA - June2016WEW_10_40 | ecosystem: Environmental > Terrestrial > Soil >...
CCATCCGCCGTTCTACGGCATCTATCTGGCGAAGTTACTCGGCACTTACTCGACGCTGGGCCTCGCAGAAGATACCTGGGCGCTCAACGAAGGAGCGATCGGAGAGGACGCGTTTCTACGCCAGGCGGAGCTCATCCGGAAGGAGCGGGAGGCCATGTTTTTCAGCGCGCTCGAACGAACCCGCCGCGGCGTGGTTGCCTGTGTCTTCGATACCACCGATCGAGTGCAGCACATGTTCCATGGGCGGCCGGACGTGATCGAGCCGCTGTACTGCGATGCGGATCGAATCGTGGGAAAAGCGCTGGCGTATGTAGATGCAGACACGGCCATATTCGTGCTCTCCGATCACGGTTTTTGCGCGTTCCGGCGAGGTGTCAATCTGAACTCCTGGCTGCTCCGGGAGGGGTACCTGGCCCTCGATGCGGGACTTACCTCATCGGGCGAATATCTGGAAGGGATCAACTGGACAAAGACGCGCGCCTATGCATTCGGGCTTGGCGGCGTCTATCTGAACTTGCGCGGGCGTGAAGCACAGGGCATCGTGACGGAGGAGGAGGCGGTGGCACTGAAAGACGAGTTAACCCGCAGACTCGCGGGATTGGCCGATGAGGAGACGGGTGAAACCGCGATCCAATCGGTGTACCGGGCGTCGGGTATCTATCGAGGCCCGTACCTCGATGCCGCGCCGGATCTGATCGTCGGTTACGCCGTGGGCTATCGTGCATCCTGGGATGCAGCCACGGGAAAAGTCACTTCCACGATATTCGAGGAAAACCGGAAGGCCTGGCGCGGAGATCATTGCGTCGATCCGCCGCTCGTGCCGGGAGTTCTTTTCTCGAATCTCAAGATTACGGCTACGGACCCCGGCATCGAGGATCTGGCCCCTACGGCACTCAGCCTTTTCGGGGTCGAAGCGCCCGCGTGGATGGAGGGCAGGCCGGTCCATGCGGGGGCGTGACTGTAGCCTGTTGCTCGCACTGGCCGTGCTAGCGGCGTGCGGCAGGGACCAGCACAAGAGAGTCATTGTCATTGGAGTCGACGGCATGGACCCGGGGTTTGTCGAGCGGCACTGGGCGGACCTGCCGAACCTGGCGCGACTGCGGGAACGAGGCAGTTACTCACACCTCGAAACAACGGATCCTCCCCAGAGTCCTGTAGCATGGTCGACGTTTATTACGGGGCTCGATCCGGGGGAACATGGCATCTTCGATTTCGTGCATCGCGATCCCGTGACGCTGGAGCCGTATCTCTCAACCGACAAGATTATCGGACCGCGTTTCACATTGCCCTTAGGGCCGTGGGGATTACCGCTTTCGCGCTCGCGGGTGGTCTCATTGCGTAAAGGGCGGCCCTTTTGGGAATACCTGTCGGACCGGGGCGTCCCGGTGACAATCGTGCGCATTCCGGCGAACTATCCGCCGTCCGAGGCAGGCTCGGAACTCGCCGGAATGGGAACCCCGGACCTGCGAGGCACAGAGGGTACCTTCAGTTACTACACGGACGATCCCGCCGAGACTTCCCGGGAAGTACCGGGAGGTCTGATTCGAAACGTCGAACTCAACGGGGGTCGTGCGAAGCTGAGTGTGACAGGTCCGCCCAATCCTTTACGACGGGATCACGCCTGGGCATCCGTGCAACTGGGCGTGGACGTTGACCCGGAACGGCCCTATGCCCGCTTCGAAGTCGGCGACTCCACGGCGATCGTGCGTGAGGGGGAATGGTCCGGGTGGCTGCCTGCCGATTTTCCGCTGTTACCCCACATCGCCTCGGCCAGAGGCATGTTTCGCGTCTTTGCGAAGCAATTACACCCACGATTCGAAGTGTACGTGTCGCCGGTCAACGTCGATCCGGAGGAAACAGCGCTGCCGATTTCCGCTCCTGGCTCTTATGCGCGCGAGGTGGCTGCGAGCATGGGAAGGTGGTCCACGCTGGGCATTCCGGAAGACACCGCGGCGCTCCGCCAGGGCGTATTCGATTTGCCCCAGTTCCTGACCCAGAGCCGTCTCGTCCTCGACGATGAGCGGCACCTTCTGAATGATTTGCTGCGGCGATTTACGGGCGGGCTGCTGTTCTTCTATTTCTCGGCGGTCGATCAGAATTCCCATGTGCTGTGGGGCAAGCACGATGCAGAGTTACTGAATGTATATCGCGCCGTGGATGCGTCCATCGGTGAAGTCGTGCGCCGCGAGCCCGGCGCCGACGTGATGGTGATGTCGGACCATGGGTTCGCGGCGTTCGACCGGGCCGTCAATCTGAATACTTGGCTGGTTTCGCAAGGCCTGCGAACCAAAGCGTACGCGCTCGGGCTGAATGGTCTCTACGTCCGGGACAAGCGGGTGGAGCAGGAGGTGCGGCGGCAACTCCTCGACCTTCGCGACCCCGCAAACGGACGCAGGATGATCGCGAGCGTCACCGCAACCAACCCTTCGCCGGAGAACCGGAGTATCGCGCCCGATCTGATTGTCGGCTACAGCGCCGGATATCGCGCGTCCTGGCAAACCGCGCTGGGGGAAGCGCCGCAGGGAGTGGTCGAAGACAACGACGATGCCTGGATCGCGGATCATTGCATCGATCCGCAGGAAGTTCCCGCCGTGCTGTTCACGACGCGGGCGATTCACGCGAAAGCGCCGAAGCTGAAGGATCTGCCCGTCTCGTTGCTGGAATTATACGGCATCGCGCGCCCGGCGCAGATGACCGGGCGATCGGTGTTCTGAGACGATAGTGGTTGCAGTCATGCCTTCGAAAACCACCATCAAACTGAACAAGACCATCTGCGAGCGGGCGCGACGCGCGGCCGAGGCCGCAGGATACAGCTCGCTCGAGGAGTTTATCGAGCATGCAGTCGAGAAGGAGCTGGCGAATCGCGAAGAGTGCCCGTCGAAAGAGGAACTGGTTCGCAGGCTGAAAGGACTCGGTTACCTCGAATGAGAGCGCTGGCCACGCTGGCTCCTTTGAGCGCGCTGTGCGGGATCGTGACGGCCTTCGTGTTCCGGCGGTTCGGGGCCAGGGGTACAAGGCGAACCGTGAACCGCATTCTGGCGCACGTGATGGAGCTGCGCCTGTTTCTCGACGAGCCCCGGCTGGTATGGAATGCCCAACGCGATCTGCTGCGCGAGAACCTGCGGCTGTTCGGGCAGATTGCTCTTCCGAGCCTGATCGCCGCGCCGGTGCTTGGTCTCATCATGTGGCAGGCCGATGCGGTTTATGGGCGGGCTCCGCTGCGCGCGGGCGAGGCCGTGGTGGTGACGGCGCACGTCAAGAGCGGGGATCTCGCCAGCGTGCAGATGGAAGCCCCGGCGGACGTTGCGATCGAGACTCCGGGCGCGCGGATTCCCCGTTTGCGCGAAGTGAGCTGGCGCATCCGCCCGCTGCGGCCGTTCAGCGGCCACTTGCGAGTAAACACCGATGGCGAAAGGATCGATATTCCATGGCCCCGCGCCAGCGTGCTGGGGTGTTCCTGGATGGTCTGGTTCTTCGGGATCTCCTCAATTTCCTGCGCATCGATTCACAGATCCCGTTGGCTGGCGCGACAGGACTAAGACAAAGGCTCGCCGGTTTGTGCCAGGCTCGCCGCTGTGTGAGAAGCGCCAATAGGTCCGACCCGCCGCCCGCCTCCCTCGTCCCTTATCCTGAAAAGGGAGACGCCCGATTGAGAACGATTGCGTTGGCGGAGCTGCTGCTGTGCTGGATTGCCTGGTGGTATCCGTTTCTGTTTCGCGCGCCGCATTTTCAGAAGCGGCCTTCGATCACCGTACCGTGGCCCACGCGCATCGGGCTTCTGCTGGTAACCAGCGCGTTTGCCGTGTCCTTCATATTCCATCTGCCCATTTGGCATCCGGCCAGCGCCTTGCGCACGGTGCTGGGTATGGCGATCGCGATTCCCGCGGTGGTGATGGCGTGGCAAGCGGTGGCGCACCTGGGCAAGCAATTCCGCTTGCATGCGGGTCTCTATGACGACCACGAACTGGTGCGAACGGGGCCGTACTCGATCGTGCGCCATCCGATCTATTCCTCGCTGCTTGCGATGCTGGCGGCGAATTGTCTGCTGCTGACGCGATGGCCGTGGGCTCTGCTGGCGCTCGCGATTTACATTGCCGGCACGGAGATCCGCGTGCGCTCCGAAGATGGGCTGCTGGCCTCGCGCTTCCCGGAGGAATTCGCCGCCTACCGCCGCCAGGTGCCGGCGTATCTGCCGTTCGTGCGATAGTGTTTTTATGAAGCGGTGCACTCCCGGGATCCTGATGTTGCTGTTGTTGGCGGCGGCTGCACGAGCGCAAGAGAAGCCGGCACCGGACCTCACCAGCCAATACCGCGAGACTGCCGACAAGCTGATCGACGCCGCACTAGCGGATCGGGAGGGCTACGAACGGCTGGCGTATCTTTGTTACCGGATCGGCAACCGGCTCAGCGGATCGCCGGCTCTCGAGCGCGCCATCGCCTGGGGCGCGGAACAAATGAAAGCCGCCGGGCTGAGCAACGTCCGCATTATCCCGGTGAAGGTGCCGCATTGGGTGCGCGGAGAGGAGTCCGCGCGGATGGTGGCGCCGCTCGATAAGCCGCTGCACATGCTGGGCCTCGGAATGAGCGTGGGCACGCCGCCCGAAGGCATCACGGCGGAAGTGTTGGCGGTTTCCGATTTCAGCGAACTGGACAAGCTGGGCGCGGACAAAGTGCGGGGCAGGATCGTTCTTTACAACGAGCCGTACCAAGGCTACTGGCCGACCGTGAACTATCGCCGCACCGGTGCGTCGCGCGCAGCGGCGCTGGGCGCGGTGGCGGTGCTGGTGCGCTCGGTGACGCCGTTGGCGATGCAAATTCCGCACACCGGCGAGATGCGCTATGACAACGCGCAGCCGCGCATTCCCGCCGCCGCGGTTTCACCCGAGGACGCCATGATGATGGCAGCCCTCACCGCCGGCGGCGTCACGGTGAAAGTCCATCTGCGGATGAGCGCTCACCTGGAACCGGATGCCGACAGCGGCGACGTAATCGGAGAGATCCCCGGCAGGGAGCGTCCCGAGGAGGTGGTGGTGATCGGGGGCCACATCGATTCCTGGGACGTCGGCCAGGGCGCCCAGGACGATGGTGCTTCCATCATCGCCTGCCTGCAGGCGGTGGCGCTGATGAAGAAGCTCGGCCTCCAGCCGCGCCGCACGATTCGCGTGGCGTTTTGGGTGAACGAGGAGAACGGAGGGCGTGGCGGCGAAGCCTATCGCGCCTGGATCGGCGATCGGATCAGGAACCAGGTGGCGGCGATTGAGATGGATGGCGGCGCCGAAACGCCGGTGGGGTTTGGAGCCGCTGTGGATAAGCCTTCGACCGACTTGTTGCGCCAGGCCGGCCGCCTGCTGGAGCGCGTGGGCGCCGGCGATATCGGCGGCGGTGGCGGCGGCGCCGATATCGAGCCGTTGATGCGGGATGGCGTCCCCGGTCTGGCCGAACGCACCGTCGGCACACACTACTTCGACTGGCACCACACCGAAGCCGACACCTTCGACAAGGTCAACCTGGACGACTTCCGCAAGAATATGGCCGCCATGGCGGTGATGGGCTACGTGCTGGCCGACATGCCGGGCCGCCTGACGTCGAGCGGCGGGACCGCGCAGTAGACGGACCATCGACTTTGGTGGTCTGTCATTTTCGCGAAGGCTCGACGAATTGACAGACGACACAAACCGATCGTCTGTCCTACCTCTTCTTACTTGGGGTGCGTTTCCGCTGCCAGCTTGGCCTGGGCTTCGTCCAGCTTGCGGTTGACGCTGGCCATTTCCTCCGGGTCGGCTTCCTGCCGAGTGCCCTTCTGGAACTCGCGCAGCGAGTCCTGCCATTGCGCGATGGCCTCTTTGGTCTTGCCCAGCTTCAGGTACACATCGCCCAGGTGGTCGTGGACCGTCGGGTCCGGCATACGCTCCAGGGCGCGCTCCAGCAACCCGCGAGCGTCGTCCAGTTTGCCCTGGCGAAAATAAACCCAGCCCAGGCTGTCGAGGTAAGCGCCGTTCTCGGGCTCCAGATCCACCGCCCGCTTAATCAGATCGTAGGCCTCCTCCAGCCGCACGTTCCGGTCCGCGAGCATATAGCCGAGATAATTCAGCGCGCCCGCGTCCTTGGGGTTCAGCTCCAGCGCCTTGCGGAAAGCGGCCTCGCTCTGATCGTATTTCTTTTGCCGCTCGAGGCCGGCGCCGCGCATGAAAAACACCCGCTCCTTCTCGCCGTCGGTCGCGGCAAGCTGGTCGGCGCGGTCGAGCGCCTTCATCATGTCGTTCCAGCGCTTGCCCTGCTCATAAACTTCGGCCAGCTCCAGTTCCAGTTCGCGATCGGCGCCGCGGTTATCGGCGAACTTCTTGAGGCCGGTCTGGGCTTCGCGCTCCGCCGCAGCCAAGTCGCTTGCGGCAAGATAGGTTTCCACAATCTCCATCGCCGCCTCCACCTGTCCGTCATCGTCGGTTTTGATCGTGGCGTACTGGCGGAAGGCGTCGATGGCGGCCGGGTACTGCTTGGCGTCCCGATACAGGATGGCTAAATGTCTAACCAGGCCGGCGCGGACCTTGGTGTCCGCGGCGGTGTAATTACGGCGCGGCAGTGCATCCAAAAGGGATTTCATGGCCGCGATGGCCTCGTCGGTCTTACCCTCCGCTTCCAGCAGGAAGATCTTCTCCTCGCGCACGCCGATGTTGTCGGCGTCCAGCAGTTGGGCCGCGGCGAGCGCCTTCTCGGCAGCCGCAAAGTCGTGTTTCGATCGATAGATGATCGCTACCCGCAGCCGGTAAAAAGGCTCGCGTGGGTTGTCGGTAGCGAGCTGCTGGTAAGTTTTCAGCGCCTCATCGAGTTGGCCGGCGAAAAGCAGGTCCTCCGCCAGTCCCTTCCGGAGGCCTTCGTCGTCCGGATCCAGCGCCACCGCGCGCTGGAGCGCATCGGCGGCCGACTTGTAGTCGTTCATGCCCTCGTACTGACTGGCGAGGACGCCGAGCGTGCGCTCGTTCGGGGTCTTGTCGGCAAGCGTCTTCAGCTTCTCCAGGGCCTTGGCGGAGTCGCCCAGATCGGAATAGACCGCTGCCAGACCCATCAACGCATCCTCATTGTCCGGTTCCGCCTGAAGGGCGCTGTTGAACGCCTTTTCCGCCGCCACCGAATCGCTGGAGGCCCGGTAAAGCTTGCCCAGATACGACCAGCTTTCGGCGTCCTTGGGATCCTGCTCGGTGACTTTCCGATATTGTTCGATCGCCTTGTGCAGATAGTTCTCGTCCATCTTGGCGTTGGGCGGGTCGCCGGTCGCCAGATGAATGTAGATCTGCGCCAGCGTGCGCCGCGCGTCCAGGTTGTTGGGGTCCAGCTTGAGCAGGCTTTCGGCCTGATCCACCGCGTCGGCCAGGCGGTTGGTCTTGATGTAGAGATCCGTCAGTTCTTCCAGAATCAGCCCGGCTTTGGGGTCGAGCTTGATGGCTTCCTGGTAGTAGTGGATGGCCTTGGTGACATCCTCCCGGCTGCCCTCCACCGCAAACAACTCGGCGTATAGCCGGCCCATGGCAAAATTGTAGTAGGCCCCCGCTTTATCGTCGGAAGCCGGGGTGGGCGGCGCGGCTGGCGCGCTCTGAGCGAAACTGGCGCAAGCCAGCGAACCGGCCAGGAAGAGCACATTCACGGAGCGGATCATGGGGTCCTTACTTGATTCCGGCCATTGGCATACCCAGGGCCGAAGATCACCTTTTTATTGTATAACGGGGTTGCGCCGCAATGCCCGCACTCGCCGGCCGGCCGCGCCGGCACTCGATTCCCGCCGCGGGTCCGCTTCGAAGCGATGCTCTCCAAATTCACTGTGATGCCGCGCACCGGCGACCGGCCAGAGCCGTCCGGCCCCTCCCTGCTACAAGAAGACGCTCGCGAGCGCCCGATGGTTGCGCTGGTGGGACCCACCGGCTCGGGGAAAAGCGAGCTGGCGCTCCAGTTGGCCGAAGCGTTCCAGGGCGAAGTGGTGAACTGCGATTCGCTCCAGGTGTATCGCCATTTCGATATCGGCACCGCCAAACTGGGCATCGACGAGCGGCGGGGAATCCCGCATCACCTGATCGACATTCTGGAACCGGACGCCCTGTTCACGGCGGGCGAGTTCGCGCGCGCGGCACGGGACGCGGCCGCCCGCATTTCCGCTCGCGGCCGATTGCCGATCGTATGCGGCGGCACGGGCTTCTATCTGCGGGCGCTGCTGGACGGGCTGTTTGCCGGGCCGGAGCGGGACCAGGCGCTGCGCGACCGGCTGGGCGCTCGCGAGAAGCGCCGGGCGGGTTCGCTCCACCGCGTGCTGCGGCGCCTCGACCGCGCGGCCTCGGCGAAGATCCATCCCAACGACGTGCCGAAAGTGATGCGCGCGCTCGAAGTCTGCCTGCTGACGCGGCGCCCGGTGACGGAACTGTTCGAACGGGGACGCACCGCCTTGACCGGCTACCGCGTCCTCAAATTGGGCCTGCTGCCGGATCGCGACGCGCTATACCAGCGTTTGGATGCGCGCTGCGCCCGCATGTTCGAGGCCGGCCTGGTGGAGGAGGCGCGGCGCATCCTGGAGCTGGGTTTCCCCGAGACCATCAAGCCGTTCGAGTCCCACGGCTATAAACAGGCGGTGCAACTGATCCGCGGCGAATTGAATCCACGCGAAGCGCTGTTCTACGCGCAGCGCAAGACGCGCAATTACGCCAAACGCCAGATCACATGGTGGCGCAAGGAACCGGGCCTGGTGTGGCTGCGCGGCTTCGGCGAAGAGGCGGGGATTGTAGAGGAAGCCGCGGCGAAGGTGCGGACGTGGCTGGGGTAGCGCCCGAACGGTTCGATCTGCGGCCGGTTTGTCGCGCGGCCGCAAGGGCTGTTGGCAACCTTCACTAACCGGATCTTACTCAACACGTATCTTTGCGGCGGCCTCTGGCGGCCAGCTAAAGCCTGCCGAAGTTTCCTCCAAGACTGGCTTCCCCAGCTTCCAGACGTAAAGGTGCTTCACCGGAATTCTTCTTTCCCAGCGTCCCGGAAGTTCCCACAGTAGACTCGCGCCGTCCCAACCAGCTTTGTAACCCTCCACGAACGGCAGGACGACCGGCGATCCGTCATAGGGATGCCCCTTCTTCTCCGGGTCCTGCGCGAATATGGCCCCTGTCAGGTCCCATTCGGCGCCGAAGATGACGATGCCTTTGTAGTAGGTCGGCCCAATATACACGACCGCCGAATCCTTTGTGAGGCGGCCGATCTGCTCTACCGGCGCCACACTGAGGATCTCGCGTTCCCGCTGCCAGACGTGGGCCCACTCCGCAACACGGTCGCGCTGCCCCAAGGCCGTAACAACGATGACCGCAGTAGCCGCGAGGACACCGACGGCCTTCCAATACCGCGCCGTGCCAGCGATCCAACAGGAACATAGGGCAAAAAAGACTGCGGCTAACGACAACGAACCAGGGAAGAGCGTACGGGAGCCAATCCCGACCGAAGTAAAGCCGTATCCGGCAAGCGAGTAAGTGACGTCCGAAAAGAGCAGCACCACACCCGCGACGGTGACAATGCCCAACAGATGTCCCAAATACCCCCCCGGAGCCTTCCGGCCGAGCGCGGCCGCCAAGAGAGCCAACAGCGATCCAATCGCGAAAACGGCGACAAGAACGGCCCACACATTACTGTACGCGCCCAAGCTGATCATCAGAGTCTTCGGCAGCACGTACAGGTTGGACAGGAACTGAATCACCCAGCGCGGATTGAACTGTTTCTTAGTGCCCGTACCGATGGTGAAGCTGTACCGGTTATAGGCAATCAGCATGGTTTGCGCGAGCGAGGAAAGCGCAAGCAACCAGACGATCTGGCGTGCGTTCCGCGCCAGTCCCCGGCGATAAATCGCGTAAAAGACAATCACGGGAAAGATGGCGAAATAGAAGGCTTCGTAAGTTAATCCGGATGCAAGTAGAGTTATCGTGAATTGCGCCGCCAACTTAGGCGTGAGTTGTTGCTGCCTGAGCAACAGCCGTGCCGCTTCCGTGAAAAGGATCTGCGCCACAAGCGATTGGGCCACAATGGGCCAGGCGGTCACGCCGAGCATCCAGGGAACCGACATCCAAAAACTCGTCGCCAGGTCGGCTGCAAAAGTGCGATAGAAGGGGAAGACACTCAAAATGAGGTTCAGCCAGGAGCGCAGCGAGAGGGCACAGAGGAGAACAAGAAGGATCGAGAAGGACTGGAACCCCAATGCGGAGGTCCCGCAAACGGAGCTGACAAGAAAGGCGATGGCACCGCCTAAGGGGCGGGAGCTGTAGGTAGTGTCGGGCCCGAGAAACCAGCGAAGCCGCGCTGAAGAGAACGCCGCGGTGGCGTGGGCCGGTGCGGCGAAGGCCGACCAGTCGTCGTGGTAAAAGCCGAGCTGAAACGGCCTGGGGAGATACAAGATCATCCAGCACAATACGACCACAATCGGGAGAGTTTGGGTCAGACGGGATAACCGTTTGAATGAACCGTCACTCCGCGTTTGTTCAGGTGCGGGGTTGCGCAGAGAACGGGAGGCAGGATTCGGCCGGGGAAATGCGCCGTCACTTTTACGTCGAGAACGGTAGGCAGGATTGGGCCTGGGCATCGCGATGGAGAGTGCGAGTATACCATCCTTTGCCGGCTGTAGGTTGCGGAAGGAGCTTCGCTGCTACACTGAAACCGATGCTTCGCTTGCTGGGGCTGGCGATACTTACTTGCGCCTCGCTGCGCGCCGAAACGGTGGTGGTGTTGCGGTTCTTTAACCACGCCAATTCTGCCGGCCTGGATTGGATCGCCGAGAGCATCGCGGAAACCGTGCAGGATGCGCTTTACTCCGAAGGGCTGCTGGTGCTGGGGCGGGAAGCCAGAACGGGGACGAAGACGTCCTGGCGGCCCTGGTGGTCACTGCCTCCGGCTGCCCATCAAAAAGGAGCGATCGGCTTCGCCGAAGCTCTCTTCGCGGGCAGCGTCGTTGCCGCAATCCGCGCGGCAAGAATGCACAGAATCACCAAGTTCACAAGTGTGTAGCGGTCATATACGAATGGAGTCGACAGAGCCACCAGATAAGAGTACACAATGAGGAATAACGTCATGCCGATGTTAACGGGGTCCTGAGCCAGCTCCCGGAGGATTCCTCTTCTAGAGCCTAATATTATGCACAGTCCGAGGATCCCCAGCGCCGCCGCACGCACGACCAGCTCGCCCGCGCCAACACTGAATTCATTTAGGGCAAAACTTAGCGGCATCTCCTTATCCGCCACCTGAAAACCGTTTCTCTTGTATTCCTCCAAAAGCGTAAGCTCGTAGGGAGAGAAAGAACCTAACTTATCGTAGTGAGCAGACCATAGGTCCTGTCTGTACCGTAAGATATACGATACGTGACCGAAATAGTATGCCCCGATCAGCGATCTAGCGAAATGTTCGGCTGCGAGCTTGGTATGGAGCAGCGGGTTGTGCACGAATTCCGCCATGAGCAGACTGCGCTTCATTGGCCGCGCATCTGCGTCTGTGCAACCCAAGCCTCTGGCCTGCTCTTGTGTCAAGGGACCGTAGAGTGCATCCGTAAACGGCACTGTGATGGGATCGAAGTATAAGTCTTTCCTAGGGATTGCATGCTGGATTCCTCCGCACATTATCCGCAGCTCCTTGTCGGGGAAGGTCTCCTCCAGCGGATACCCATGGGAATACGGTCGGGCAAAGATCACCATGTACCCGCGGTCGACAAACACGTTGCTGAATAGCACGATGCAGATCGGCAGTGAAATTATCCCCGCAAGAGTGCAATATGCTAGAGCCCTGAAATTAATGATCTTCTTAGTGAACAGGAAGACGACAAGGCCTACTGGCAGCACACAGATGAAGATGAGCTTAATAAGAGCAAGTACTAACCCGAGCGCGGAACAAAGCGTCCAGCGCCTTTTAGCGAGGCAGATCAGAAACACCAATGTCAAGGACATCAGGAGTCCGTCGGGATATATCTGTCTTTCAAGAAACGTGACGGCCGGAATCAAAGCTGCAGCGATAGGAAGGAGACAGTAAATACTGTTTAGCGCCAGGACTCTCAAAGCGAAGTAAAAAGACGTAAGAAACAGGGTCGCCGGTGTGAAGTAGGTTAGGAAGCCCTGGTGCCCCCACGTGACCGACAGAAACCACGGATAAAGTAGTCCCCGGCGATAATCATAAGAAGCAACAGTGAATACTCCCTTCTTCATGTTGGACGCAATGGTCAGATACTCGTAGGAGTCGCCCTGAAAATCGCCGTGAGCGGAGGTAATTACGAAGACGTAATACACGACGCAGACACCCATAGCGAAAGCGATAATCTCTCTTGTGCCGCGCGCCGTTTTTCCACCCGCACCCGCCGCACCTACGGCAGCTTGCGGCAGGGCGTCACGCTTATGTTCTCCCGCCTGGCCGCGCCAAGTCTTCTCACGTGGACTTGCCGCGCCGGGCATCTTTTTGCCGTGGTTCGGACGTTTCATTTGAGACTCGGGGGTCATGAATAGTATACATCGAGCCTATTTATCGCTCCGCGCCGGATGTTGCGCATCCTCCGCGGGCGTGGGTGCATGGGCGCCGGCTTGCTACACTGAAACCGATGCTTCGGATGTTGTGTCTGGCGATAATCCTGTGCGCCTCGTTGCGTGCCGAAACGGTGGTGGTGTTGCGGTTCTTTAACCACGCCAATTCGGCCGGCCTGGATTGGATCGGCGAGAGCATCGCCGAGACCGTGCAGGATGCGCTTGCCTCCGAAGGGCTGCTGGTGCTGAGCCGCGAAGCCAGGACGGAAGCCTACCGCCGGCTGTCCCTGCGGCCGGGCGCCGAACTGACCCACGCCTCGATCATCAAAGTGGGCGACGCGCTGGACGCGGGCCGCGTGATCTACGGATACTACGAACTGCTGCCGGCCGCTGGCGGCGCGGCATCCAAGGGATCGCTGCGCGTCACCGCGCGCGTGCTCTATCTGAAAGAAACCCGCCAGGGCCCGTTGTTCAGCGAACTGGGAGCGATCGAGGAACTCGAGGAGATTGAAGCGCGGCTGGGCTGGCAGACGCTGCGGCAACTGGACCCGCGCAGCACCGCATCGCAGGAGGATTTTCTCAGGGTGCGCCCGCCCGTGCGCATCGATGCAGTGGAGAATTACGTGCGCGGTCTGCTGGCCACCGACCCCGAGCAGCGCCAGCACCTGTTTATGCAAGCCGCCCGGCTGGACGAACATTATTCGCCGCCGTGTTTCCAGTTGGGCAAGAGCTACTGGGAGAAGCGGGAATACAAGGTGGCGGCCGGATGGCTGGTGCGCGTCGGCCCCTTCGACCGGCGCTATCTGGAAGCGCAGTTCTTCTTAGGGTTGTGCCGCTATCACTTCGAAGACTACGCCGGCGCCGAGAATTCCTTCAAGCTGGTGGCGGGGACGATGCCGCTCAACGAGGTATTCAACAATCTGGGCGCCGCCGAGGCGAGGCTCAGCCATTACCAGGAGGCCATTGCGAGCTTCCAGAAAGCGCTGGAGGGCGACAGCGCCGATCCCGACTATCATTTCAACCTCGGCTACACCGAGTGGCGCGCGGGCCAATATCCGGCCGCCGCGGAGAGCTTCAGCGCTGCGCTGGATCGCGCTCCCGAAGACCGGGAAGCCACGCTGCTGCTCGACCGTTCGCTCAAGGGCGAAGGCGCGCGCCCCGGGGAGCCGCGCCTCGAGGACCGGGTGCGCGTGAAGACCAACTACGACGAAGAGGCCTATCGTCAACTGCAGGCCGAGCTGAAGAAATAGGATCGCTCCCTCCGGCCGCGGCTCCGATACGGAATACTGGGGCACGATGCCCCAAATGCGTGTCGTGGCAACACAGTCTGAACCGCCTCGGCTCAGCTAAATCCAATTGTTTCAACGGGATTAAAGTGGCATGACGGATGCAATGATAGGGTCGTGACTCGCAGATTGTTCGTCGTCGCGGCGTGGTTGGGTGTGGCACAGCTTCAGTCGGCCACCCTGCAACAGCTTTCGATGAACGACTTGATCGTGAAATCCACGGCCATCGTGCGCGGGACTATCCGGGGTTCGTACGCCGCCTTTTCCGGCCCGGTGATCTTCACTCATTACAGCGTACAGGTGACGGAGAAGTGGAAGGGCTCGGCCGGCGCCACGGTGGATGTGGCCGTGCCCGGTGGCGTGGTAAGCGGCATACGGCAGACATATCCGGGAGCGCCGCAGTTCCAGCCGGGCGATCAATATGTGCTGTTCCTGTGGACCGGCAAATCCGGCATGACGCAGATTATGGGGTTTTCGCAGGGTGCGTTCGAGGTCGCGCAGGACGGCTCTTCCGATCCCAGCCTGACGAGGAACCCGAGTCATGAGCTGATGCTCGACCCGGCCACCCACCGGCAGGTGACCGATCGGCTCTTGACCATGCGGCTGAGCGAGCTGCGCGCGCAGGTGGCGAGCGCTTTAGGAGCGGAGAAATAGTGCGGCGGCGGGCGACAACGCGGGCGATGGTGGCGGCGGCGCTGCTGGCGATGAGCACTCCGGTCGAAGCCTACTACCACTACACCTACTACTTCAGCCGCAGCGCGCCGTTCACTCCCATCCGCGGGCGGTTCAACCTGGCGGCGCTTACGAATAACACGCTCAACGTTTTCGTCAGCGATGCCGGCCCAGTCAACTATGCCGCCAACGACACCTTCGGCTCGGTGCTGGGCGAAGTGAAGCAAGCCGTGTCGGCGTGGAACACCGTGCCCAACTCAAACTTGCGGCTGAATTTCGCGGGCCTGGAGAGCGCCACTCAGGGCACGCAAAACACGCCCGCCATCGATGTGGTCTTCGCCGAAATGCCGCCCGGATTGCTGGGGTATGCTTCGCCGAACCTGCCGGTGATTCCGATGTTTCAGACCGGCTCCGACGGGCAGCCGCTGGTGGCGATCACGCGCTCCGTGCTGGCGCTGACCAACGATACCACCGCCGGCGCGGGCCCCAGCGAGCTGCCGGACTTTTTCACGACCGCGGTTCATGAGTTGGGGCACGCGCTCGGCTTGCAGCATACCTGGACCGGCGCGGCCATGTCGCAGGGAGTGATTCGCAACACGACGCGCACGCGGCCCATCGATGCCGATGACATGGCTGCGTTCTCCTTGCTCTATGGCGCCGCCAACTGGACCGCGAATTACGGCTCCATTTCCGGCCAGGTGACCTTTGCCGGCGGCAACACGGGCGTCAACCTGGCTTCGGTGGTGGCCCTGCCGGTCAGCGGACCGGCGGTGAGCGCGCTCACCGATCCCGCCGGCTTCTACAGCATCAGCGGCCTTCCTCCGGGTGACTACATGGTCTTCGTCCATCCGCTGCCGCCCGATGCCGTGCCGACTCATTCGCAAGAAGGTCTCCAGTTGCCATACGACGCCAACGGATTCCCGTTCGAGCCCAGCCCGGATTTTCAAACCGTCTTTTATCCCGGCACGACAGATGCGACAGCCGCCACAACTTTCCCGGTCGCCGCGGGCGCCAGCTTCGTTGCCAATTTCAATGTAAGAGCGGAAGCCGCGGTGCCGATGTACGATGTCGTCACGCACGGCTTCCTGGATCCGTCGACTCGCGATTACACGGTCAATTTGCAGCAGGAATACGACTGGATGTCGCCGGCGTTCATCAACGGAACCCAAAAGCAGTCGGTGGTGGAAACGCTTTATTCGCCGCTGGTGATTCCGCAAACGGTTTCGATACTGGGATTCGCTCCTGCCCCGGTCTGCACAGCCGACTCTCCCTGTTTCGACGTAGTCACCCCATGGTCGGCGCTGTTAGCCTATTTCGACGCTCCGGCTAATGCCGGCACGGGATTGCGGCACCTGGTGTTTAACCTGAGTGACGGCGACATGTACGTGCTGCCCGCCGGAGTGAGTCTGGTGGAGAAGCAACCGCCTTACGTGGATTCGGTTTCGAGCAACACGGATGGCACGGTCACGGTCACTGGCACCGGTTTTGGGCCAGACAGCACGGTGTATTTCGACAGCCTGCCGGCCTTGAACCCGGTGAGCGCGTGCCAGAGCGGAACATCCGGCGATTGCCCGATTACGGTGACGCCACCCTCCGGCTCGAGCGGGCAGACCGCCGACGTCACGGTCTTTAACGCCGACGACCAGAACTCGACGTTGCTGCAGCAATGGCCGAACATCCCGACGTACAGCTACCCGGCTATCGGCGCACCGCAGTTGCAGACCGTCAATCCGGCATCGCTGCCGGCCGGCAGCGAAGCCATGGTGGACATCACCACGTCCAACACCAATTTTGTGAACGGGGCGGTGACGGTAGGCTTCGGCACATCCGATATTACGGTGACCGGCGTTTGGGTGATCAGCCCGACCGAGTTGTGGGTCAACGTCATGGTCGCACCCGGCGCGGCGCTGGGCTCTTCGGAGATCAGCGTGATCTCCGGGTTCCAGGTGATGTCGCAGCCGTTCGGCTTCCGGATTGTGCCAGCCAATCCGGCCGCGCCGGCGATTCTGGCGGTGGTGAACGGCGTGTACGGCCAGACCACGATTTATCCCAATTCGGTCGCGACCATCTGGGGCGCCAACCTGGCCAACCCGCAGATCACCATCAGCCCCATCGCGCGTGCCAACTCGCCGGCGGCCATCGGCGGCGAGGCGCAGATCGCCTACTCGTCGTTCGATCAGGTCAACGTCCCAATACCCCCCAGCACGCCGATCGGGCCGGTGATTTTGAGCCTGACCACGAGCGGCGGCACGGTCAGCGTGGTGGTGCCGATCGGATACGGACCGCCGGCGATCCTCGGTATCACGGAGCCCTCCGGCGCCACCGTCAATTCGACAAACGCGGCCACTTCGGGCGACCTGTTGACGATCGCCATCAGCGGTCTGGATCCCACGGTGACGCTCGCATCGGGCCGCCTGCAAGTGGTGGTCGCGGGCGTGTCCATGCCGGTTCAGCAGATTAGCGCCGGCCAGATCCAGTGCATTCTGAACCAGTCCTTCCACGGCGCACAGGTACCGGTGACGATCGTGTTGGACGGGGCACCCAGCGCGCCGTTCACCATTCTGGCCAACTAAAATCACTGACCGCGAGATTCGGTGTGATTGCACGACGGCTCCCCATGTCGCAGCTCCGAAAGCTAACGGAGCCGGGCCCGGAGGGCACCCCGTAAGGGAGCAGTGGACACGGTTATTGCTTAGCGACGCCCAGCGACGCTACGTAGATCTGGAATGGCGCCCAATAGTACGGCCGGGCGAAGCGATCCGAGCCGAGCAGCGCGAGCTTGGCCTGCCGCATCGCCGTAACCGGGTCCGCGCCCGCAGCCATCCGGCGATAGAACTCGTTCATCAACTGCTCGGTGGAGCTATCGCTCACATCCCACAAACCGGCGGCCACGGCGCGCGCGCCAGCCCGCAGAAAAGCCCAGGCAAAACCCACCAGTCCTTCGCCCGCATACGTCCGCGTGCCGGCGCTGCTGCAGGCCGAGATGGTGACCAGACCGGCATGGATGGGAATCCCAATCACATCGCGCGCGTACAATTTGCCGTGCGAAAGAATCACCGCCGATTCGAGCGGCCTCTGCGAATTGGCTTCCGCGTGGGCGGCGAAGTGGATCAGCGAAAAGCGCTGCGGGTCCGACTGGCTGTACACCGCCGGGGATGCCTGCGCACCCAGGTAAGCCTGCTGCACGCGGCCCGGGAAACTCGATTGAATCTCGCGGATCTCACGCTCCGCGTTGGCGAGCGGCTGGTAGTGGCTGCCCGCATAGTCGGGCGCGCCGATCAGCAGCAGCGAAACGCTCTTCCCTGCCCCCGCCTGTGGCGGCAACGCCAGGATATCGATCGAAGGCGCGACCGCCATCTCCACGTCTTCAATCCAGTAATGCGGCCGCGGCGCGGGTGCCACCAGCGTCTCCAGGTTCAACCGGTGTAAAGCGCCATCGGGAATCACGATCAGCCGTTCTCCTTTGCGGAGGTGAGGCGCAACCGGCGCCACCAGGATCCGCCAAAGTTCGGAGCCGGCGGCGCTGGCGGCGATCGGATCGCGCACGGAGTGCTCGACCGTGTCGCGATAGTTCGTCACCAGCTTCTCGATCGCGCCCGAGCCCGGCAGTTCGAACCGCTCGACGCCGCCGCTGGTGATCAGCCAGGCGAAAGAACGCTCGGGCGCGAGCCAGAACGAGAGGATGCTCGCGTGCGCGCCGCGCGCCACGCGCTCAAACTCGGCCAAGCCGCGCGGCGGGGCAGCCGCGGCGTCTTGTTCCAGCCGCTCTGCCAGCACCCGCGCGCGGCTCGATTCCACCACCCGCAAGGCGCCCGCATCGTCTTTCTGCCGGCACAAAACGTCCACGTGGGCGCGATAGAATGGCATCAGTTGCGAGAGCAGCGTCATGCGATGGTTCGGGTCGAACAGGTCGCTGCGGGTTGCCTCGATAATCCGCAACGCCTGTCCGTAGCACCGGTCGGCCTCCGGAAAACGCTTCGCATCGGCGGCAAGATCGCCCAGCAAGGCCCACGCCGCCCAGCGGATATTCGGCGGCGTATCGTTGGCGCGCAGCAGATCCTGGGCGATTCGGGCGGCCGCTTGGAAATCGCCGCGGCCCCGGGCGATTCGAGCGCGATTCCGCTCCAGGAACGGGAACGTGTCGTGCGCATCGAGCGCGCGCGCAAGCTCCGTGGCGTGCCGGTTCCATTCCGCCGCCTGATCCCATTGGCCAGCCCTCATGAACGTCGTCGCGAGATTCCCGGCGTGGCGGGCGGCTTCGTTCCGGCGATCGATCGCCAGCGCAATATCGTACGCCTTCCGGTAGTTGGTAATTGCGTTCGGGAAATCTTCCTCGCCATCGTATGCCAATCCCAACTCGCCGAGGGCGGTCATCAGATTTGCCCGCGCGCCAATTGCTTCGAAGATGACGACGGCCTTCCGCTGATGATCGAAGGCGTTATCGAAGTCGCCCAGGATGGCGTGCACAGAACCCAGGTTGTTGTGCGCCTGGCCAGCCACGCGGCGCGCGCCGAGCTTTTCCGCGGCGGCAAGGGCGCTCTGGCCGGCATCGATCGACTCCTCGTACCGCCCCAGCCTCTTCAGCGCATACGACAGATTGTTCAGCGCCTGCGCCTGCCAGTAGAGGCGCCCTTGTTTGGCAGCCCGGTTCGCGGCGGCGCCAAACGACTGCTGCGCCACCTGCGGCTGACCTGCTTTCATCGCAGCCATACCTTCGGTCAAGTCCAACCGGATGCGCTGGTCGGGATCGCGGACCGCGGCACGCGCCCGGGCCAGAATCCCGGGGATCTTCGCAGCTTCGCCGCCGGACTGAATATCGGCTGTGGCCAGATCGATCAGGCGCCGCACTTCGAGCTGCCCCAGCTCCGGGTTGGCGGGGATGGGGGCCAGAAGGAGATCGCGAGCCCGATTCCAATTGGATTGCGCGTTCAGCACTTCGGCATCGAGTAGCTTGAGACTCAAGACCCAGTATGAATTGGGCTCTTTTTGCGCACGAGTGGCGTATGAGGAAGCGTCCCGGCCGGCCGCATCCAGGTCACCGGCAACGTATTCGGTCCAGGCCCGCGCATACACTTGCTGCGCGGTCTCGATCCGGGAACAGGAAAAGGACGCAATCAGAAGGCCGCACATGGCGGCCGCGACGAACTTAGTTCCCCATGGTGCCGTTCGACTGGCCGGAGCCAATCGTGCCGGAACCGCCCGCGTCCGAACCCATCGCCAGACGCACCAGTGCGATGCGGCGGTCGTTCGATTTGACGTGGACCTCACCGAGAATGATTTTACCGAAACCCTTCCAGTGAATGGTGTAACCGTCCACGGAGATCGACTGCTGGTCGCGTTCCGGTCCGGAGAAATGGATCTCGCGCACCAGCGAGAACTTGTGCTGGAGGCAGCGTCTGCCGGGGATCTCGGGCGCCGTATCCAGCGCGAAGCGCCAGCCATACTTCTTCCGGTAGTCGTCCGTCTGCTTGCGATAGAACTCGCCGAGCTGCGCCGCCGTTCCGCAGGAAAGCAGCGGTTCTTCGTCGAACACCACCACGGCCTTAACGTTGCCGAGATGGAGGCCTTCGATGCGGCTGCCCGTGGTGGTGACCACCGGCGTGGCGCTCTCCGACTCGGCGTCGAGGGTGGAGAGGAAGTGCAGGCGGACGGTGCCGATATGCAGTTTTTCTACCACCTGGAGAGCCTCGAGATCGGCCTCGACTTCGGTTTCAAAGCGGTTGCCGTGGTCCCGGCCGGACACCGCGGTCTTGATCTTGCGAACCGAAAGCAGGGTTCGCTTGCGCGGCTGGTCGACGCTGAAAGCATAATGCGTCACACGAGACCGGGAAAGGCCGCCGGTCGGCGCCAGTACGCTCGCGCCCAGCGTGGGCACCGCGTGGTTGAGGTTGTGCGCCTCGTCGAGACTATGAAACTGCGCCGCGACGCCAAGTGCGTGTCCGGAGAATATGTAGCGTTTGCTCATCTGCTAGTGTGTCCTCGGCTGAATGTCGAATTCTCCGCGCGCCAGTTGCGGGCCGGACTCGCCGGCGCGCACGACGACGGAGTAATGGCCCGGGCCCGGCTTGCCCGGGAAAAAGACGGCCAGCGGCTCGCCGGGAGCCGGCGCCTCGAGAGGACCCGCGTTCAACACCTTGCCCGCCGCACCGGCAAGTTCGACCCAGAGGCGCGCAGTTCCCGGCTGCGGCGCCACGGCTATCTCAAAGTGGAGCGGGCTGCCCTCTTCCAGTGCGCGCGGCGCCGAACGCGTGGCGTCGTCCAACGGCACGGCGGCATTGATCTCCTGCGGCGCGCGCATGGCTGGAATCGTAACCTTGGCCTGGTAGCCGGCCACCACGGCGAATAGGATGGCGGCAAAAGTGGGCACCGCGGTCTGTAGCCGCAGCCACGCCAGCCAGCCCGCCCGCTCCGGTTCCGGCTTGCGTGCGAGCCTGTCCTCGAAAACGGCCCTGGCGTTGGCGGCGAAGGCCGATGCCGTCCAGACATCGTTCATGCAGGGCCTGCAATCCGCAAAATGAGCTTCGAATTCGTCCCGTTCGGACTGGGATAAGTCTCCCGCCGCGTACCGCTCGGGAGCCCCTAGGTTGACAGCCGCGTTGTGATCCATAATCTGGCTTCCACTAGGATAGTGAAAACAGTGACTGCGCCGTTACATCGCCGGCTGGCACCACCAGTCCGGCGCAGCCGGAGCCAATTTCAGACGCCAGCCAAGTGCCTGTAAACATTGGCGCAGAGCCAGGCACCAGAGAATCTCCAGCCAGCCGACGGCGGAATGCAACGAGAGCGGTACCGGAATGCCTGCCCACCACGATTGGGGGGATGCCGTACCCGCGTTGATTCATTCCTTCTATTCATAGCAGAATTGGCGCCACCGGCGAAACCGCCGGGCCCGGCAGATCGGCAACCCTATGAATGCCGGCTTGCGTTGTGCTACAAGAGTGCTGTCAAGCGGGTGAAGCTTACCGGCGCGCTCGCTCAAGTTCGTCGAAAGCGGAGGGTATATGGCTTACATCAAGACAACGATGCTTTTGATCGCGGGACAAGCCCTGTGGGTTTCCGGCTTGTTCGCCGCCCAACCGACCATTGCGGACGCGAGGAAGTTTCTGGAAGATGCCGAGCAGCGCCTGCTCGTCCTCGCCAACGAGGCGCAGCAGGCCAGTTGGGTGCAAGAGAATTTCATCACGTCGGACACCGAGTCGCTCGCGGCGCTCGCGAATGAGCGGGCCACCGACGAGCAGGTGCGGCTGGCCAAGGAATCCAAACGTTTCGATGCTCTCGCGCTGCCGCCCGACCTGGCGCGCAAAATGCGCCTTCTGCGGATTGGCTTTACGCTGGCCACGCCGGCCGACCCAAAGCAGAGCGAAGAGGTGTCCCGGCTGGCGGCTGAGCTCGACGGCATGTATGGGAAGGGCAAGTATTGCCCGCCGGCTCTCGCATCGAGCGACAAGAAATGTCTGGACATCGGCGACATCACGCGCATCATGGCGGCGAGCTCCAATCCGGGCGAGTTGCTGGACGCCTGGAAGGGCTGGCACGCGATTGCGCCGCCCATGCGAAAGGATTTCACGCGCTTTGTCGAGCTTTCCAATAAGGGCGCGCGAGAGTTGGGGTTTCGCGACACCGGCGCGATGTGGCGCTCGAAGTACGATATGCCGCCGGACGATTTTGCCAAAGAGGTGGACCGGCTGTGGGCGCAGGTGCGTCCGCTCTACCTTTCGCTGCATGCCTACGTGCGCAACCGGCTCCGCGAGAAGTACGGCGCGAATCTGATTCCCGCGAAGGGTCCGATTCCCGCGGATTTGCTGGGGAACATCTGGGCGCAGGACTGGACCAACATATATAGGCTGGTGGCGCCTGCCGGCGCGGATCCGGGCTACGATCTGACGCAGATTCTGAAGGCTCGCAACACGACCTCGGTGCAGATGGCGCACTATGGCGAGAATTTCTTCAAATCCCTGGGATTCGCGCCGCTGCCGGCGACGTTCTGGGAACGGTCCTTATTCACGAAACCGCGCGATCGCGACGTGGTGTGTCATGCGAGCGCATGGGA
>Ga0187860_1001277_pt1 | contig 22513 bp, 16 predicted proteins | sample June2016WEW_10_4_FD_132981 | JGI IMG/M metagenome (GOLD analysis project Ga0187860, IMG submission 132981) | Peatland microbial communities from SPRUCE experiment site at the Marcell Experimental Forest, Minnesota, USA - June2016WEW_10_40 | ecosystem: Environmental > Terrestrial > Soil >...
GCAGGAGGCCATTGCATTGTGTGTGATGGCTATGGATATGATGCCTTCTCGACAATGTATTACCATCTCAACATGGGTTGGGGAGGAGATGACAATGCCTGGTATGATCTGCCCATTATTGATTTGGCCGATACTGAATCTTATATCAACATTGACGCATGTGTTTATAACGTCTTCACAAACGGCAGCGGGGAAATCATCAGCGGCCGGGTGCTGACCAACGGAGTGCCCATCGCCAATGCCAGCGTCACCGCCACCCGCATCGGCGGCGGCACCTACCAGACGGTCACGGACCCCAATGGCATCTACGCCCTGGCGGGCGTGCCTTCCGCTTCCACTTACACGCTGATAGTAACGAACACAGGCTATTATCCGGCCAGCAGCAACTACAGCACGGCCACGTCATTCGACGACGGGACAAACAGTGGCAACATTTGGGGAGCCGATTTCACGCTGGTTCCGGCGCAAGGCCCGCCGGTGATCACGGTGCAACCGGCAAACCAGTTTGCAACTGTGGGTGGAACCGCAACCTTCAACATCACCGCCACAGGTCAGTTGCCATTGATCTACCAGTGGCAATCCTACGCAAGCGGCAGCACGACCTGGACTAATTTGAGCGACGGTGGCAGTTACAGCGGTTCCGGGACGGAAACTCTGACGATAATCCAACCAGGCATCAACATGAATGGAGCACCATTTCAGTGTGTTGTCACCAATGCATTTGGCAGCGCGACGAGTTCTCCGCCGGCAGTTCTCAGCGTAAGTGTTGCTCCGTTTCTCACAATCGCCACATTGGCCGGGTCAGCGGGCATCAATGGCAGTACCGATGGCACGAACAACACCGCATTGTTTAACAATCCCCGGGGCATTGCCGTGGACAATAATACCAACGTTTATGTGACGGACCTGTATAATCATACCATTCGCAAGCTGACGCCGTCAGGAGCGAACTGGGTGGTAAGCACCATCGCCGGTCTGGCCGGAAGTTCCGGCAGCGCCGATGGGACCAACAGCAACGCACGGTTTAACGGCCCCTATGGCATTGCGGTGGCTGGCGGCAATCTCTATGTGGCGGACACGGGCAACAATACCATTCGCGAGCTCACGCCATCGGGAACGAACTGGGTGGTAAGCACCCTAGCCGGGCTGGCCGGGAGTTCCGGCAGCACCGATGGCACCAACAGCTACAGCCGCTTTCGTTATCCCATCGGCATTGCGGTGGCTGGCGGCAATCTCTATGTGACGGACGAGGGCAACAACACCATTCGCGAGCTCACGCTGTCGGGAACGAACTGGGTGACGAGCACCCTGGCCGGGCTGGTCGGAAGTTCCGGCAGCACCGATGGCACCAACAGCAGTGCGCGCTTCAATGAGCCTTACGGCATTGCGGTGGACAGCGGAGGCAATTTTTATGTGGCGGACAAATATTGTTCCACCATTCGCAAGCTTAAACAGGTTGGAGTAAACTGGCTGGTGAGTACCATAGCCGGGCTGCCCTATAATACCGGCGGCGCCGATGGCAGCGGCAGCGCAGCGCGGTTTAACAATCCCACCGGCATTGCGGTGGATGGCGGCGGCAATCTCTATGTGGCAGACGAGGGCAACAACACCATCCGCCGGCTCGCGTTGGCGGGAACGAATTGGGTGGTATTTACCGCTGCGGGGCTGGCCGGAAGTTCCGGCAGCGCCGATGGCCTTGGCAGTGCGGCGCGGTTCAACGGTCCTTATGCCATTGCGGTGGACGGCAACACCAATGTTTATGTGGCCGACTCGGGCAACAGCATCATTCGAGGGACACTTCCAGGTGAACAGCCTTTGACGTTGGCCGTTCAAATGGTAAGGCAAACACCCGGTAACACATTCGTGCTTACTTGGAGCGCGGTGATTGGACATACATATCAGGTGCAATTCAAGACCAATTTGCTCCAAACGGCCTGGAACCCGTTGACCAGTGTCACGGCGTCCAATTTGACGGGCAATGCATCCATTCCGGTTGGGCCGGATCCACAGCGGTTCTATCGCATCATTCCGTAGCAATAATTCATATCCGGCACGCTTTTTAACGAGCTTTCGGACGCGCGAACAGGTCAGTATCTGAATGACTGGTATGCCGTAGTCATACCATTTCCCGATAATAATCGGCACATTGGTAGGGCGCGTCACTCCGCGCCGCAATCGTTGTGCGGACGGGCGGCGGGCAGAGGACTGACCGCCCTACCGAGGCTTGTTCCGATTGTCATTGAGAAATGGTATCAGGGCAGAAGTATAAGGTTCTTTTCCTTCAGGCGGAACCGGAGTTTTGCGAGTGAGCCATCGCCAAAACATCCAAACGCAGGCCGGACATCGAAAAAACCGATTCCATTGATATTGCGGCATTGGGTGGGGCAACTTTGTATGTAATTCCCCAAATTTAGGACACCACCACCCGCTTCAGATAATCAAAGGAATAAATTCCCGTCGAATGCCCGTCGGCCCACACCGGCTGGACCGCATAACCGCCCACCATCACGATGCGCACCAGTTCAAAAGCCTCCGCGGTCAGCACCTTGTCCGGGTTCTTGTAAACGTTGCCCAAGATGTCCACCTCGCCCTTGCAACCCGCGCAGGGACAACCCCGCCGCAGTTTCTCCAGCGGAATGAAATCCTCGCCGCCGTCGTCCCATTTGATGGCCAGTTCGTTGCCGATTTGTTGAATGTCCACCGGTCGCATCAACGTTTTTTCAGCAGCCGTTCAAAGGCGGCCAGCGTCTCCGGACTGACGTGATGTTCGATGCCCTCGGCGTCCAGCTCCGCGATCCGTTCTGAAATGCCCAGTGAACGCAGGAAAGAAACCACTATCTCATGCCGCTGCTTGCACTCTGCCGCGAGCTTGTGTCCCGCATCGGTCAGAAAAATTGCGCGGTAAGGCTTCGTGTTCACAAACCCGATTTTTTGCAGCCGCGCCAGCGTGCGGTTGACGGTCACGTGCGTCACGCCCAGCCGCCGCGCCAGATCCACCACGCGCGCCTCGCCGACGGAAGCCGACAGATCGGCGATGGCTTCGACGTAATCCTGGGCGGTTTCCGCCGCGCGGTCGCGCCGCGAACGGCGGAAAGTTTCCGCCGGCGGCACCGCCGGGCGCGCGTGCGGGGCGCGCGCGGCAGCCGGCGATTTGCGGATGGAACGCGGCATGTTTTCGTAAAATGAAGCAAACGGCGGGTTTTTAGTCGAGGTTTTATTTTGTAGTCAAAGATACAAATTCTTGTTGACAGCCTAGGCTCAAAACTGTATCTAAAGCTACATAATCTTGTATATGATAAAAAGAATAGTCATTGCTGCAACGGTTTGCGCCGCGGCGTTCGGCGCATACGCGCAGGAAACAAACGGCGTTCCGCCGGACAAGAGCAGCTACAATCTTTTCAATCCCGTGCCGGAAAATTTGATGCGCGATTTAAGCCCCGACCGTCCGGACGAAACCGAGTCGCCTTATACGGTGGACGCCGGCCACTACCAGTTGGAAATGGATTTTGTCAATTTCATTTACGACAAAACGGACGGCACAACCACGAAGGCATGGGACGTGGGAGATTTCAACTTCAAAGCCGGATTGCTCAATAATGTGGATGTCCAACTCGTCTATGACAATTACCTGAATGTGCATACGGAAGACAGTTCGGGCAAATCAGCCTCACAGTCGGGCTTCGGCGACTTCACCACACGGCTAAAAGTCAATCTGTGGGGCGATGACGGCGGGAAGACGGCCTTTGCGATTCTGCCTTACGTCAAGTTTCCCACGAGCACGGATAATCTTGGAAACAACGCGGTCGAAGGCGGCATGATTTTTCCACTGGCGGTGAGCTTGCCGCATGATTTCGACCTGGGTTTGGAAACGGCGGTCAGTTTGATGAAAAATGATGACAACGGCGGCTACCATGAAGAATTCATCGCTTCAGTCAGCCTTGATCATCAGATCATTGGGAAGTTGAGCGGTTATGTGGAATTTTTTAGCAACTTCACCACGGAAAGCCACGCCGGTTGGGTGGGAACGGCGGATATAGGTCTGGAATATCTTGTGACTAAAAACATCCAGCTTGATTGCAACTGCTACTTTGGTGTGACGCGGGCGGCAGCCGATTTCAATCCGTTTGCCGGAATCACCGTGAGGTTTTAACAAATGAATAAGACTCTATGAGTGAAGGCAAGAACACATCCGCAGACTTCCATGAACCGGCGAAGGACGGCGTCGCTGTGGTTTCGCGCCCCGGCGCCGTGTCGCTGGAAGGAATGCATGGCAGCGTAAAAGTGCCCCATCATAAAGCCAGCTTCTGGCGGCAAATGACTGCCTTCTTTGGCCCGGCAGTTTTGGTCAGCGTGGCCTACATGGATCCGGGCAACTGGGGAACCGATCTCCAGGGTGGCGCCCAGTTCAAATACGGACTGCTTTGGGTGGTCGGTCTGGCCAGCCTGATGGCGATCTTCCTGCAGATTATCGCCGCGCGGGTCGGCATAGCGACCGGGCGCGACCTGGCGCAGTGCTGTTATGATTGGTATTGGAAGTGGACACGGGTGCCGAACTGGCTCATGGCGGAAATTGCGATCATCGCGTGCGATTTTGCCGAAGTCTTGGGCGGCGCTGTGGCGCTGAACATGTTGTTTCATATCCCCATTCTTTGGGGGGTCATCATCACGGGCGTCGACGTGCTGCTGCTGCTGGCGATGCAGCGGTTCGGGATGCGGACCATCGAAGCCATAGTTCTGTTGCTGGTGGCGACCATCGGGGTTTGCTACTTCATCGAAATTTTCGTCCTGCCGCAGACGCACCCCAGCTTTCTGGAAATGGGCCGGGCGATGATCACGCCCACTTTGAGTTCGGCCAGCATGGTTTATGTGGCTATCGCGATCATCGGCGCAACGGTTATGCCGCACGTGCTGTATCTGCACCCCGCCCTGGTGCAGAGCCGCAAATTCCAGAAGGACGACGAATCAATCCGAACGGCGATCCGCTTCAACACCATTGACGTCACCGCCAACCTGTCGGTTGCTTTCCTGATCAACGCCGCCATCCTGGTGCTGGCCGCGCTCATCTTTTACGGCAAGACCAGCGTCACCGTTGCCGGCGGACAGGTGGTCCAGTTCAACGATTCAACGGACTGGATCCAAGCGGCCTACCTGACTTTGGCACCGCTGTTGGGCACGGCTGCCGCAGGCACGCTTTTCGCCGTCGCCCTGCTGGCCAGCGGGCAAAGCGCCACTATTGTCGGCACGCTGGCCGGCCAAGTGGTGATGGAAGGCTTTATGCACTGGCGAATCAAGCCGTGGTTGCGGCGGCTGATTACCCGCTCGCTGGCCATCATCCCTACGGCCATCTATATCGGGATCCGCGGGGCCAATAACATCACCGATCTGATAGTCTTGAGCCAGGTGGTGCTGGCGTTGCAGCTTCCGTTTGCGATGTTCCCGCTGCTACATTTTGCCAGTTCACGCAAGCGGATGGGACAATGGCGGCTGGGCTGGTTTCTGCTCATCGCCGGGTGGGGTTCGGCGTTGCTGATCACGGCCTTCGACTTTTACGGTCTGCCCGATGCCGTGAAACAGGCTTGGCAGGTTATTAAAGGCGGATAAATTAAGAAAAACTGACGTATGTATAAGACCATTCTCTTGACGTTGGACGGCACGCCAACCGACCGCGCCATTATCGAACACATCAAACAACTTGTGAAACTCACGCAAGGGCGCGTGGTGTTGCTCCATGTGGCTGACGGTTGGGCCGCACGAACCTTTGGGCCGGACGCGGTCAGCCCCGAAATCACCGAAGATACCGCATATCTGGAAAAAGTTCGCGCTGAGTTTCAATCCGCCGGTATCCCCGCCGAGGCGGAACTGGCTTACGGCGAGCCGGCTGATGAAATCGTCAAATGGGTCGGGCAAAAGGGCTGCGACCTGCTGGCGATGAGCACACACGGACACCGCCTTATCGCGGACATCTTTCTGGGCGCAACCGCCAGTCGCGTTCAGCATCGGATCAGCGTGCCCGTGCTCCTGCTCCGGGCAAAGTGAATCATTCGTGGAGCCATTGTAGCACCAGCTTCGTAACAGGTTAGCAACGTGATTAGCAACAGCGGATCAACACGGTTAGCAACAGAGTGGTAACACGCGAGGCAACAACCGCTACCTCCGCACGGAGAATGAACTCGTCCGAGTGGGATAAATTCCGCAAACAACAGGCGGTTGGTTTATTGATTCCGAGGAGAAGTCAAAGCAACATCAGGACTCCATTTTCATGACAACCAGATTCATGGTGCCGGAGCGGACTCGATAAAAGACGACTTCCTTTCTGGGAGTCACCCCACAAAAAATCAGCCAGCGCCAAAATCCACGCACCCGCGAGGAACGAATACCAGCCGGGGACAAATCTTTTCGTTCGCGTCCGGCAAATGGATTCTTCTCGATGAATTGAACCGTTACGAGCAGGGCGTCATACCACCGTTCCGCCACATCTGCCCCAGCCTTGTCTTTCAACCAGGTAAGTTCCTCGGCCAGATCCAGCAGAAAGCGTGGGCGCTTGCTGCCAAAGACGCTCACTTTTTGCCTCTCAATACCCGGTCGCGGATGGCCTCCATTTCTTTTTTGGTCAACGGCGTTTCCGGCCCGCTGGCGATGGCCTCATTGATCCACTTTTGATCGCGCTTGGTCGTCAGCGCGGCATCAATCTGGAATGTCCGTTCAAGCCGGCTCATGGCTTCCTGGGTGATGCTGCGGAAATTCGCGGCAGCTTCGTTTTTCAACTGCGCGTGCAGTTCCATCGGAATGTCTTTCAAGGTTATGCTCGCCATACGCGGTAACCATAATAGCACCACTCTGGTTATGCAAGACAGGCCTTTCAGGCAGTTTAGCCCAGGCACCGACCACTGGTGCCGGTTGAGGACAGACAGCGGCTTTGGCGTTTGTGTGCCTGGATCGGAATTTCCTTGTGAAAACTGGCGGAGAGAGGGGGATTCGAACCCCGCAGTTTGGCCCAGATAATAAGGCGAATCCGAGTAATGACATACAAATAGCAGTCAATTTCGGTCCTGAACTGTCCCGCGTGGTCACGGCTTGGCCGAAACTCCCCAAACAACTCAAAGCAGCCATCCTCGCCATCGTCGGCTCCGCAACGCCTCCGCAGGTCAACGGAGAAGCACGCAGCCAGGATCAAAACGATTCGTGAGGCAATGGCAAATCGCGGCACAAGCTGCCGACATCGCAATCCACCGTTCTGGCGATAGCACAAAGCTTTCGGAAAGACGGGTTGCGCTCACCTCGCTCGACGCCGCCGATGTAGCTGGGAGCGGTGTTCGACTCCAGCGCCAAGTCTTCTTGGGACAGCCCTTTGGCTTTACGCGCGTCTCGAACCCGCTGACCCAACACTTTGAGCGAGGTTGCCTTTTTCAACCCATAAAGGCTCTGCTAAAGGACAATTTTTCGTCCAGTCACTATAGTGGCGATTTTTGGCTTGCACTGTTAACCGAAATGTGAATAAGTAAATATTGCATTTTAGGAAGTCAGTCATAAAACAGTCTTAAGCTGAATCTGCGGGCTTGCGCGGGTTCGCTGGGTATTCAAGAAAGGAAGAACTATGAAACGGATGCAATTTGGAGTCGCAGCCGTTGTCCTACTATTCGCCTCCGCTGTTTCCCTGCTCGCCGTCGAAGGACTCAAGGTCACTCGCCAAGGCACAAATGTTGTCTTATCGTGGTCGAGCGTGCCGCCTGAGACTTATGTCGTTCAGTATCGATCTGCATTGGGACCGGCATCGCCGTGGCAAACACTGGTGCCGTCCGTGGCGGCGGCTGCATCAACGAACAAAACGAGTTTTGTGCATACCAACGGAGCTTCCGGCAACAGCACGGGCTTTTATCGCGTTGTCGCAAACGACGTGCATCTGTATGGTATTACCAACGGGGCAACCGTCAGCGGCACCTTGAATGTCCCAATCGAATACTCGGTGAACACCACGGATCTGGTATCGGGCTTTTCATTCTCGATCAATTCCTTGCCAATTGCAGGAACAATTCCCCAAAGCAACGGAATCAGCAGCAGCTTGCAATGGGACACGACCGCAATGCCGAATGGCACTTACGCGCTCACCCCTGAGATCGATTTCAGCACAGCCGATCCTGTCCAGGGCACTCCCATCACGATCACGGTGAGCAATCTTGTCTCTTATCCAAATTACTTCACATCGGTTTTCGGCGATTGGATGTGGATTTATGCAGAAGTTGCTGTTTACCCGGCAAACTACCAACTGGACATGTACGACTCGAACACGAACTACATCGGGACCTTCGCTGACTACACCCCGGACGGCGTGATTTCCTTCACTTGGGACCTGACGGATGGGAACGGCTACACTTTCCCTGACACCACTTTCATCGGCCAGTTCACAATCACTCCGACGAATGCCCAAATGGCGCTGCATCAAACAAAATCGCAGGCTCGTGGAGCCAAACCTCTCGCCGGAAGCTCAACCACTGTGCCGGCGAGAAGGTGGGGCAAAGAAGGATCGTGGTCGGGCATCGGGAACTTCGTGGTCGCATATAGTGCGGTCGACAACGACTCGACAAAAACGTACAAGGTCGGACTGATGGTGCTTGGCGGAACAGACAGCTCGGATGGTGGTGCTGTTGGATCGCTTGGATTCCAGGGCCTCGGGCCGTACCAATTGTCGCCCGGAAACGTTTACGGGAGTTCGGCATTTTACATGGGAGATTCGGTTACAAGGACTCAACTGCTGAGTTACTTGGGAGATTTGGGCTATCGAAATTTCTATTTCTTCGGCCACGGGTCGGCAAATTCTTTTGGAGGTGGCACGAGTCTGATCCCCACGATTACGGCCAATGACTTGCAGCCAGTCTTGCGCAATCTGATTGTTGGGAACATGGGGGCAAACTATCACCCTTATCGGTTTGTCTTTATTGACGGGTGTTCGACCGGCAAAGGGACCATGTGCGAGAAATTTGGCGTTCCATCCGGGACGTTGAACAACGCCTTCTTCGGAACAGCCGGAGTTCGCTCTCGTGCCTATCTTGGCTTTACAGGAAGTGTTCCGTTCGACCCTTCCCAGTGGGACTGGCGGTCGATCATGCTCGGATACTTCTTTGGCGATTGGGTATCCAGAAAACCGCTTTGGGTCTGTGTCTCCAATGCAGTTAATGGCACTTACCAAACGTTTCAGAAAATGCCATCTTCCGCCGTGATTTATGGAGCTAATGATCTGCAAATCAATTCACCATAGGCTGGCACATGAGAACGCTTACTACCGCAGTCGTGTGCCTTATCTCATGGGCGGGATTGGGTGAATCGGTCCCTCCCCCGCCCAAGAATCTTTTCCACGCGTCAATGGCGTACAAAGCTGTTGCCATTGAGCGCATGTTGAGTGAGGCAAATTATTTCGCGGAGCAATTGCACCTGCCAATCGAACAGCCGATAACATTGGTCGACGCACAGTCGGCTTACGTGAGACCACCGCGTGTCGGGTTTGGCGGAGTAATTCAGACAAAGCGCTTTTCATTCAGCTTCCCCAATCCCAACGAAGGCAAACTCTGCTACATAACACGCCAGACTATCCGGGATGGTCACGATGTTCTGGACTTATATCCCGAACTGGCAAGAACCCCATCATTAGTTGATTCAAACGGCGCCTATCAATTGGCAACGCAGTGGTTGACTTCGGTTGCGGTGGACGTGCCGTCGCTTCAACAGAAATACCCTGTGAACGTGCGTCAGTGGTTCTTTTGGGGGAAGCCGGAGAATCTGCCAAAGGATCAATGGAGTATGCCGCAGATTACCTCCACGAACAAAACGATGTTGCCGATCTTTGATGTCAGGTGGGGAGAGGGCGATACGCCACCGGTCAAGGTGACGGTTCTGGGCTCGACCAAGGAATTGCTCGAATTGAGAATGGAAGACTGTTCTTTTTCCAAACGCACTCCAATTGTAATTACGAACGCTATGGAACTAGACAGCATTCCTGACCCACCAGTTAAGCAGTTGCAGTGGATTCCCAACCCGGATGAAAACTCGCAACGAATCGACCCAGGAGGAAGCACGAATCGGCCACCGCCGTTTCATCGACGGGTTGGAGCACAATGAAATCATTCTGCCTGTTTTAGAAATTAAGACACCACAAGTGACATCAGAGACGCCGGTTCAATGGCTGACGGGGGTAATGGCGATGGACGCGACGAAGGGTTTTGAGCGGTCGAAATCGGCGTAGCGTTTGGGGAGGACACCGACGGCGGCAAGGGTGTTTTCGCGGAGGTGGTCGGCGAGGCGAGCGAGCCGCCAGCCCAGGACCACCACGTCAGCGGTGGAGAAGGCAAACGAGAGTTTTTCGGACGGAGGTGCTTGCGCACGGCCACCATTGTCATCACCGGCATCGGGGTTTGGTTCGAGGGTGTATTCCATCAACTGGCTGGCGTGGAAGCCACGGCGTCGCCCGTCGCAGTGGAACTTGATGCAGAAGCAGTGTGTAGTGGCGGTTTGGAAACAATCGTCTTTGAGGAAGTTCATTGCCATAGTGGTTTGGGGTTGAGGGTTCAGACACCCATGCCGTGAGAGTGGCCGGTGTCGCGGGACGGAGTGATGCCGCGAGCCAGCTTGCGGCGGCCAGCGGGTGTTTGTTGGAGAGCTTCCCTGACGGTAAGCGGCTTGACCGTCTCGGCAATCTTCTCCTCCGGCTTCACGGCCTCGGCCTCTTTGATGGACTGGGTTTGCCCGGCTTTTTCGGCAATGGCTTCCGTCTGCTGGCCGGGACTGAGCACTTCACCGAGCCAGCGGCGCACATCTTCGACGACTTGAGCCAGGCGTTGCACCGGCCCGAGGCGGGTCAGACGCGTGGCCCGTGTCTGACGCATGGGGCGCACCCTGCGGAAATCCTCGCAGGCGGCGGCCATCGGCACGGCTTTTTCTTCCAGCCGTTCTTTCCGAACAAAACCGAGCTTGGCCAAGTCATCGCGCAACGCCTGTAACTCGACAGCGGCCTTGCGTTCGTGCGAATCGGTGACGCGGCGGGCGAGCAAATCGGCGTCATCGGTGAAGACGTGGACGCGCTCGCGGCCACGGGAAATCGAAACGTAAAACTGTTCGCGGTTGACGGCGGTGAACGATTTTGAGGACGCGACCAGCAACACTTCGTCCACGGTTTTGCTTTGTGACGAGTGCGACGTAACGGCGTAGCCGTGCGTGAAGGTGTTGAACCCGGCCGGGAGTTGGCGACCGTCAGCCAGGGCAATGCGGCCGTTTTGGATCTCCCGGACCTGCACGCGCTCGCCGTTGATGAACTCTTTGCCGTGGTTGGCCTGGAGCAAGAGCCAGTCCCCAGCGGCAACTTTCAGTTCGCGGGCCTCGCCCACGTCAAAGGAGGCGGCGGAACTGGCCGGGATGAAATCCACTTCCATCCCATCGGGGCGACGCACGCGCAAACCGTTCTCGACCGTGGCGACGACTTCCACCGTCTCGCCCCGATCGAATTTTTTGGTTCGGCGGACGAAGCGCAGGCGCTGGCTGGGTTCAAACTGGCTGGCGTTTTTCTTTTGGGCTTCCGTCCATGAGAGCGAATCAAACACTGTGACGGTTTCGTCCTGCTGGTCAAGCACACCGTCAGCTTTCAACGTCTCGCGCACCTTTTCGGTGACGGCCTCGATCTCCGACCACGTAGGCGAGACCAGCAGCGCCGACTTGCCCTGCTTTGTGGCTGACAGGTAGGCATCGGCGGCGCGTTGATAAAGTGACGCCCGGCCATCGCTGTTATCCGTCAATGCTTCCGTGACGGCCCCGAGTTCGAGCAGCTTGGCAAAGGCTTTGTCGGTTTGCTTGGCGGCAGCCAGCTCGACGATCTGGCGGAAGGCTTCGGGCTTCTGGCGGCGGATGGTGGTCAGCTCGCTGAAACGGTAGTTGGAATACTGTTCGAGAATCCTCAGCGCATCGCCACGGGCAGGACAGAATTAAACGAAAGGACACAATATGATTGCTTATGTTTACAGGCTAGCCCGACTTTCGCAGATTTTGGGGGGTGAGATTCAAATTTCCCGGGAAATCCGTTAGCCGGATCGTCAGGTCGGCCACACATCCGGTACCTGGTCCTTGTAGATTCGGGGTGGCGGTTGTTGGGGCAAAGCCCAACCCAGGTGGTGTAACAACAAGGCTTGCGCCGGCTCCGGCTGCGTGATCCGGGGCAGGCAAATCGCTCCGCCTTCCCGCAGTTTGAACCAGACCTCGACCTGCAGGATTCGTTTGAACTGGTCCAGCAGTTGCCACGGACTCAACGACGGCGCCGATGCCTTGAGCTTCTGTTTCAAGCACACCCACAGACAGTAGCCCAGGAACGCCACCATCCCGTGCGCTTCCACCCGCGGTCCCACCCAATGCCAGATCGGCCGGATGGCCAACTCGCTCTTCAACGCCCGGAACACCGCTTCGACTTCGGTCAGTTGCACGTACATTCTCCAGAGCGTCTCCGGGCTCCGATCTGTTAAATTGGTGCGCAATAGATACGCTCCGTCCCGGTGCTCAGCCAATCGCAATGCTTGCCGATCCCATTGCCACTCCAGTCTGCCCTCCTTCCAATGGACTGCCACGTAATGCCAGGCCCGAGGCCAGCGTTCCGATAACCGCCCCAGGCGCATCAACACCTTGTCTGCATTGACCAGCGTTCCTTTGCGGATGGAGCGGCGCAGACGGATCAGATCCCGCATCAAGCCCCGCACCTGACGCCACCGCATCGCCTCTTCCTTCTTGGCTCGATCCACACTGCGGGCCAGCACATCGGTTTCCTGCTCCTGGGCAATCAATTGCACCTGCACCGAGTCGCTGATCTGGCTCCAGTTGCCTTCCAACAACTCCTTTTCGTAAGCCTCCAACTGATGCCGCGGTGTGCCCACAACATATTGGCCGCCCCGCTCCCGCAACTTCTCAAGATTGGCTTGGCTGACAATGCCCCGGTCAAAGATCCAAATCCGCCGCGCTCGCCCGTGCTTGGCCTCCACTTGATCGAGCATCTGTTCCAGCGTCGTCACATCCCCCCGATCACCCTCAAAGACTTCATAGGTCAAAGGAAAACCTTCCGGTGTCACGAGCATCGCAATGACGATTTGCGCACAGTCGGGTCGATGATCCCGTGAATATCTGCTCGCCCTGCACACCGGATTGCGGCGGGGCGAAATGAACGCTTTGCGGTGGTCGCATCTGCACCTGGACGCACCAAATCCCTTTTATTCGCTTCCGGCAGGGTCCAGCAAGAATCGGAAGGAGCAGCCCCGACCGTTGCACCCCGAACTTGTGACAGAACTGCAAACAGTCAAAGCGGCCGGGAAGGTGACACCCGAAGCATTGGTGTTTCCCGAGCGGGTGCCGGTGATGAAGGTGGTCCATCAGGATTTCAAAGCGGCGGGTATTCCCCAGGTGGATGAGCGCGGGCACAAGGTGGACTTTCATGCCCTGCGAATGACTTTCATTACGCGCTTGCAACGAGCCGGGGTCTCACCGCGTGAAGCGATGGAATTGGCTCGCCACAGCGACATGCGGTTGACGATGAAGGTTTACACCGACGTAGCGCAACTGCCGCTGGCAGCATCCATCCGACAACTGCCCGCATTCAGCGCGAAAACGGATGACACACAAAGAGACACACAAACTTTAGTCCCGGACGGTCCTGTCGTGTCACCGTCGGTCCTCGGAGTGAAGACGATCAAAGTGGAGGAAACCACTGGTAACATTGACGAGAATCACTCTCCATCACTCCTTGTCACTGCCGGTCACGAAAATGGAAATGGCGGAGAGAGGGGGATTCGAACCCCCGGTGGGTTTAAGCCCACTCACGCTTTCCAGGCGTGCGCGTTAAACCACTCTGCCATCTCTCCGCTGCCCGTTCACTCTGAATAAGCCCACCACCACTCGCAACATTTTTTCTTAAGATCCGCTCTCTTGCGCGCGGAACAAGTCCGCGATGCTGACCTGGAATTCCGGCAGCAGCTTTTCAGACAGCACTTCCGATCCCGCCAGAATGCCCTTCAGGATCAGCCCGTATTCGCTGATGTGATACACCTCCACGTTGTCATAGCGGGGATCAAGCATCCACAGGCGCGGCAACTTCAGATCCTCGTAAATCTGTTTCTTCACCACGGTATCGGTGCGGTGGTCCTCGGAGCTGACAATTTCCGCCGCCAGCCAGATCCGGCCGGTCGCGACCGTGACCAGAGCCAGGTCGGGACAAACGAGCGTGCCGGGGCCCAGCTTGACCTGCGCGCGACGCTCCAGCAGCCGCGTGCTGGCCAGGTTCGACACCCCCGCCCGCACGACATCATGCAGCCGGCGGCAAATCATCTCGTGGCGGACACCGGGACCGCGCCGCGTGACCGTGGATCCGCACAGAACCTCTTCGTACGCCTCGCTCATGCTTCGATCGGAAAGCTATGCAGGGATGTTCCCGCAGGCGAGCATTTGTTGTGCAGCGACATCGACAGGAAGAGGCCGGAAGCGGACATTTTCTCCTCGGGGTTGATTCTTATCACGCGGCCGCCCGCAGCAACGGCCGCAGAAACCGGCCGGTATGAGATCGCCTGTTCCGCGCCACCTGTTCCGGCGTGCCTTCGGCCACGATGCGCCCGCCGGCGTCACCGCCTTCCGGCCCCAGGTCGATGATCCAATCCGCCTCGGCGATCAGATCGAGGTTGTGCTCGATGACGATCACCGAATGCCCGGCGTCCACCAGCCGCTGGAGGACGCCGGCCAGCAGTTGCACATCCGCCATGTGAAGACCGATGGTGGGTTCCTCGAGGATAAAGAGGTTCGAACGGGGCATAGTGGAACGCGGAGTCCTCCGCGAATCGTCCGGTCCCAACTCCTCCTCGCGCCGCACTTCGACAAGCCCTGCGAGCAGATGACTCACAAGCCTGACCCGCTGCGCTTCTCCGCCGCTGAGCGTCGGGCTGGTCTGGCCGAGCTTGAGATACCCCAGTCCCGTGTCCGAAAGCGCCTGCAACGCGCGCCGGATCTTCGGCAGGCTCGCAAAGAAGCCCAGCGCTTCTTCAACCGAAAATCCGAGGACCTCGGCGATGTTGCGGTCCCGATAGGTGATATCGAGCGTCTCACGGTTGAAGCGGCTCCCTCCGCAACTTTCGCAACGCACGAAGGCGGGGGGCAGAAAATTCATCTCGAGCTTGATCTGCCCGGCCCCTTCGCATTCCGGGCACCGCCCCTGGGCGCTGTTGAAGGAAAACCGGCCCGGCAGATACCCGCGCAACCGCGCGTCCGGCGTCTGCGCGAACAACCGGCGAATCTCGTCGAAGAACCCGACATAAGTCGCTGGGATCGAACGCGGGGTCCGGCCAATGGGCGATTGATCCACCTCGTGCACCGCCTTGAGGGATTCCCAGCCGGTGATTCTTCTCCGCCCTCGTCCCTCGCCCTGTTCTCCGCTGCCGGCGGAAGCCTGGGCTTTACGCCATTTCAAATTTGAAATCTGAGATTTCAAATTGCTTTCGAGCGCCGGCAACAGGCATTCACGAACCAGTGTGCTCTTGCCCGAGCCGCTCACGCCGGTCACGCACACCAGCCGGCCGAGTGGAATGCGAACCGTGATGTTCTTGAGGTTGTTCTTCGAGGCCCCCTCGAGCGTGAGCCAGCTTGCTCCGTCCGCGACGGGATTCGTGAGGACCCGGCGCGTCCGTCCCCCCTTCCCGTTCGCCGCCACGGGACGCCGCTCTCCGCGCGCCGGATAACGTCTGTTCGCGCGCAGGCATCGGCCGGTGACGGATTCAGGGTGCCGCAGCAACTCGGCGAGCGTGCCCGCGGCCACAACTTCGCCGCCATGAACACCGGCGCCCGGGCCAAGATCCACAATGTAATCGGCGCGCCGCATGGTTTCCTCGTCGTGCTCGACGACCAGCACGGAATTGCCCCGCGACTTGAGCCGTTGCAGCGTCGCGAGCAATTGCTCGTTGTCGCGCGCATGAAGGCCGATGGTGGGTTCGTCCAGGATGTAAAGCACGCCGCTCAGGTTCGACCCAAGCTGTGCCGCCAGGCGGATGCGGCGGCTTTCACCGCCGGACAGAGTGGGAACGCCGCGCCCGAGCTGGAGATAACCCAATCCAACTTCGCACAGGAACTTCAGGCGTTCGCAAATCTCCGGCAGGATGTCCCGGGCAATGACCGACGCGGATCCCCGGAACCTGATTTTGCGGAACAGTCGGTCCGCCTTCTCGACGCTCATTCGAGCCAGGCTGTCGAGGTCCAGGCCTGTTGAATTTTTGATTTTTGATTTTTGATTTTTGATTTCCAATCGAACGGCCCGCGCCAGGGGGTTTAATCTCGTGCCGTTGCAGTCCGGGCACGTTTCCCGTTCCCCTTCCTGCCAGCTAAACCACGACTCGGCGATCGAATCTTCCCGCGCGCCCCGGTCCACGCCTTCGGGCATGTAAAACAACTCCCCGAATCCGCGGCAGCGCGGACACCAGCCTTGCGCCGAGTTGTAGCTGAAATTTTTCGGATCCAGCGGCGCAAACGAACGTCCGCACCTGGCACAGGAGCGCTCCGTGGAATGGATCGAAACCTGTCCGCGATCGTCCAGCGCGAACAGGGTCCCCTGCCCGACCTTCAGTGCTTCGTCAATGAGCTCCCGCAGCGGAGGCTCGCCGGAACGTTTTGATCGCGCTCCCGGCACGGAGCCGACCACAATCTCCACGTCGTGTTCCCGGAACCGGTCCAGCCGGAACGGTTTGTCCGTTGAATACAATCTGCCATCCGCCCGAACTTCCGCGTAGCCGTTCCGCGCGGCCCACTGCGCCACGTCGGTGTGGAAGCCCTTCCGATTCCTGACCACCGGCGCCAGCAGCAGAAGATCGCCCCGCTCCCGCAATTCCCGACGCAGACGCCGACCCAGCTCGTCCCGCGTCTGCGCCTCCACCGGCCGCCGGCAATCCGGACAGAACTGCGTCCCCAACCGCGCGAACAGCAGCCGGACGAAATGGTAGATCTCGGTGACGGTGGCGACGGTGCTCTTGCCGCCGCCGCGCGAATTGCGTTGCTCGATGCTGACCGTCGGCGGAATCCCGGTGATCAGATCCACGTCCGGACGCGAGAGTTGCTCCACGAATTGCCGCGCGTACACATTCATCGAATCCAGAAACCGCCGCTGGCCTTCGGCAAAAAGCAGGTCGAATGCGAGCGTGCTCTTGCCCGATCCACTCACCCCCGTGATGACCACGAACTTCCCGCGCGGAATCGAGAGGAAAAGATTCTTCAGATTATGCTCCCGCGCGCCGTGGATGGCGATGGCGTCCGGGCCGGTGGGTTCGTTCGGTTGAAACATGGTCAGTGGTCGCACGGCTGCAGCGCCGCGACGCGTTCCCGGCCCCCTCCGGGTCCTCTGGAATCCGCCGAAGCGGGCCGCGCGAGGGATCGCGCTCCGGGCAGGTCCCGCAGATACCGGCCGGTGTGGCTCGCCTCGCACCGGGCGACCTCTTCCGGCGTCCCCTGCGCCACGATCCAGCCGCCCTCGTCGCCCGCGCCGGGACCCAGATCGATGATCCAGTCGGCGGACTTGATCACGTCCAGGTTGTGTTCGACGACCAGGACGGAATGTCCCGAGTCCACCAAACGTTGGAACACTTCGAGCAGCACACGGACATCCTCGAAATGCAACCCGGTGGTCGGTTCATCGAACAGAAACAAAGTCGGTCGAGTGTCGGGCGCCGGGCCCCGGCCCCTCGACGTTGAATTTTCGACCACCGCCTCGGCCAGGTGCCGGACCAGTTTCAGCCGCTGGCTCTCGCCGCCGGACAAGGTGTTGATGGGTTGGCCAAGCCGCAGGTAACCCAGCCCGACCTCCTGCAGCAGCTTCAGGCCTTCGACCGCGTGCTGCGCCGGCCGCGAATCCCGCGCCGCGCCCAGAAACTCGACGGCTTCGTCCACGGTCGCATCGAGCATATCGGCGATAGACCATTCGCGCACAACGTGATCCGGGGATGCCGATGCCCGCGCGCCCGGTTTTCGGGTCTGGATGGCGCTATTCGGGCTGATCTTGACCTCGACGATGTGCTGCCGGTAGCGACGCCCGCCACAGTCCGGGCAGCGGATGAACACGTCGCTCAGGAATTGCATTTCGATCTTCTCAAACCCCGCGCCGCGGCAGCGTTCGCATTGTCCCTGCGGGGAATTGAAACTGAACGCGCTCGCGCCCAGCCCGCGCCGCCGGGCCGGCTCGGATTGCGCGTAGAACTCGCGGATGTGGTCGAATGCCCCGATATAGACTGCCGGATTCGAGCGCGGCGTCTTGCCGAGGAGAGACTGATCCACCAGCACCGCGCGCCCGAGGTTTTCCCAGCCCGAAAGGCGCGCCGCCTCTTGCGCGACGCGCACCGGAGATTCCTCCTCATCCTCGTCGTCGATCCTCTCAGACGTCTTCACCGGCGATAGATTGAGATTTGAAACCTGAGATTTGAGATGGCTCTCCAGAGCAGGCAGCAAAACCTCGCGCATCAGGGTGGTCTTGCCCGAGCCACTGACGCCCGTGACGCAGACGAACCGTCCAAGCGGGATTTCGACGGCGATATCTTTCAGGTTGTGACGCGCAGCGTGCGAGAGTCTCAAGGCGCCGCCGGCACTCCCCCACCCCGCCATCGGGGCGGCCGCCTCCTGCAAAATCATCGCTCCGGAATCGCGCCCGCCCCGCCCCGCGGCACCTCGTGCACGGGACACATCCGTCGCGTGGACAGTGCGGCGCCGGGGGATTTCGATCCTCTTTCTCCCGCTCAGGTAATGTCCCGTGATGGAGTCCCGCGACTTCAGAATCTCACCATAGGTACCTTCAAAGACAACCTGCCCGCCCGTCGCGCCATGGCCCGGGCCGAGATCGACAATCCGGTCGGCTGCGCGGATCACGCTTGCCTCGTGTTCGACGACCACGACGGTGTTCCCCGCGTCCCGCAATTGTTCGAGAATGTGAACCAATCTTTCCGTGTCGCGCGGATGCAGGCCCACGCTGGGTTCGTCGAGAACGAACAACGTATTCACCAACCGCGTGCCAAGACAGGTCGTCAGGTTGACACGCTCGGTCTCGCCGCCGGACAACGACCGCGTCGGGCGGTCCAGGGTGAGGTATCCGAGACCGACTTCATTCAGATAATTCAGGCGCAGCCGGACTTCGGACAAGATGATCGAAACCGGGTCGTGGCGGGCCGGTGCAGGATCGGTGAGGCGTGATTTCGAGAGCTTTTCGATCTCCGCCAGCGCGTCGCGCACCGGCAACGCATAAAAATCGGCGAGCGTCCGCGTGCCCGAACGGTAAAGCAATGTTTCCGGGCGGAAACGAGCGCCTCCGCACTCCGGACACGTCGTGTAAGCTCGGTACCGCGACAGCAGCACGCGCACGTGCATTTTGTACGCCTTCGATTCTAGCCAGCGGAAGTAACCCTTGACCCCGTACCAGGCGCGCGGCCATTCGTGCTCCTCATCCTTGCCGTAGTCCGGCTCCCCCTCGATGACAAGGTTCTGCCTGCTCTTCGAAAGCTTCTCGAAGGGAACATCCGTCGGAATGCCCAGCTTCCGACACGCGCGAATCAGATCCTGCTGGGACTCGATGCCGTGCCCCGTCAGCCACGGTCTAACCACGCCCTCCGCCAGCGTCTTCGAGCGATCCGGCAGCGCCAGGTCATAGTCGATGGAAATCATGCGGCCAAAGCCGCGGCAAGCCGGGCACGCGCCCGCGGGATGATTGAAGCTGAACAGCGCCGGCGTCGGTTCACGGTATTCGATGTCGCACCGCGCGCAGTGAAGGCGGTTGCTGAACCGCTCGGCGATGCGCACCGCCTGATGGGCGGGATCCCATTCGTGAACCGCCAGCCGGCCTTTGCCGAAGTGATACGCCTGTTCGCAGGCCTCGATGAAACGGGAGCGCTGCGAGGACGCCAGTTTCAGGCGATCCTGAACGACCGTAATCGCGGAGCTCGAAGCGCGGAACACGGATTCAACGCGGGGGTCGTCCAGCCGCATCGGTTGGTTCTCGATCAACAAACGCTGGAAGCCTTGTTTCGCCACGAGAGCGAGCGATTCCTCAACCGACAGCCGTTGCGACAGCGGAACGTCAAATGTGACCAAAACTTCCGGAGTCGCGGATCCCGCAGACTCCGCGATCAAGGCGTCCCAAATCTGCTGCGGGGAATCCTTGCGCACCGGCTGGCGGCACTGGCGGCAATGCAACCGCGCAATGTTCGGCCACAGCACCTTCATGTAATCGCAAATCTCCGTCATCGTCCCGACGGTCGAGCGCGTCGTCCGGACGGCGTTGCGCTGCTCGACGGCAATGGCGGGCGGGATGCCCTCAATGCTGTCCACTCGCGGTTTGTCCATGCGATCGAAGAACTGGCGGGCGTATGGGGAGAATGTTTCGATGTAACGCCGCTGGCCCTCGGCGAAAAGCGTGTCGAAGGCAAGCGAGCTCTTTCCCGAACCGCTCAACCCCGTGATGACAATCAACCGGTGGAGCGGCAGGTCCAGATCGAAATTCTTCAGGTTATTGTGCCGCACGCCCCGCAGACGGATCACGGAACACTCGGATGACTTCGACATTGCGGGCGCAAGGTAAGTTCGGGTCGCGCAAGTTGCAAGTGGCGGAGTGGCGGGGAGGCGACGGCTCGTCGCCAGGATCCCTTGAGTTTCTCCGATCTCACTGGCGACGAGCCGTCGCCACCCCGCCATGCGCGAGTTACGGCACATGCTGGATCCGCGCGGGATTTTGGAATTCGGGAAAGTTTTCCGACTGACTTGGCTCCAAGCTCAGCTTCCGTGAGTCTGGAACACCAGCAGATACGGGACAGCCGAACGGCCTTTCGAATCCTTGAAATGGCTGACCTTCTGGCTATTCAACCAATAGGCGTAAGTTTTGTCCGGCTCCAATTTGACTTTTATCGCGCAAGTTCTGTGGTTGGTTTCGTATCTGTGTCTCGACGATGACCGGCGGCAATCCCGCCACGGTTTGACCCTCGTCTTCCAGGATCACTCGGCCGGCCATGACAGCCGGCGGGTTGGCCAGACTTTGCTTCGCAGCCTGGATCTTCAGGATTCTGACGCTGCCATTGACGGCCTTGGCTGTCACGGTCGCGCCGCCGCCGCCAAGACTGCCGTCCAACTTGTTGCCGATAGGAAATTCCGTCTTCGGCTGGAGAGAAGGGAATTCGCTGCTGATGCTGCCGTTGACCGTGCTCACGGAAAAACTGGCGGCGGCATCGTCTGGCACGGCCAGCTCAACATCGCCGTTAACCGCGGCCAGCGACACCGATTGTCCTCCGCCGAGCCGGATCATGGCCGCCCTGATCCGGCCGTTCACGGTCGAGAGTTTCAAATCGCGGGCGGCGTCCTTGATTTCCGTTTCCCCGTTGACAGTGGATGCCGCGATGTCGCCTGAAATGCCATCAATCTCAATGTGACCGTTGACGCTGCGAATATCCGACAACCGCGCGCCCTGTGGAACCTTGATGACATAATCCACGCTGGCAACGTTATTGTTGTTGAACCACAGCCAGTTCCAGGGAAAGCCGGTCCCTCTCGACGGCTGGTCGGTATGCACGCTGGCTCCTTCTAAATTTGAATCGATGTTGATGTTGACGGCTTCGACACTCTCGCTGGTCTTGCCGTGAATGGCGGTGTTGATGACGACGGCGTTGCTGCTCCAGCCGTGGATTTCGATCCGGCCTTTGACGTGGTCGAGGCTGAAACGTCCGTCTGGGTTGAGCGGAAAAAATTGGCTGGAATCCTTTCGGAACTCGCCGCCGGCATCCTCGCGAATGCCTGCTTGCTTCAGATCCCCTGCGCCCATCTCCTGGGAGTGTTGACGCCCCTTGAGAGAATTCGGAATGGCAACAGCTAAAACCAGCAGCCCGATGACTCCAATCGCAATTGAAATCAAAATGACACAACCCGCGACAACCGCGAACCGCCGCCAAAAAGGGTCGCGTTGTGGTGAGATCGGCGCGGCGGGCGCCGTCGTGGAACCGAAGGCCGATTTAACATCCTCCTGCGCCAGCACGATGAGAGCCCAGATTCCAATCGGGAAAGCGATCAGGCTGCAAGAGATGATCGAAAGGATGCCGGCCGCAAAGGCCCAGGCGTAACTGCGCCTCCGCAACATTTGGAAGCCGCCAAACAGGATCAGGAGCCCGGGAACCACCTTGAGAAGCATGATGCTGAAAATGGCCACCGGACCCCACGCGCCCAAAACATTTCCTAAACTTCCCAAACCCGGGATTCTGCTCAGCCATCCACCGCCACCGGTCAGGAAAAACACGGCCGAAAATGCCGACAATACTTTCCAAAACCCGCCAACCATCAAGGCCACCGCGGGCGCGGTGATTTTTCCCGCGCCGGAGGGCGGGTTTGCCGCAGCAAATGCCGCCGGAGCTGCCGCGAATTGCGCTGCGGAGCCTGCAATGGTTTCCACCGCGGTTTTCACCTGGCTCGCCTGCTGGTAACGCCTCTCCGGCTCCTTTTCCAGCGCGTGCAA
>Ga0187860_1001280_pt1 | contig 22481 bp, 15 predicted proteins | sample June2016WEW_10_4_FD_132981 | JGI IMG/M metagenome (GOLD analysis project Ga0187860, IMG submission 132981) | Peatland microbial communities from SPRUCE experiment site at the Marcell Experimental Forest, Minnesota, USA - June2016WEW_10_40 | ecosystem: Environmental > Terrestrial > Soil >...
AGTCATAGCCCGGCGGCGCGCTGTCGCCGATCGCGCTTGAATTAGCGTTCTGCGATGACCGAGGGACCGGGCTCAGCCAGGGCACGCCGGGGTGCCGGGCTCGTGTGTGGAGGTCGATCCGCTGGCGCGCAGGCTCGTCCCTCGTCTTCTGGCGGCACGGGGGTCGGTCGTGATCTTGGCGACTCGCGATCCGGAGGTCGCCGACTGTTGTGACGACTGGTTCGAGCTCGTGGACGGGCGCCTCCGGCCGTGGGAGGACGCCTGAGCATCCGCCGCGCTCGGTCTCGGCGGCTGTCGTCCGGGTCGTGACACAGCGCTCCCGTACCATCGTCGCCATGGCAGGTCGGATCGAGCGGGTAGTTCCGGGCGCGCACGCCGAGGCCGCGCTCGCCGCTGCCATCGGGCGACTCCAGGGCTCGGATCGGCTGGCGCCGGTCTTCGTCGCCGTCCGGACCCCGACCGTCGGTCTGTCACTCCGTCGCCGGCTCGCGTTGGAAGGAGCGTTTGCGTCCGTGCGCTTCGCCCCTCTCGGAGCGCTCGTCACGGCCCTTGGTGTGGCAGAGGCAGCGAGTGGGGCTCGGCAGCCGCTGACGAAGGCGGCGCTGCGGGTTGCCGCTCGGCTTGTGCTCAGCGAGGCCCCCGGGTTGTTGGCACCCGTAGCTGGGCATGCCGCCACCGAGGCGAGCCTGGTGGCGACGTTCCGCGATCTGCGGTGGGCTCACGACGACGATCTCGGCCGCCTCTCAGCGTCGAGCGGCCGGGCCCACGATGTCGTGCACCTGATACGTCGCATGCGACAGTTGCTGGAGGGGCGGTTCTACGACTCGGCTGATCTCGTCCGGTCCGCGACCGAGCGGCTGCGACGCGCAGCGACCGGTGGTGCCATCGATGATCTGGCGGACGTGGGCCAGGTCGTCCTCTTTCTCCCGGATCCGCTTCTTCCGGCGGAGATCGAGATGCTCGGGGAGCTGGCGTCGTCCACGGACGTCCTGGTGCTGGCGGCGAGATCGGGCGACGAGCTGGCCGACCGCGGCACGAGCCGGTTGTGCGAGGCACTCGTGAGCACCGGTCAGTTCGTGGACAGCGCCGAGGCGGACAGCGCCGCCCCGGACGGCTGTGGCCAATCCCCGCGGGCCATCAGATTCGACGGGATGCTGTCGGCTCCCGATGACGACGTCGAAGTGCGGGAGGCCGTTCGTCGCCTGCTCGCACGCGCGGAGGCGGGCGGTGATCTCGGCCGGTGCGTGGTGACATTCCCGGACTGCCGGCGGTCGGAGGAGATCGGCCGGCGAGTCGTCGAACAGCTCCGGGATGCGGGAATCCCGTGCAGCGGCGCGCCGGGCGGCCGCTTGCGCGACACACCGCACGGTCGGTTGTTCGCCGGCCTGCTCACGTTAGCGACGCCGAGACCAGCCGGGCAGGAACTGGATCGCGGCGAGCTGATGGGCTGGATCGGCTGCGGCCCGATCCGTGCTGGGCACGGTCTGACCCGGGACCTCGCGTCGGTTGCTGCGGAGAGCCGTGTGCCGGTCGGTGAGTGGGATCGCTGTTCCCGGGCGGCGGGTGTGCTGAGCGGGATCGCCGAGTGGCGTGCTCGTCTCCGTTCCTACATGGCACTTCCCGCCGAGAGGTTCGTGGATGGAGCCAGTCGCGAAGCCACCCAAGACCTGTTGGTCTTCGTCGAGCGGTTGCACGCGTTGGTTGCCGGATTGGTCTCTGCGCGGACCTGGGTGACGTTTCAGCAGTGGGCGGACGGCGCTCTCGAAGAGCTGCTGGAGCCCGGCGACGATCGCGAGGCGCTGGCCGACTCGCTGGCTGATCTCGACGCTCTTGACGCCTTCGATCCGCTCAATCAGGTCGGACCTGTCGAGCGGCTCGCTCGGTTCGCCGCTGCGGTCGACGAGGTGATGGACCGGCCGGCCCTAGAGCGAGGGCGCTTTGGCGTCGGGCCTACTGTTGGCGTGCTCAGCGCCGTCGCCGGGATCAGCTCGGACATGGTCCTCGTGCTGGGCTGCCGGGAGGGTGATCTCCCGTCCCGGCAGCCCGATGACCCGCTGGTCCCTCGCTTGGAGCGCGAGGCGATTGCCGGTCTCGCACCGCGAGAGCGCGTTGACGAGGGTGCGCGGCGGCATCTCGTGTCGCTGATCTGCGCCGGCGCTTCCACGCAGGCTTCGTATGCCCGGATCGATGTCCGCGCAGGCCGCGCCGTGTACCCATCGCGGTGGACCGAGGAGCTGTTCGACGGCCGGCCTGTTGAGATCCCGTCCTTCGCTGGCTCGCTGCGACGCGTCGCCGAAGGCGTGCCCGCGGCAGACTCGGCTGACTTCGAGCTCGCGTCGTTGAGCCACCCGCGGGCCGGCCGGTCGCTGTCGTGGTTGGGGGAGCTCGATCCCGACTACGCACGCCGACGTGCAGCCATCTCGCGGCGGACGGAGCCGGGCCTCAGCCGGTTCGCGGGGTACGTCGTTTCCGTCACCTCCGAGACCGATGTCTGGGACCACGTCCAGTCGGCCACCTCGCTCCAGTCGTTCGCCAAGTGCCCGTTTCAGTTCTTCGTCGAGAAGAGACTCGGAGTCGGGCGCCTCGAGGCTCCCGAGCGCCTACTCGTCATCGACGCACGTGAACGCGGGACGTTGATGCACGACGTACTCGAGGAGTTCTTCCGGCCGCTCATCGGGCGCCCCGCCGCAGCCACGAGTCTCGCCGGCGATGAGCGGCTGCGACTCCGTCAGCTCGCGCTCGCGCACTTCGCCCGCTTTGAGGCGATCGGGAAGACCGGCAAGCCGGTGTTCTGGCGAGCCGAGCGGGAGAGGATCCTGCGGGATTTGGTGAGGTTCGTCTCTCTCGACATCGAGCGATCGTCGGCCGAGTCGCTGGTGCCGGTCGCTGTCGAGCTCGACTTCGGCAGCCGCGACGAGGCGCCGTTGGTCATCAGCGTCGCCGGCCGTGAGATCAAGTTCCGGGGCCGGATCGACCGCATCGATGCCGGGCCCGCCGGGAAGCTGGTCGTGGCCGACTACAAGAGCGGGAAGGCGGACGGCTACAAGAGCCTCGACACCGATCCCCTCGGCAAAGGTTCGCGCTTGCAGCTCCCGATCTATGCCAAGGCCGCGGTGCAAGCCCTCGGCTTGTCTGCCGGCGTCGGCACCGGCGGGGGAGCCGGCGCCGACGCCGTGCCTGTCCGATCCGAGTACCGCTTCCTCCAATCCTCGGCGGACTACGCCGTAGCGCCGGTGGAGCTCACTTCGCGGCTCGATGCCGAGCTCTCCGAGGTCCTCGGCGTACTCGTTGCCACGATCGATTCCGGGTGCTTCCCGCCCCGGCCGGGCACCCCCCAGCAAGGGCATTACGAGAACTGCCGATACTGCGACTTCGATGGGCTCTGCACGACAGACCGGGCTGATCTCTGGCAGCGGGCGAGCGTCGACCCGCGGATGAAGGCCTTCGCGGAGCTAGTGAACGGTGCCAGCGACCCGGAAAGTGGCAATGGTGGCAACGATGGCCATGCCCGCGCTGGTGGCGGTGTGGGTAGCGCTGGCGCTGGTGGCGGTGTGGGTGGCGCTGGTGGTGGCGCTGGTGGCGGTGTGGGCTCTCGCGTCGGGGGTCTTTCGTGATGGCCCTGTCCTCGCCGACAGGTCAGGCGTTGCCGGATGACGCTGCTCGCCACAGCATCCGGTACCGGCTTGACTCGACCCTGTTCGTCGAGGCCGCGGCCGGCTCGGGAAAGACCACAGCGCTGGTTTCGCGGATCGTCGAGATGTTGCGGTGCGGCGCCTGCTCGTTGGACTCATTGGCGGCCATCACGTTCACCGAGGCCGGCGCACTCGAGTTGAAGGTTCGGGTGCGGCAGGCTCTCGTGACTCTGGCGGAGACCTCTCGCGACGCCGAGGAGATCGAGCGGGCCCGCGCCGCCCTCGATCAGTTGGACGAGGCAGCGATATCCACGATCCACGGGTTTTGCCAGCGGCTCCTTGCCGAGCACCCCATCGAAGCTGGTTTGGCGCCTCGGATTGAGATCCTCGACGAGGTGCAGCAGAGCCTCGCGTGGCGAGAGCACTGGTCGTCGGTACTCGACCGGGTCGGCGGCGACCCTGGCCTCAGACGGCTCTTCTCGGTGGCTGCCGTCGTCGGTGTGACGCCGATCCAGCTTGAAGCCCTCGCGAAGGAAGCCGGCGACGAATGGGACCGTTGCGGAGCCGTCGGTCCCGACACTCAGGCCGTCACAGATGCGGTCGGTTCGGCTGTCGAGCGCGAGACGGCCGTGGTCGTGCACTGCCTCGGTCGAGCGCTGGCGCTTGCGGCGCAGTGCACCGATCCGGAGGACAAACTGTTCGCCCGTTTGTCGACAGCCCGGGACCTCCATGATCGGCTGATGGCTGCCGGTCGCGATGCTGCTGCGGAGGTGGAGGCGGTGGAGTTGGCGGAGTTGGCGGAGGCGGCGGAGGCGGCGGTCACCGACGAGCGTCTGTTCTTGCTAGCGGTTGCCAGGCCACCGTTCAACGTCGGGCAAGCCGGGCAACGATCAGCATGGGCCTGCGACATCGATGACGTCCGGGCTTGCCTGTCGGAGGCGCAGGCAGCCATGGAGCGGGCCGTTGCCGCCGTTTGTGACGCCGTGCTGCCGGCGCTCGTGGCGACGTTCGACCTCATCGCTCGGGAGGCGGCGGCGGCTCGCCGCCTGGACGGCAAGCTCGTCTTCCACGACCTGCTGGTCCTCGCCCGTGACCTCCTCGCCCGCAGCCCTGCAGTGCTGGAACGTGTCCGGCGTAAGTTCCGGTTCGTCCTGATCGACGAGTTCCAGGACACCGATCCTCTTCAGCTCGAGATCGCAGAACTGATCGGGCGCGGGTTCCCAACGGCGGGATCGGCGCCGGCTACTCCAACAGGTGCAGCATCCCCCGCAGGAGGGGCGATCGACGCCGGGCGCCTGTTCTTCGTCGGCGATCCAAAGCAGTCGATCTACCGCTTCCGCGGCGCGGATCTGGCGGCCTATCGGCTCGCTCGTGACCGGCTGGTGGAGTCCGGGCCGCTTCCGCTGACGTCGAACTTCAGGTCGGTGCCGGGCATCGCAGAGTTCGTCAACGAGTGTTTCGGTGTCCTGATGGCCGAGTACTCGGGGCTGCACGCCGTCCGGGACGAGGGCGCTGCCCACCCACCGGTGAGGATCGTGGGCGGGCCGCTCGATCCATCGATGAGGCGTCACGAGCAACGTGTCGTGGAGTCCGACGCGTGCGCGGCCGTGATCGAGCGGGCGGTGCGCTCGGAGTCCTGGTTGGTCGACGAGGGCGGGAAGACTCGGCCGGCCCGGATGAGCGACGTCGCCATCCTCGTGCCCAGGCGGACCGGCTTGGCCGAGCTCGAGACCGCCCTCGATGCTCGAGGAATCGGTTACCGGGTCGAGAGCGCTTCGCTGATCTATCGGACCCAGGAGGTTCGGGATCTGCTCGCGCTGTGCCGGTCGATCGACGACCCGAGCGACCGCATCGCGTTGCTGGCGGCCCTGCGGTCGCCGGCATTCGGGTGCGGGGACGACGATCTGCTCGCGTTCAAGCGGCAGGGACGCTCGTGGTCCATCGAGGAGCCAGTGGAGGCGCCCGGAGCGGAGGCCATCGTGGACCGCGGCGCCGCTGTCGTGGACGATGCGATACATGTGCTCGCCGGCTACCGGTCCCGTCGCTTCGAGCTCGGAGCGGTCGGGGTGCTGGAAGAGGCTGTGCGGGACCGGCGGATCCTGCAGCTGGCGGCGGGCTCGCCGCGGGCGAGGGAGACGTGGCGGAGGGTGCGGTGGTTGACCGAGCGGGCCCGAGCATTCGTCGAAGGCGGGGGTGGGGGGCTGCGGGAGTTCGCCGACTGGGTCGAGGAGCAGCTCTCCGAAGGACTGAGGTCCGTGGAGTCGGTCCTGCCTGAGCCGGACGAGGACGTCGTGCACATCCTCACCGTGCATGCTGCCAAGGGGCTGGAATACCCCATCACGGTGCTTGCCGGCTTCGGCACGTCCGACGACGTGCCGGCTGGCGTCGGCCGCAAAGTGTTCCGCGACCCGGGCAATGCCGTCCAGGTGCGTCTGAACAAGAGGCTGGAGACGTCAGGCTTCGCTTCGGTGAAGGCCGACGACGATGCGCTAGAACGCGAGGAAGCGATCCGAGTCCTCTACGTCGCTGCCACCAGGGCCCGTGACCATTTGGTCGTATGTGGTCATCACGTTCCCCCGAAGGGGGTTGGGAGCTCGGGCACTCTCGGCCAGCGGCTGTACGAGGTCGCGCAGGCTGCGCTGGTGAGGCGACCCGGCCTCTGGGAGGCGATCGGCTCGCTTGACGAAGGTGGTGAGGGCGCCCCTGATGAAGGTGGGGACGACACGTCCGGCACCACCTCCGGGTCCCAGGCCACGTCCTCCCAGCCCGCAGGAGCCTCTGGTTCGTCCCTGTCTTCCCAGCCGCTGCAGCGTGCATTGTTCGATGTCACGGAAGTCGCCCTGCTCGAATCCGGTGTCGTGGCCCAGAGACCGGGCCGCCTGCCCGCCGCCTCGCCCGACGACTGGCAGAAGTGGCATCGAGACCGCGAGCAGCTGCTCGCCCGGATCACCCGGCGTAAGAGCGTGAGGGCGACTGAGGTGGCCGGCCTTGCAGGGCTTACTTACGCTGCAGGTCAGCACGGCCACTCGGACGAGCGACAGCTCGAACCGGACTTCCAGCCCGAGCCCGAGCGCGAGGCTGGCAAGGCCAGGCGAGGCCGAGGTGGCACGCAACTCGGTCGGGCGGTTCACGCGACGCTCCAGTCGATCAGCCTGAGCCTGGCCCGTCAGCTCGCCGCTGGTGGCTCACCGAGCCCGGAGCTTCGGGCTCTTGCCGGGTCAGAGGCACGGGCAGAGCGGATCGGGGATCGAACAGCCGACGTGGAGCGCCTCGTCCTGGCGGCACTCTCGAGCCCCAGCGTCCGAGACGCGTTCACGGGCGGCGCACCTCGTCGGGAGGTCTACGTCGCCACGACGGTGGACGGTGTGGTGCTGGACGGGTACTTGGACCTGTGCATCGAGGAGGACGGCGGGCTCACGGTCGTCGACTACAAGACGGACACGATCCGGGACCGTGCCACCATTGAGGCAGCGGCCGAGCGCTACGGGCTGCAGGCGGCTGCCTACGCGCTGGCGCTGCGAGATGCGACGGGGCTCCCGGTACGGCGCTGCGTACTCGTGTTCCTCACACCGCCGAACCAGCCGATCGAGTACGAGGTGCCCGACCTCGCCGCTGCCGTCGAGCGCGTGCGTGCGATCGTGGCGGGAGCAGCATGATCAAGTACCTCGGCTCCAAACGCCGGCTCATCCCGGCCATCGCCGCCATGGCCCGAGCGGTCGAGACGCGCCGAGCACTCGATCTCTTCACCGGTACCACTCGGGTCGCCCAAGCGCTCAAGGGGGACGGAGCGCTCGTGACCGCCGTGGACTCGGCCACGTACTCGCACGTGCTCGCCCAGGCCTACATCGTCTCCGACGCCTCCCGTGTCGACTTGGCGGAGCTGGGAGATGCGGTGGGGTACTTGTCGGCCTTGGCGCCGCGGCGTGGTTACGTCACCGACGTGTTCTGCGAACGATCGCGTTATTTCCACCCGGAGAACGGCCAGCGGATCGATGCCATCCGCGACGCGATCGAAGATCGCTATGCCGGTTCGCCCTTGTACCCGGTGCTGCTGACGAGCCTGCTCGAGGCAGCCGACCGCGTCGATTCCACGACCGGCCTGCAGATGGCGTACCTCAAACAGTGGGCACCCCGTGCCCTCAAGCCCCTGGAACTGCGCGTGCCTGCCCTGCTCGAGGGCGACGGTATCGCGCTTCGCGGCGACGCCCTCGAGCTCGCCGGCTCGCAGGGGCTCGGCGCGTTCGACTTCGCCTACCTCGATCCGCCGTACAACCAGCACCGGTACTTCTCGAACTACCACGTCTGGGAGACCTTGGTCCGCTGGGACGCGCCCGCTTACTACGGCATCGCCTGCAAACGTGAGGACTGTCGCCAGCCGGCATCGCAGAGCGTGTTCAACCGGCGTGGCTCGCTGGCCGCGGCGCTGGCTTCGGTGATCGGGGCGGTGGACGCGGAGGTGGTGGTGGTTTCCTACAACGACGAAGCTTGGCTCAGCCTTGACGAGCTCGTGGCGATGTGCTCGGTGCGTGGCCGCGTGGGCGTGCTGGCGTTCGACTCGAAGCGGTACGTGGGCGCCCAGATCGGGATCCACAACCCGAGCGGGGTGAAGGTCGGGTCGGTGTCCCACCTGAGCAACACCGAGATCATGATCGTCGCCGGAGCCGCCGATCTCGTCGAGGCGGCGCTTGCCTCGACGGTCGCCAGTGCGTCAGTGAGGTAACCGCCAGACGTACGCACCATCGATCATCTCCGGCTTGACCCCTGTCGCAGCATCGATCACCGCAGCCAGCTGGGCGGGTTGCTCGAGCTGGGTATAGCCCTTGTACTCGACGATGACCGAGACGTGCCAGCTCTCGAGGTTGCTGCGGACACCCGCGATCTCGCTCGGCACCGGTGTGGGCGGCAGCAGCCCGACCTGAGCATCCCCATAGACGTTGAGTACCGGGCTCGGGGACAGGCTGCCGATCGCCTTGTCCCCTGGACCCGGGATGAAGCCGTAGCCGGCGACCAGGTCATACGGCATGTGCTCAACGGCCTGCCAGACCAGTGGGTCCGATTTGAAGCCGTTGAGGATGGGAAAGCCCAGCAGGATCGTGCCGGCGGGCAGGTGCGTGAGCGCCGCCGATCGGAAGACAGCGGGAACCGTGATCGTGCGGGTTGCGAACGGGATGCGAGACCCGAGGGCCGGGGAGATCAACGCGATCACGCCCAGGCCCACGGCGCCGAGGGTCGCCGGCAGCGCGGCTCGAGGGCGGGGAGACCGGCGCCTGTGAGCGGCGCCAGCACGACCGACACCACCACCGTGCGGGAGATCGGTGGCTGGCTGCTCCTCTCCCGACGGAACTGCCGGGCTCCACCGAGCGAGTAACGAGCCATGTACACGATCGAGCACGACGGCGAGCCCAAGCGCCATGAACAGATCCACCATCAGGGCGAAGCGGATCGGCAGCAAGTTCTTCAACAACGGCCAATGACTGAAGATGGCGTCCGGAAGGGGTATGTGCGTCGACTCCACCGGAGTCCAGTGGATCGCCCCACCGAGCGCATAGATGAGCGACATTCCTGCCATCGCGGTGGCGAATCGCAGGACCCCGCTCCGGATCAGCCTGCAACTCACCGCGATGACGAGCAGCAGCGGGATCCCGACGTACGCGGGCCAGACGCGCTCCGGCCAGAGACCGATCGGCCACAGCCAAGCTTTCAGCCAGATGACGAAGCCGTACGGGACGGGGAACACCGTCCCCGGGAAGCGTCTCGGTCCGGCGAGCAGTTCGTAGAACGGGAACGCGAGCAGCACACCGCCCACCACGGCGGCAGAGGTGGCACCCACCACAGCGCGCCGCAACCGCTCCCGGACCTGGCCGTGGTGCCGGATGGCCAGGATGGCGACGCCAGGCAACGTGAGCATGATCATCATCGCGAACACCTCTTGGCCGGTGAGGAACTGAGCAGCGAAGACCACGCCGATCAGTGCGCCCTTCACGACCGGGTTGCCCCGCGGGCGCACAAGCAGGTCGTCGAGCAGCACCAGCGCGATCGGCGGGAAGACGATGATCGTGAGGTGCAGGTGCCCCCAGACGAGGTCGTTCAAGACGAACGGCGAGAAACCGTAGAACAACCCCGCCAACCACCTCCCCGGCGTGAACGGTGCCCAGCGGCGGAAGACGACGAAGGCTACCAGGGAGCTCAGGACCGGTGCCAACAGGACGGCGACGTTGAACGAGACGACCGGACCGAACAGCTCGGTGATCGGGCTCATCACCAGGCTCGGGAGCAAGATGCTCGTGTTGATCACGAGGTTGATCCCCTTCGGGGCGAACATCGCGTGGCTCACAAACGGGTTGAGGCCGCTCCCGAGCGCGTGGGGGACCCACGCAAGGAACCAAACGTCCTGCTCGGGGTCTCCGAACTCGGTCGCTGAGATGCCATGGGCCAGACCGAGCGGGAACAGGTGCCACCACACGACGGCGGCCACGGCGAAGTAAGCGACCGCGGCAGCGACAACGACTCCTGCCCGGCGCACCCCCGAAGAGTAATTGCTGCGAACTACGAGCGAATGACCTGGCCGCCGTCGACGTTGAAGATCTGCCCGGTGATCCACCTGGCCTCGTCCGAGAGCAGGAACAGGAACAGGCACATGCCGACGAAATCAGCCGGCGTGCCCTGACGCTTCAAAGAAACCTCCCCAAGTACCCCCAATCGACCGTCAGCAACAGGTCCAGCCTCATGTCGCCGAAGGTGGCGGCGTTGTCCGGCTGGCGCCGACCCGAGCATCCGGTACACCCACCGGCTCGTGCCGACCCGAGCGTCCGGTAGCGTCGCCGCAAATGCCCGAGCCGTCCGTCGCCGACCAGCTCGGGCGGGTCGTGGGTCGGCTGCCGGCCGGCCAAGTGCGAGACGGCCAGGTGGCGATGGCCGAGGCAGTGGCCAAGTCGCTGACCACGGGGGCTCACGTGGCGGTCATGGCCGGCACCGGTACGGGGAAGTCGTTTGCCTACCTCGTCCCGGCCGCTCTCTCCGGCAAGCGTGTCGTCGTCGCCACGGCGACCAAGGCACTGCAGGACCAGCTGGCGACGAAGGATCTCCCGCTCGTGGCAAGCGGGTTGCAGCGTAAGCAACCCCTCCGCTGGGCGGTCTTGAAGGGGCGCTCGAACTACATCTGCCGGCAGCGGCTGGTGGAGATGGAGCAAGCCGGCCGCCAAGGGAGCCTCGAGGACCTGGCGGCGGCCAGCCCGGGCCGGCGCAGCAACAGCAACAGCAACAGCAGCAACAACAACAACAACAACAACAACAACAACAACAACAGCAGCAGAAGCGAAGGAGGTTCGATCGGCGACCAGGTCGTCCGGCTCGTCGAGTGGTCCGCGACGACCGCCACGGGTGATCGCGCCGAGCTCGACTTCGAGCCCCACCCGACGGCCTGGTCCGCCGTCAGCGTCGCCCCCGACGAGTGCCCGGGCGCGCATCGCTGCCCGTCGGGCGCCGACTGCTTTACCGAGCGGGCACGCGCCAAGGCGGGCGTGGCGGACATCGTCATCGTCAACCTTCACCTCCTCGGTGCCGACCTGCGCAGCGGCGGTGCGGTGCTGCCGGAGCACCAGGCGCTCGTGATCGACGAAGCCCACGAGCTCGAGGACGTTCTTGGTGCGTGCCTGGGCGTGGAGGTGAGCCCGGGCCGGCTGCGGGCGATCGCCGTCAATGCGCGTGCCTGCCTTCCGGCCTCAGCGGGAGGTGGGGGCACGAGGCGGAGGGGCCGTGATCGGGGAGCGTCAGCTGCAGGCGAGACCAGCCCTGCGACGGGAGTGGTCGCGGGAGTCGTCGGCGCAGTGATGGGTGCCGCGGGCGAGTTTGAGGAGACACTTGGGCGGGCAGCCGACCAACGGCTACCGAAAGGACTCGGCGACGACATCGGCGAGGCCGTGCGCCGAACCGTGGCCCGGCTCGTCGAGCTCGAGCGTGAGCTCCGGGCGGCATCGGGCGTAGCCAGCGCCGGTACCAGCGCCGGTACCGGTGGCAGCGTCCGACCTTCCGGACGAGGCGCCAACGGCGACCTGCCGAGCGAGAGCGCCCAGCGTGTGCTGCGTGCCCAGCTCGCCGTCGAGCGGTGCCGGGAAGAGCTGGAGTCCTGCCTGGTCGCCGAAGGCGACGAGGTCGTCTGGGTCGCCGGCGGCGATCGTGTCGCGCTCAAGTCCGCCCCGCTCGACGTCAGTGCGGTCCTGCGTGCACAGGTCTTCTCGGAGATGCCGGTCGTCCTCACGAGCGCCACCTTGCCGCCCGGCCTTGCGCAGCGACTCGGCGCCGCCGATGCCGTGGTCACCGAGCTCGATGTCGGCAGCCCGTTCGACTACCGGCAACACGGCCTCCTGTACTGCGCCACTCGTCTGCCCGATCGGCGCCGCCCGAACGCGGAAGCCGCTCTCCACGCCGAGCTCGAGGTCCTCGTGCGGGCAGCCGGTGGCCGCACGCTCGGGCTGTTCACCAGCTACCGGGCCATGCAGGCAGCGGCCGACGCTCTGCGACCGGCCATCCCCTGGCCGATCCACCTGCAGGGCGACCTCCCCAAGCCCGCTTTGCTGCAAGCCTTCAGCGGTGAGGAGGCGGCCTGCTTATTCGCGACGATGGGTTTCTGGCAGGGCGTCGACGTGCCCGGGCCGACGCTGTCGCTCGTCGTGATTGACCGGTTGCCGTTCCCCCGCCCGGACGACCCGCTCATGTCCGCTCGGCGCGACGCCGCCGGGCCTCAAGGCTTCCGGGCGGTCGACCTCCCGCGGGCGGCCACGTTGCTCGCCCAGGGCGCCGGCCGCCTGATCCGAACCGAAACGGACCGCGGCGTCGTCGCGGTGCTGGACCCGAGGCTGGCGACGGCGAGCTACTCCGGCTACCTCGTACGGGCACTCCCGCCGATGCGTCGCACGAGGGAGCAGCACGAGGCGGTGGCGTTCCTGCAGTCGATGCATGCGCCGGCGAAGAGCTGACAGCTAAGCCTCTTCGTACAGCGGTTCCCCGCGCCGCAGCCGGGTGGCGATCCGCACGACCTGGGAACGCTCCCGCCGGGTGGGAGTGTGGGCGGCGAGGAAGCGTGCGGCACCGGTCATGATCAGCCTGCCCTGCTCACTCCCTACCGGCCACGCCCGGAACTGGCGCACCGCCGCCTCGTAGATCTGAAACCAGTGGAACTCGGCGTCTTCGTTGAGCAGCGCGTGGCCGAGCGCAGCGAGCAGCCGTTCGGCCGGTCCACCCGACGAGAGGTACCGGTAGGCGAGATGGCCCGCCTCGTTCACCCCACCCTCCGTGTCCCAGCATCCCTCCAGGTTCGCAAGGTCAACGCCTTGGCCATCACCGTCACCGACCGAAGGGAGTCTCGCCGGCGGCACGTTCAAGAAGCGGTCCAGGTACACCCGGAGCGCCCCCTGGTACACGCCCCGGAGCAGCTCGACCGAAGGAGCGCGAACGATCGACTGGTGGACGGCGCTGGCAGAGGTGAACGCGTGGTGCACCTCGTTCCAGTCCCCGTGATCGTTCTGGGTGTGGAAACGGGCGATCCGCAACGCCGCCGCGTACGCGACCGCCCGGGCCAATTGCTCGGGAGACGCACCCAATTCGATGGCGCCGCCGAGCGCCTCGACGATCTCCACGGGGTCCTCCGAGAGGACCGCCCAGGCCAGGTTGTCGACCTGTGGGTCGTCGAACGGGGCCCGATCCGCCGACCGAGCCGCTCGTTGCAGGCGGGCCTTCAGCACGTCCTCGTTGGTGGAGGCGACGAGCATCGCCGCCAGATCCACGGGGTGCCGCCAGGCGGACTCCTCTTCGTGGCGTTGGGCGCCGGCGGTCTGAGCGACGAGCGTCGGCAGCACCGTGCCGGCTCGAGTCCAGCCGATGTGCTCGAGGCACTCGAACGCCTTGTTCGTGAAGTCGATCGTGTGCCCCCCGTCGATGAAGACGTGATCGGTGACGGCGGCACACATCAGAGTCGCCACCGCCACCGGGCCGTGGCCCGAGGCGATGGCCGTCGCCAGGGAGCGCTCGGCCGCGTCGGCCGATCGGGTGTCTATGAAGCGTCGGTACCAGGCCGTGAGCCGGGCGATCGGCAAGGCGGATTCCAGCGGTGCCAACGGGAACCGGGGAGACCGCCCACGCGTGTCACCCGACAGGAACGCCAGCCCGTGCACGAGTGCCAGAGCTCGATCGGCGGGGTCCAACACCGGTAGGACGTTCATCATGGCGACGAGCACGGTGAGGCCGGGCCCCCAACCCTCGCCCCGGTAGCGCGTCCCGAAACCCACCCCCGCCTCGACGATCTCCTCCGTCCCCACGCCAGCCTCGAGCAGACCGAGGACGGCTTTGGCGATCACGAGCGTGATGCCTTGCTCGATCCCTTCGTCCAGGCGGCGGAAGAGGCGGACGATCCGATCGGCATCATCGGCAGCCAGTACGTAGACGTCCCCGTCTTGGATCTCGACCGGGAAGGCGGTGACGTCGTCGGCGAACGGGTCGAGCGTGCCGCCCGACGCCAGGTCGAAGCGGGCGTGATGCCAGTGGCACGTGAGCAGGCCGCCTTGCACCGTTCCCCTGTGCAACGGGAAACCCATGTGCGGGCACCGATCCTCGACGGCATACACCTGGCCGTCGTCGTAGAAGAGGCAGATGGGACGGTTGCCGAGCTTCGTCGTCACGCAGCCCCGCTCGGCCAGCTCGGCCACCCGAGCCACCTTCACCCGAGTGGCGCTGTTCTCTTCACGCATCGTGGGTCACGCTAGGTGGCCGCCTCAGCGGCGAGGCGTCGCTGTCGGGTTGAAGTAGGTGACCGGGATCGAGACTGAGCTCTGTGGCTCGAGCGGGAACGAGAGGAACGTGACGGTGCCGGATCCTCCGCACGGCAGGAGCAGCGAGTGCGGGAGCGGCTTGGTCTGGTAGTGCTTGAAGACCACGTGGCTCGCGTTTGCCGCGGGAGCGGGCGGCGGGGCGCCGAAGAAAGCGGCGATGCTGTTGGCGTGCGCCCCCGTCTTCCCTGTTCCGCCGGCGACCGACGCCGACGGGGCCACGGCGATCATCTGGTCAGGCAACGGGTGGCCGGTCTCGCCTGAGGCGATCGGGCCGGGGCAGATGACACCGATCGAGACCGGGGCCGATTGGCCAGTGCTGCCGTTGATCGTCGCTGTGTAGAACTGGCTCGGCCCGATCCTGGGACCGCTCGCGGATGCCGGTGAGCCCGCCAGGCCCGCAAGCGCGAGTGACGCGGCCGCAGTCGTCAGTACTGCCAGGGTCCAGCTGATGACTCGGGTCACGGCTCCACCTCTAATCCGGTGACTGTACGACCACGCGGGGTGCCTGCGAATCATGGTACGCCCGAAAGGTGTCATCTGAGTGACGAGAAGATGTCGATCTGGCTCGCCGGCGGTGGGGTTGTCCACCAGCTCCGAAGCGCTAGTAGCCCAGCCGCTCGATCAGCTCAGGGTGGCGTTGCCACGACTTCTCGACCTTGACGAACAGCTCGAGGTACGCCCCCGGCTCGAGCTGCTCGCGGACGGCAATGCCGACCGCCTTGAGCACGGCCCCGCCCTTGCCGATCACGATCCCCTTCTGCGAGTCCCGCTCCACAAGGATCTCGCAGCGGATCCTCGGCCACTCCCACTCGGTGATTCGGCAGGCGATCGAGTGCGGGAGCTCCTCGGTGGCGTGCCGGATGAGCTGCTCCCGCACCAGTTCGGCAACGAAGAACGCCTCTGGGACATCGCTCACCATGCCGGGCGGGAAGTAACGGGGCCCTGGGGGCAGACGCGTGATGAGGTGCTCGACCAGATCGTCCACGCCGGCGCCGGTGCGAGCGGAGATGGGGAAGTACTCGGCGTCTTCGATGCTGAGCTCGCTTGCAGCGGTAGCGAGATGCTGCAACACGTCACTGCGACTCGTCCGGTCCACCTTGTTCACTGCCACGATCGAGCCGGCCGGCAGGCGTTCGGCGATGAACCGGTCGCCGGCTCCGATGGCCGAGCTCGCCTCGACCACCAGCACGCAGACGTCCACGTCCGAGATCGAGCTCGAGGCGGTGTCGTTCAGCCGGACGCCGAGGGCGGTCTTCGGCTTGTGGATCCCAGGCGTATCGACGAAGACGATCTGGGCATCCGGACGGTCGAGGACGCCGCGCACACGGGTCCTCGTCGTGTGCGGGACCGACGCCGTGATCGCCACCTTGGTGCCGACGATCCGGTTGAGCAGTGTCGACTTGCCGACGTTCGGGCGGCCGAGCAGCCCGACCAGGCCCGACCGGAATTCCGGCGAACCCGGGTCCGACTGGCTCACTGCCGGTTCATTCAGCGACTTCGGCGTGGTCGGTGTGGCCAGCTCCGTCGTCTACCCCGGTGCCTGCTCCGCCGTCAGCCCCGTCGTCTACCCCGGTGCCTGCCCCGCCGCCGGCCACGGCCGCCGCCCCGCCGCCGGCCACGGCCGCCGCCCCGCCGCCAGCCACGGCCGCCGCCCCGCCGCCAGCCACGGCCCCGAGCTCGATTTCACTCGCCTCGGGCTCTTCGCCCTGGCTGTCCTGCTTGAGCCGGAGCGGCCGGGCCCCCACGCTCTCGACTCTCACGCTCCCGATCCGCCGGCCCTGCACCTTCTCGGCTACGAGCCGGTAGCCGTCCACTTCGATGGACTCCTCCTCGATGGGGATGTGGCCGGCCTGGGCGAGCACGAGCCCTCCGATCGTGTCCCAGTCGTCACCGAGCGGCAGCTCAGCGTCAAGAAGTTCGTTGACCTCGTCGACGGCCATGATCGACGGCACCCGGAAACGGCCGTCACCGAGCGCTTCCACCGACGGCTCGTCCGTGTCGTACTCGTCGACGATCTCGCCGACGAGTTCCTCGATCAGATCCTCGAGCGTGACGATGCCGGCCGTCCCGCCGTACTCGTCGACGACGATGGCGATGTGGAAGTGCCCTCTTTGCATCTCCCGGAGCAGTGGGGCGACGCGCTTGGTCTCGGGGATGTAGTGGGCGGGCCGCGTCAGCTTGGCGACATGCCGCTTGGAGTGCCCCTGGCGAGCAGCCAGCACGAGGTCCTTCGTGAACGCCACCCCGACGACGTTGTCGATGGTTCCCTCGAACACCGGGATCCGGCTGTAGCCGGCGTCGATGGCCACGTCGAGAACGGATTCGGCCAGAGTGTTGGCCTCCACCGCGACGACATCAGGCCGCGGCACCATGACCTCGCGAACGATGGTGTCGCCGAATTCGATTATGGAGTGGATCAGTTCTCGTTCGCCGCTCTCGATCGCTTCCTCCTCGACCGCGACGTCGGTGAAGGCGAGCAGCTCCGACTCGGTCATCTCGCTGACATCACTACGGGGGCCTCGACCTGATGGCGTGAACACCCGGGCGACCCCGATGAGGGCGGTCGAGACGAGTCGCACCGGTGGGAAGCGCACGAAACTCGCCACCAGCGGCGCCGCCAGCAAGGCGGCGCGGTCAGGGTGATACACGGCCCACTGCTTGGGCACGGCCTCCCCGAACACGAAGATGAAGATCACTTCGAACACCGTCGCCACGGCGACGCCGAGGGGGCCGAACACGTGAGCCGCAACCACGCCGACGAGCGTGGCGTCCACTAGCTGGCAGAGGAGAACGAGCAACAGCACCGGCGCGAGAAACCCCTCCGGGTTCTCCACCAACCTCCTCAACGAGCGTGCGCCTCGCGCGCCCGAATCCTCGAGCGCCTTGGCGCGGGCCCGGCTTGTCCGGGTCAGCCCGGTCTCGGCGAGGGCGAGCATGGCCGACGCCACGATGAGCACGAGGACGGCGACGATGATCCAACCGTCGCCGCTGCTGAACTCGACGGAAAGGATCACGGCACCGCCTGGCGGTAGTGGCGATCCAGCAGCAGCTGCTCCAGCGCCTCCATCTCCGTCGCTTCGTCTTCGTCCTCGTGATCCATCCCGAGCAGGTGCAGGATCCCGTGCACGAGAAGGAGGGCGAGCTCGTCGGAGTAGGCGCCGGCATGGTCGGACGCGTTGTGAGCTGCGACGGCGGGGCAGATCACGACATCTCCGAGCAGGAGTGGGATGCCGGGCCCGGGAGTCTCACCGATCTCGTCCTCGAGGCCCCGCCCAGGTCCACTCCCGCGAGGCGAGATCACCCCCGGCGGGCCCGGCTGGAGCGTGAGATCGTCCTCGATCGGGAACGAGAGCACGTCGGTCGGTCCCTCGTGCCCGAGGAACCGCCGGTTCAGCGACGCAATCGCCGCCTCGTCCACGAACAGGACGGCGAGCTCGACATCGTCCCCGAGGCCCCGGTCGCCGAGCACCCGTTCTGCCAGCTCACGCCACCGGCCGAGGTCGACAGGTTGATCCGATTGCTCGTCGGCCGCGAAGACCTCGATAGGCATCGTCGACGCTCAGCGCACGTCGGGGATCTGACCCGCTTGAGTCGCTGCCTGCGCGCCTGGGGTCGTCCCGCCCAAGGTGATCCCGGCCTGGGCGGCGGCATGCCGATCGTAGGCGGACACGATGTCCCGCACGATCCGGTGTCGCACGACGTCGGCATGGCCGAGATGCACGAAGGCGATGCCCTCGATACCCCCGAGCACAGGCTCCAGCCCGATGAGACCGGAGCGACCCCCCGGGATGTCGACCTGGGTGGCGTCGCCGTTCACGACGACCTTGGTCCCAAAGCCCACCCTCGTCAGGAACATCTTCATCTGCTCAGGCGTCGTGTTCTGTGCCTCGTCCAGGATCACGAAGCTCGAGTTGAGCGTGCGCCCCCGCATGTAGGCGAGGGGAGCCACTTCGATGGCGCCGCGCTCCATCAGGCGCTGGGTACCTTCGGGCTCGAGCATGTCGTACAAGGCGTCGTACAGCGGTCGCAGGTAGGGGTCGACTTTCGCCAAAAGGTCACCTGGGAGGAAGCCCAGACGCTCGCCAGCTTCGACGGCCGGCCTCGTCAGGATGATCCGGCTCACCTCCTTGGCCTGCAGCGCCTGCACGGCGAGCGCCACCGCCAGGTAGGACTTGCCGGTCCCGGCGGGCCCGATGCTGAAGGTGATGACGTTGGAGGTGATCGCTTCCGCGTACCGCTTCTGCCCGGCTGTCTTCGGGTGCACGCGCTTGCCCCTTGGCGAGCGCGCCACCTCGGTCGTGAGCACCTCTGAAGGGCGCAAGTCTTCTTTCACCATGTCGATCGTCCGGCCGATGTTCGCCTCGTCCACGAAGTGCCCCTGCTCGAGCAGGGACACCAGTTCGGAGAACAGGCGGGCGACTCGTTCGGCTTCGGGCCCTTCGACGTTGATCTCATTGCCGCGGACATGGATGGCCGTGTCGCTGAAGGCTCGCTCGACAGCCCGCAACAACTCGTCCTGGTGGCCGAGCAGGCCCACCATGAGGTGGTTGCCGGGGACGAGGATCTTGGTCTGGGACGAGGACACTCTGTGATCGTCAGCGAGGCTACCAGCCACGCGTCCTCCGGCACGCGACCCGGCTCAGCTCACCGGCTGGCCGTAGTTGTGTCCGACCGCTCACCCTGGAGGCCACGCCATCGAGCGGCCACCCAACACGTGCAGGTGGAGGTGCGGGACGCTGTTGCCGGAGTCCTCGCCGACGTTGAACACGAGCCGGTAGCCGCTGTGGGCGATCCCTTTCATCACTGCCGCTTGCTGGGCGGCCTGCAGCACCGCCGAGAGGGCCTCCCCGTGATCGGGCAGCAACGCAGCGGCATCGGTGATGTGCTCACGGGGCACGACCAACACGTGGACGGGAGCTGCCGGGTTGATGTCCTCGAACGCGTAGGCGAGCTCGGTCGAAAGTACCGGCGTCGAGGCGATGTCGCCCGCGACGATCGAGCAGAACAGGCAATTGGCCATGGTGAAGATCCCTTCGTCAGCGCTGCTGGCGTGGCAGCGGCGATCGGCAGCCGGCAGTCCCAACCGGAGCTCGATGGCCCGAGCCAGACCGGTGGTCAACTCTCCGAGCGCACGGGCTCGGGGTAGAGGTGCTCGAGGCTGCCCGGAGCGATCCGACTCTTCTCGACGAACGCCAGCACGTCTGCTTCCTGCAGGCGGATGACCCGGCCGAACTTATAGGCGGGCAGGTCGCCCTCGTCGATGAGGCGGTAGACGGTGCGCGTGTTCACACCCAGGAAATCTGCCACCGCTGGTGTGCTCATCCAGGTGATCGGCTCTGCCATGCCGATGATAGTAGCCGAGTCCTGTTCATCTCGATGACTTTCGGCTCATCTGGCTGTAGGCGGCACGCGATCTCGTTCGCGAGGAGGCGCCCGCTCAACGTGAGCACAGCCCGTCCGCTGCCGGGGTCGATCGACACCAGGTCGGACAGCGCCGGTTCGGTGGCAATGGCATCCGAGAGGACTCGAGCGGGTACCCCGAGACGGGTCCGAAGTGAGAGCTCGAGCGCTTCGAGACGGCGGTGGGCCTCGGGCAGCGTCTCGGCGGCGGACTCGGGGGACCGGCCTGCCGTGACCGCCGCGATGTACCGCTCGGGCGTCCGGACATTCCACCAGCGGCGCCCGCTGTCGTGGCTGTGAGCAGCACAACCGATGCCCCGGTAGTCGCCCTGCATCCAGTAGTTGAGGTTGTGACGCGACTCCTCGCCGGGCAACGACCAGTTCGAGATCTCGTACCAGCGGTACCCGGCGCTCGACAGCGCCGCGTCCAGCATCTCGTAGCGGGCTGCCTGGGCGTCGTCGTCGGGATGGCGAGCGGTGTCTCCGGCGAGTGGCGTGCCTGGCTCGACCGTGAGCGCGTACGCGCTGACATGGCCGGGCCGCGGCTCGAGGGCGAGCACGCCGTCGATTGTCGCCAGCCAGCTCTCGTCGGTCTCGCCGGCGCCGCCGTAGATCAGGTCCACGCTGCATCGCGGAATGCCGGCATCGCCGATCCGTGTCACGGCCACGGCGACGGCTTCGGGGTCATGCCGGCGCCCGAGGCCCACGAGGACCTGAGGATCGAGCGACTGCACGCCGAGCGAGATGCGGTTCACGCCAGCTTCCAGGCAGGCGCCGAGCCACCCGTCGGTGACGTCCTCGGGGTTGGCCTCGACGGTCACCTCGCCGTCGGGGTCGACGGCTATGGCGCCGACGAGGCGGACGAGGTCGATGGGCGGGAGTTGGCTGGGAGTCCCGCCTCCGAGGAAGACGGTGGCCGCTACGCCGAGGCCGTCGCTTCGCGCGGTGGCGTACTCCTGCAAGCAGGCATCCACGTAGGCGCCCGCCAAGTGATGGCGGTCGGTCCACGTGGCGAACGCGCAGTAGTCGCAGCGGCTCGCGCAGAACGGGATGTGGACGTAGACGCCCAGCCCTGCTGCAGCTAACCCGGTGCCGCCTGCGTCCGGATCGCGATCGCTCGGGACGGTCAGGGCTTGCCGTTCGACGGAGGGGACTTGAGGAAACCCAGCTCGTCGAGCCTGGCGATCAGGGCTTCGTTGCTACGGCCGAACATTGAGGCCATCACGCGCAGATCTGTTTCTCTGATCGTGATGACCTTGCCGTTGAAGTCCTGCCGCTGCAGCTGCACCGACGCGAGAAAGTGACGCAGGAGGTCCCGTTCCGGACCGGAACCGTCGTTGAGGCGACCAAGGTCGATCGTCATCTTACGGACAGGGCGCTCCGATCCGGAAACGCCACGACCACCGTTCTGGTTCCCCGAGGCACGCCCGAGCTGCGACAGGTCAGCGGGGAGGAGTTGATCGACCGGGACGGCGTAGATCTGGGCGAGGCGCTGGAGCCGCGGAACCGAGATGGTGCGCTCTCCGCGTTCGTAGGCACCGAGGACCGAGGCTTTGAACTCCTCGCCTGAGTCCCGCTCGACGGCTTGAAGTGACAGCCGCTTCTGCCGGCGCACGGCCCGCAGGCGGAGCCCCACCGCCTGGGCGTAACGAGCTGTATCCTCGTCCGTCAGATCGCCGATGGCGTGTCTTGCTGTCCCGTGTTGCATTTGTCCCCTGGAAACGGCCCGGTCACGGTATACATTCAGTTGGCGCAGCCGTCTCCCTCGCACGGCTGAGACGCGGTTCCCACGCTCGCTGCACTGGAATCACCACGTAACGCGGTCAATGTTACCACTCTCCGTAGACCATTGGCCACCGCAAGCGGCAAATCCCCCGTGGCTTTCCCGTTGGCACCGTCGCCATCCGGACACCGCGCATCGCCGCTCCGGCATGCTCAGAGCGTCGAGCTCGGTCACCCATCCTCCGTACTCGGCCCACTTTGGCCACAGTCGATCACCGACCACGCTAGTGACCAAGCCGAGTTCGCGGTGCTACCTGCCGGTGGTGGCCACGGTCCCCGACCGAAGCGCTGTGAGCAGCGTGCCCGCAACGACGGCGGCGGTCTCGATCCGGAGGATCGTGGGGCCGAGACAGACCTGCGGGAGCCCAAGGGCCAGCTCGGCCGGTGACCAACCACCCTCGGGGCCGACCAGCACGACGGGTGTGGCGAGAGAGGGGGGTGCCCCTCCTGGTTCGGCTATCGCGATGCAGCCCGGGAAGCTCGCCGGGCGAGGTGAGCCTGCCGCCGCCGCGGAGATCTGGAGAATCGCCAGCGCCTCGGCGAACGTGACCGGGTCGTAGATCTCCGGAAGCCAGAGCCGCCGGGCCTGCATCGACGCCTCCCGGGCGATCCGCTGCAGCCGGCCTGCGCGCGGTGCCCCGGCGGCGGTGCGCTCGCAGATGAGCGGCATGATCCGGTCGACCCCGAGCTCGGACAGCTTCGTGACTGCCCACTCGGTCCGGTCGCCTTTGGCCAGCGAGGCGCCCACCGTGATCTCGGGGCCGACCCGCGGCACCTGCGTCACCTCGGTATCCGGCTCGAGGACGATGGCCGGTGACCGGTGGCGGCCGTGGCGGCTCCGCCC
>Ga0187860_1001281_pt1 | contig 22477 bp, 27 predicted proteins | sample June2016WEW_10_4_FD_132981 | JGI IMG/M metagenome (GOLD analysis project Ga0187860, IMG submission 132981) | Peatland microbial communities from SPRUCE experiment site at the Marcell Experimental Forest, Minnesota, USA - June2016WEW_10_40 | ecosystem: Environmental > Terrestrial > Soil >...
GAAGCCGTGGATATTCTGCGCGGCCAGCCGCGACAGCAATAAACGTCAGGCAAAAGCCACGGCCTGCGCCGAAACCCGCCAACTTGCTAACTTGCTCTCCACGCAAGGCGTGGGCTAACTTGCTGCTTTTGGCATCAATCGCAGCCGCAACCGGAAAGGAATCGAACCATGAGCCTGCTCGATTCGCTGCGCAAGGGATTCGGCTTCTTCCTCCTGAGCATGGACGTCTCCAGCCCGGCAAAGAAGCCGAAACCCGCCCCCAAACCGGACTCCGGCAAGCCTTGAATTGTTAAAATCGAAACTATGCCGCTAACCCGCCAACAGGCCCTCGACCGCTTCCACTCCCCCGACCTCATCGGTCTGGGAATGGAGGCCGATGCCGTGCGCCGCCGCCTGCACCCTGAAAGCGTGGTCACCTACATCATCGATCGCAACATCAACTACACCAACTTCTGCACCGAGTACTGCACCTTCTGCGCCTTTTACAGGCCGCTCAAAGGACCGCGCTCGGCGGAAGGCTACATCCTCGACTTCGAGAAGATCTACGAGAAGATCGCCGAGACCCTGGAGATGGGCGGCACCGGCGTGCTCATGCAGGGCGGCATCCATCCCGATCTCAAGATCGATTGGTTCGAGCGGCTCTTCAGCGGCATCAAGCAGCGCTTCCCGCAGATCTGGCTGCACTGCCTCACCGCCTCCGAGGTGCTGGCCATCGCCAGATACTCCGGTCTCAGCGTGCGCGACACCATCATCCGCCTGCGCGACGCCGGCCTCGATTCCATCCCCGGCGGCGGCGCGGAGATCCTCGACGACGATGTCCGCCGGCGCATCGCCCGCATCAAGTGCAACACCGAGGAGTGGGTCAGCGTCCACCGCACCGCACATCAACTGGGCATGCGCACCACGGCCACCATGATGTTCGGAGTGGGTGAAACTTTCGAACAGCGCATCAATCATTTTGAGGTGGTGCGCCGCCTCCAGGAAGAGACCGGCGGATTTACCGCCTTCATCCCCTGGAGCTTCCAGCCCAAGAACACCGCCCTCGGCGGCCATGGCTGGGAAGAAGCAACTTCAGTTGAGTACCTGAAGGTGCTGGCGATTGCACGGCTCTATCTGGATAACATCGAAAACGTGCAGGCCAGCTGGGTAACTCAGGGCCTGAAAGTCCTTGAGGTAGGCCTCCACTTCGGCGGCAACGACGTAGGCTCGGTGATGCTGGAAGAGAACGTAGTAAGAGCCGCCGGAACCAGCAACTGCACCACCGAAGAAGAACTCCGCCGCATCATCCGCGACGCCGGCTTCAAGCCCGTCCAGCGCGACACGCTCTACCGCACGATGTTCCTGAAGTGATGGGACAGGGTTCCCGAAGCACTGAAAATATGCATCTCAATTTTCAGTGCTAGAAGAGATAGTAACAATGAAAGATAAGATCGCCTTGCTCATGTTCTTCGGCGCCATCTTGCTTGGACCGCAGACCACAAAACCTCAGAAGCCCACCGACATTTCGGAGCAGCGCATATTCAGTGCAGAGGATGAAAACGTCAAAAGCCCTGTCGATCTCACCAAAGGTGCGCTGGACGTCCTCGCCCGGGAAAAGTACGTTTCCGAAATCTTAAAAAACCAGGACATGCCTCCCGAAAAGCTTCCATCCTCATGGTTCATGGCTTCCGCAATCCATCTCGGAGGTCGGAATGAAGTGGATTTGATCGTTCTTGGCAAGTGCCCTTTGTGCGGGGCGAATGTCGTTCCTTTCTGGGTTTTGCGTCCCAAGGGCGACGGGTTCGAGACGATTCTGTTCACCGGAGCCTTAAGTATCACGGTGCAAAGTCGACGCTCGAATGGGTATAGGCAGATTGAAACTGCATCGGTAACAATGCAAAAGGCAAGGATCTATCGATGGCGATTCGACGGTGTTCAATATCGAACGTCGGACATTAGCCGAAATACTCCCGATGCGACTAACTGATCCTCCCATGCACGGAGTAGAATTGTCCCGTGTACGAATGGGACGAAGCTAAACGCGAAGCGAACCTGCGCAAGCATGGTCTCGACTTCGACGATGCAGATATCGTTTATGAAAACCCGAACAAGGTCACCTTTGCAATCGTTGGTCGAGGGGAAGAACGGTGGCTGGATATCGCTTTGGTCGAGTCGAATGGTTTTGTTCTGGCTCTCGTTTATGCCGTCCGGGGGTACAATATACGTATCATTTCGTTTCGCAATGCCTCGCGAAAGGAGCGCCGCATCTATGACCATCTCCGGCAAGCCCAGCAAAACTGATTGGGATCGCGTCCGCAGAAGCATAGAGATGGACGACCCCATCCCCTACGACGCCAACGATCCCGACGACGGCCCCTACGATCCCAACGACGATGAGGCGGTCGACCGCTTCCTCACCGAGGCCAATCGCGTCCATCCCGCTCCGCAAGAGCGCAAGCGTCCTATATCCAAGGCCTCGTAGCTGCAAGAGAGTGGTTTCCACCCCCTCCCCCGGAAAAGCGAAAAGGAAGCGGCTCCCGGCACTCACTTCCAGGTCTTCTTTCGCTCGTCGCGAAGCTGCTTCAGGGTGCTGAGCAGGTTTTCATCCTGCGAGAACTCGCTCTTTCCATAGTGGAAGTTGATGAAAACCCACGTTCCGCCGCTGGCCGTCAACTCCGGCATCACCAGCTCCTGTTTTTTCCCACCTTCGATTCCATTGACCACCGCATTGCATCGGCCGTCCTTCACCCGGACGCTTGCAACTTCAAACTTCGAGATTACGTCCTGGCTGTTGAGAAACGGATCGAAGTCCAGCCCGACCAGTTCGTCCTTGACCTTGGCCTGCGCGGCGATATCATCCTTGAGAAGCTGAAGCAATTCCGCACTGAGCGCCTGTGGCCGGAAGCGCAGAACGTCATTCGAGGGTGGACCGGCCAGCCGCGATCTCAAATGCAATTCCACGCGAGAAACATACCAGTCGTAGAACTGCTGCACAAAGTCCCGGCAGGACGGCTCATCCATTTGCAGGGCGCTTTCATGCTCCACCTGCGCCGCGTTTGATTGTTGCTGGTCTGTGCTTTGGGAAGTCGAAGGCGTCTTTCGGCAGGAAGAAATCGCAGCTATCGCAAGAACCGCGCTGAAGAAGACTGTGAAGTCAATACGCCGCTGCCGATGCGACCATCCAGCAGGCCGAATCGTACCTGTGCCGCAACTAATCATGACTGCGCTTCCTCGCTTTCGATTGCCCTGAGACGTTCATCCCATCATTCCACACCCGCAGCCTGCAGGAAAACGGAATTTGCAGCTTTTCTGCTACCGTCCTGCCGTCCCAAAGTGCGGGAGCGCCAGTAGCATGAATGCCCCCTTCGTGCTACTCTGGTACTTCCCAGTGGAGAGTCGATCTTTGTCGCAGGAGTGCGCATGGGTATCTTGAGCAGAATCGGCATTGCCCTCGATTCCGACCTTCTCAAGCGGTTCGACCGCTCCATCCGTCATCGCGGCTACACCAACCGCTCTGAAGCGTTTCGCGACCTGATCCGCGACCGCCTGGTGACCGAGCAGACCGCGGCCCCGGACGCGACTGTGGTGGGCACGGTCACTCTCATCTACGACCACCACGCCCACGGCATCACCGAAAAACTCACCGAGTTGCAGCACGCACACCACGAGCTCGTGGTCTCCACCAGCCATGCCCACCTGGACCACGACTCCTGCCTTGAAGTGCTGATCGTGCACGGCAAATCCGCCCAGGTGGCCCATTTTGCCGACCGGCTGATTGGACTCAAGGGCGTGCAGCACGGGCGCCTGGTAATGACCGTCCCGGCGCACGCCATCGAGCACCCTCACCAAAACGGCCACAAACACAGCCACAAGCTCTGAAATTCGCAAAATACAACCGGCAAAGGAAAAATCATGGCAACTGGTAGCACGAAAATCGGAATCGTAGCATTTGTACTCTTTGTTCTCGCTTTCACTCTTGCGGCAGCAGCACAAACCGGCGCGGCCCAACAGACCGCCTCCATCAAGATCACCGACCAGACAGGCGCCTTGATTCCCGGAGCGCAGGTAGTGGTGCTTTCCCCGGACGGCGCCACGGCGCTACCGTCGACAGCCGATGCCAATGGCGGCGCGCAAGTCGCCTGCCGGGCCGGAACGATCCTCCATCTGACCGCGCTGGGATTTGAGCCGCGAACCGCTGTGCTAAATGCCTGCGCCGGCGATCACGAATACAGACTGGCCCCAGCCACGGTGCAGACCACGGTCAACATCGTCGTAACGCCGGACGAGATGCCCAATGAGCCTGTAACCACATCGGAAGAGATTAGCCGCACCAGCGCGCGCACGGTCTTCGATGCCGTGGACGATCTCTCTTCCGCCGTATTCGTAACGCGGCGCGGCGTGATGGGATACGGCATCTCCGCCAACGGCACCGGCGAGGTCAATATTCGCGGCGTAGGCGGCTCACCCAATACGGACATCCTGGTCGTCCTCGATGGCCGTCCGGACTTTCAGGGCGAGATGGGCCACACTCTGCCGGATTTCTACAGCCTATCGGACACAGGCAGCATCCGCTTGATTGAGGGGCCAGCTTCGGTCCTTTATGGCAGCAATGCGATGGGCGGCGTAGTGGAGATTCAACCGCGTATGCCAAAGCAGGGAACGGAATTCGAGCTGCAATCCTCGCTCGGATCGTTTGCCACCGGGCAGAATCGGCTCTACGCCGGCCTTCGCCAAGGGCGCGGCATCTACACGACCTCTACCGGCGTCAACTACACCGACGGCGACCGCCCATACTCCGCATTTCATTCGCAGGATGGCTCGGTGGGCGCGGAGTACCGGCTCAACTCCATCTGGAACGCTTCGCTGCATGGCAACTATGGCCACTTCCTGGTGCAGGACCCGGGCCCCATCAATCCGCCCTACCCTGAGCAGAACTCAGCCAGCGTGGGCCGTGGTGGGCTCACCGCCGACGCGGGCAACTCCACTCCCGCGCTTAACGGCTACACGCGCTTCTACTCCACCTGGGGACACAACGGCATTGACACTGGATTTGACTCCACCGACCGTATCACCGGCGGACGCGTCTTCCAGACCTGGACTCCGCAGCTTGGCCGCGCGCAGAGCAATCTGGCTCTTGACTTTGGCGGCGACTTTATGAACTACGGTGGACTCGCCGTGCAGTTGGCCGTGCCGGGGACGAGTGCAACCAATTATGGCGGCGCGCACCAGATCAACAGCGATGCGGGCTTTTTGCGCGCACACTGGTCGCCCACGGTGAAGACCGTGCTGAACGCCGGCTTCCGCTATCAGCAGGACTCGCAGTTCGGCGGGCTTCCGGTGCCGGAGTTTGGCGCGCAATGGCACGCCTCGGATATGTTCTCCTTCTCTGCCAGCGCAAGCCGTGGATTCCGCAACCCCACAATCGGAGAGTTGTATATCTTTCCCGGGTTCAATCCCAACCTGACTCCCGAGCACGAATGGAGCTATGAGGCCACAGTGCAGGCGCGGATTACGCAGAACGTAGCCGCGTGGACCACCGTCTACTACGCCAGCCTCACCAACCAGATCGTCTTCATCTATCCCAATCCGATCGTGAACAGTGGCAACGCCTTCAACAAGGGCGTAGAGACGACCCTGCGCTGGTCGGGCATCGGCCCGGCGGCACACCGTCGCCTCAGCGTCACAACCGGCTACGCCTATCTCGCCTCCACCAACATCGCGCCGCTGGTTCCCGCCAACAAAGCCAATCTGGGTCTCGATCTCGATATGAAACGCGCCTTTCTGCATCTCAGTGTGCAGGCCATCGGCAAGCGCTACGCCGATACCACTCTCACCACCCAACTCGGCGGATACACCGCAACGGGCCTCAAGCTCAGCGTCCCGGTGCGCCGCAACTTGAACTTCTTCGCCACGGCAGATAATCTGCTCAATCATCGCTACCAGGTACTCACCGGCTATCCAATGCCGGGGATCAACGGCGCTGGCGGCTTCGTTTTGCACTTTTAGAGGGGAATCGCGGTGTGGCTGAAGCTGTACAACCGCAAGGAATTCAGCATTAGAAACAGAGAGCGTCCCTAAGGAAGCTAAGATGAGACAAACTTCGCAAGTATATTTGGTGAGCATTGCAGCAGGACTGTTCCTCGCCGCAGCGCCAATTCAATCGCAAACGGCAAAACCGCATCCGCTAACCGGGCCGCTTCAATGCCTGCAGGGAGATTGCCCCTTGCTGCAAGGGGTCCCGCAAACGGCAGGTATGCGCAGTGGTTTTGTACGCCTGAAATCCGGTGCGGCGGTCGGCTGGCATACTACCGGCAAGAACGAGGAAGCCCTGGTGATTCTGCGCGGCCAGGGCGAGGCGCTGATCGACGGCCAGGCAAAAAAATCGTTCCTGGCTCCGGCGTTTGTCTATATCCCGCCCGCGACCCGCCATAACGTCGCAAACACAGGAACAGAGCCGCTTGAGTATGTGTATGTCGTTGCGCCCGCGAAGCCGCAATAGGTTCCCCTCGGCTTCCCACAACGAAGCCTACTTCGCGCCCGCATCCCGCCGCTTGCCAGCCTCGCTCTGCATCAGCGCCGGCAGCGTCCCGCGCGGAAAGGCCGTGGACTGGCGCACCACCAGCCGGGTGGGAATCTGCCACTCGGTCCTGGCGGCCTTGGGATGGTCCCGCTCGATGCCCGCGCGCAGCGCCTCCACCGCCGCCTTGGCCAGGTCTTTGCACGACATCTGCACCGTGGTGAGCGGCGGCAGCATGAACTGCGCCAGGTGAATGTCGTCGAACCCCACCACAGATATCTCCTGCGGCACGTTGTGGGCCGTCCGGTAGAGCGCATGAAGAACGCCGATGGCGGTCATGTCGTTGGAGCACTGCACGGCCGTGGGCAGATCGCTCAGCGCAGTCAGGCGTTCCATCGCCCCCATGCCGCCCTCCATGGTGTGATCGCCTTCCACCATGTGTTCGGCGGGCACGGTAAGCCCCAGTTCGGCCATGGACTTCAGGAATGCGTCGCGCCGGGCCACGGCCGAGCGCAGGCGCAGCGGACCGCTGATGAAGGCGATGCGGCGATGGCCGAGCGCGGCCAGGTGCTGCACTGCCTGGCGAATGCCCTCGCCATAATCCACCTTGAGCACGCGAATATTGGGCAGGGGCGGTCCGGCATCCACAAAAACCAGCGGAAACTCACGCTCCACCAGCTTCTGCACCAGCTCCTCCTCAATGCCGAAGGTCATCACCGCCACGCCGTCCACGTTGCGCTGCAACATGCGGCGAATCAGCGACTCGGTGAGGGCCGGTTCGTAGTTGGTGGAACCGATCATCACTTCGTAGCCCTGCGCCACGGCCAGGTTTTCAAACTCCTGCACCAGCTCCGGAAAGAACGGATTGGTGATCTCCGAGACGATCAGGCCCAGAATGCGGCTGCGGCCTGAGACCAGCGTGCGCGCCTGGGTATTGGGCACGTAGCCCACCTCGTCCACGGCCTTCCGGACGCGCTTGACCAGTTCGGGGTCCACGGTCGGAATCCGGTTGACCGCGCGCGAAACGGTAGCTATGGATACGCCGGCGCGTCTGGCGACGTCGCGGATGCTGGCGGCCCGGGGCCGCCGGTTCGGATCTTTTTCCCTGGGGGCGCTCACGGATAAGAAGATTGTACTCTTTCCCGCTGTTTCTCATCCGCGATTATCCTGAAAAAAGAAGCGCAAGCAGCCTGAAAACTGCACTTTACAGGATAAAACCGGCGCGGACAAACCTTTGGTTCAGGCGGAAACAGGTCGGATATACCAGCTTATGGAAAGCGTTTCCCTGAAGAGTGATTCGCCGCCCTAAGAGGAAATACGGCTAAAACGCATGGGGATGATTGTTGAGCCTATTGCGCCGGCAGAACCTTGATGGTCCGCAGCCACGTTTCCACGCTCTCCGGCCATGCGGTCACAGGGAGCGCGGTGCGGCGCAAACCGTAGCCATGCCCGCCCTGGGCATAAATGTGCAACTCGGCCGGAACCTTGGCATTCTTGAGCGCAAGGAAGTAGATCGTGGCATTTTCAACGTGCACCGGATCGTCCTCGGCCTGCACGATGAATGTGGGCGGAGTATTCGCGGTGGGATGAATGTCGGGGTTGGGCGCGAAGTTCTGGTCCTCGAGGGCCAGGTAGCCGGGATAAACAACCACGGCAAAGTCCGGACGGCAACTCAGCTTGTCCGCGGCATCGATGGAATCGTAGAGCCGCTGTTCGAAGTGGGTGCTGATCGCCGCGGCCAGATGCCCGCCTGCCGAGAAGCCCAGCACGCCGATGCGGTTGGGGTCGATGTGCCACTCCGCTGCGTGCTGGCGCACCACGCCGAGAGCGCGCTGTGCATCCTGCAAGGCCGCCTCGGACTTGTGGTCAGTCTCTGTGTGGGGCACGCGGTATTTGAGCAGCGCGCAGGTGACGCCCGTCGCGTTCAGCCAGTCGCACACCTCGGTGCCTTCCAGGTCCAAGGCCAGGACGCGGTAGCCGCCTCCGGGAAAGACCACCACGGCTGCGCCCGTGTTCTGCCCCTTGGGCGTGTAGAGCGTGAGGGTCGGCGTCGAAACATTGCTTAGGCGAACGACGCGCCTGCCGGCCACCAGGGGGTCTTTGGCCTTGGTGACGTCCGCCTCGGCGGGCAGGTTGGCAGCGGCGCCGGGCGCCACACCGGGCCACACCGGCAAGGTGAGATGGTCCGGCGATGGCGGCCAGCCGGACTGCTGGGCATTCAGAATTGCGGAAAAAGCGGCGGCTGCGCCAAGAAACAGCAGACATTTGTTCATGCGAAGAGTCTCCCAAAAGAACTTCGCAGCGATGATCGCAGCCGAGGGGGCAGAAATGCAAATCGAGGCATCGTTCCAACGGCTGGCAGCCAATCGATCCTGTGTTCAATTGCTCAGACTCCCCGGCTCGCAACGTGAAAAACTTATCTCATCGTCGCTATCGCGTATCGGCAGCGCCAGACGCGCGCAACGCACGAACGTCGGGAGTGAAGCATGTTTGGAATCTTTCTGATCCTGATTTTGATCCTTGCGCTTATCGGTGCGGTACCCACATGGCCGCACAGCAAAAGCTGGGGCTATTATCCGACCGGAGGGATTGGACTCATCCTCGCGGTTGTTGTCGTCCTGCTGTTAGCCGGCTGGATGTGAGCCCCGCGCACGCGCCGGCACTACTTCATATATTCCCTCAGCGGCTCTTGAATCCCCCGCCGCACCAGTTCGTCCCGCGAGCGAACCGGCTCCCAGCCCAGCGTAGTCCTGGCCGCCGTGCAATCGAAGACCGCCCCTTGCGTGCGGCCTTCCCAGTCCCGGTACGACGGGAACCGCCGCTCCTTGTGACCAACCGCGACCTTCACCACCCACTTCACCAGGTCCGCGAGATAGAACCGTAAAATCGGCGTGGCGTGGCGTTGTATCCGCATCCCGCCCGCGCGGTCCAGCTCGTCCAGATACTCCCGCGCGCTCAGGCACGGGTCGCCCACCAGGTTGAACGACCTGCCTTCAATCCCCGGCTTCTCCATGGCGGCCTTCAGGCCCCTGGCCACGTCTTCCACCAGCACCAGCGGCAGCTTGTTTTTCCCCGACCCCCACATCTGGCACACCGAGTCGTTCCACCACATGCCCACCCCCCAGTGGAACGGGCTTCCGCCGCGCCCAATCACAACTCCCGGCCGCACGATCACCACCGGCAAGCCCCACTCCCGGTGCATCTGCATCAGAATCTTTTCGCAATCCGCCTTGGCCCGCGCATAAAGATTCCGCCTCTTAATCTGCGGGTCCAGCGGCGTCTCTTCGGTAATCGTGCCCGCCCGCCCGCCTGCATAGTAAGAATCAATAGTCCCCGTGTAGATCAGCCGCTTCACCCCAGCTTCCAGCGCACACTCGCCCACCCGCCGGGTCGCTCCGATCTCAAGTTCCTGGTACTCCGTCCAGCTCTTCACATTCGCCCGCGTCAGGTGGAAGACGCACTCCACTCCCTCCATGGCCCGCAGCAGGTCCTGCCTGCTGGCCAAGTCCCCAACCCGGCAGTCCAGCTTCCCTGATGCCCGCAGCGCCTCCGGAATCCCCGCTGTGCTCCGGACCAACAGTCTTACCGTGTGGCCTGAAGCGATCAACTGCCGCACCAGTTCCCTGCCGATAAATCCTGTACCGCCCAGCACCAGGATGCGCGCAGCCGCAGCCGTCTGAATCACCGCCGGTGCCGACCACGCGCCAATCTCCTCTGGCGGCAAATTTGCCAGCGCTCCCAATTCCTCGCACCACCGGACCACCGCGGCCCCGGTTCGCCCGTCCACGCGCTCATCGAGATTCAATGGATCGTAAAAAGCATCCATGGCCCTTGCAATACTCGCGCCGTAGGGATTGCCGCGCGCGCAAAGGTGAACTTTCGACCTTACGTACTTCCATAAGTTCCGCCGGGCCTGCCGCATGAGGCTTTTCGCCCGGCTCGCAAGCATCGCGTAACTGTCAAAATCCGGATCGCTGGGCCGATGCTCGTCGAGCGTGTACGTGTTGCGCTCAAAATCCACTGTCGCCGCCGCCAGCGAACCGCGCACATGAATCGTATATTCGCCAAACCCCGGAACAAACGAGAAGCGCAGCTCCACCGCGGTCTGGCCTTTGTAGCCGTTCACCTGCCAGCGCCGGTAGAACCTCCGCCCCGTGGGCAGCTCGGTTGGGTTCGTGGGCCGCACCTCCATCTCCTCCGGCTCGCCCACCAGGTCCAGCATGTGCGCCACGGAATGCGACCCGATCTCGATCAAAATATTGCGCGGGTCGCGCAGCATCCACGCATCGTACGGTCCATGCGCCGCCTGCGGCAAAGACCGGTGCCAGGTAATCCTCACATCGTCGATGCGCCCCAGAACGCCGCCGCGCACATCGCGCCGCAGTTGCTCATAGGGCTCTGAGAAGAGGAAGTTGTGTCCCACGCCCAGCCGCAAGCCCCGTTCCCCGGCCAGCCGCACCAGCGCCTCGCAGTCAGCCGCGCGATCGCACATCGGCTTTTCCAAATACACGTTCACGCCGGCATCGAGCACCGTGCGCGCCGCCTCAAAATGCTGGTCCGGAGGCGCCAGAACATGCACCGCGTCGAGCGTCTCCGCGGCCAGCATCTCTTTGAGCGACCCGTATGCGTGACCCACGCCAAACTTCCCGGCCAGCGTCTGCGCCCTCGCCAGCACCCGGTCGCACACCGCAACCAGCTCCACATTCTCCACCGAACGAAGCCCCTGCGCGTGCCAATCGGCAATATACCCCGCGCCCACCAGCCCCACCCGGCGCACCGAATCTGTGCGGCTCGTGCCTGAAGCGTTCATATCTCCAGCCAACTCTCAAACCGGCTCATCCGATGCCCTGTCATGACCTTGTGCGCCCTCAATCGGGTCCATTCTCTACGACTCATCCAGGTCTCTGCCGCCTCTAGCTGATCACTGACCACAGATCACTGATCACTCGTCATGTTGAACTCCCTTTGTATTCGATGATCGCCGGCGCATGGCCGCGTCCCCGCCGCCAATGGTACTCAAGCAGCCCCAGCAGCGCGGGAAACTTGGCCAGCACCGTGAAAAACGCGTATTTGAACGCGTCCCCGGCCGCCCAGCCGCGTTTTCTCCCCCGAAAATATATGCGCGCAAACTGCAGTGCGTAACCACCCAGCAGCAAAAGAGACCAGCCGTGCGTGAAAGCCGCCAGCCCCACGGCCGCCAGCGGCAGCGCCAGCCCCCAGAACCAGATGCGCCGGCAATCGCGCACAAAATACCGCTCCTCGCCCTTGCCGTGCAGAGCCGCAACCTGCGCATACGCGTACCCCGTCCGCCTGCTTCTGCGCCACCACTCACTGAAGCGCGTCATGGCCGCATCGTGCCGGGCCATCTCCGCATCCACCATCAGAATCTTTGCGCCCTGCCCCCGCACCCTCACGCAAAACTCATCGTCCTCGGCCGCGATCACATCGGCCCTGAATCCGCCCGCCGCGCTGAACACCTCTCTCCGGATCATGAATCTTCCACCCGAAGTCCGTATCTCCCCCGGCCTCTGCTCCCATTCCAGGTCGCACAGCTTGTTATAGACGCTCGCCTCGGGATGGATCTCGCGCACATGCCCGCAGACAATGCCCACATCGGGCCTCGCGTTGAGCGCCGCCACTCCCCGCTCCAGCCAGCCCTCCACCAGATCGCAGTCCCCGTCCACAAACTGAACGAAAGCCACATCCGGCTCGTGCTTCATCACACTGGCAAAGCCCGCATTGCGCGCCCGCGACGCCGTGAATGGAAGCGCTGCATCGAGCTCCACCACGCGGCAGCCCGCCGATCGCGCATAGTCCGCGCTCCCATCCGCCGAACCCGAATCCACGTAGACCACCGTCCTCGCGCCGCAATTCGCCGCGCGCAAGCAGCTCTTCAACCGCTCGCCTTCATTGCGCCCAATTGTGACAATCGCCACGTTCTGCTCAGAACCGGAATTCATGGAATTCAATTCTAATGCGCCAAAGGGGGTATAGTGTGCCGCAAAGAACCGATGCGACGCTCGGCTGGGGCTTACTTGAAGGGAATCTCTACCTCTGCATAACTGCCCGGCGTGGCCGCATTCACTGCGTTAACTACAAGCTGAACGTGAGGCCGAAGCTGCCCCCACTGCTGCCGGCCTAAAACTAAAACCGCCATTCTCCGGCCCGCAAGATTCTGCTGATAGCGCATGTTTTTGTCGGTGGTAAGCAACATATCGAACCCGGCCTCTTCCGCCGCGTTGAGCAGATCGCCATTTCTGAGCCTGTCCCAACCTTGCTGTGCCGCAGTGCGGACAGTGTGCCCTTTGAGATACGGACGGAGTGGTACCGGTGTCGCTTGATCGAAAAGAATAAGCATCTAAGCCGCGTAAGTCGGTTCCTTGTCTAGACTGTGTGCCGCAAACTCGATAACCGCCTTGACCTGCTCGCGATCAAGCCCGTCGAACCATTCCATAATGTCGTCGATACTGGCTCCGGCGGCAATATTCTCAAAAATGGCAGAGACCGGCATGCGGGTTCCCCGCAGCACCCAGGCCCCGCTCACCTTGCCGGGAACGCTTTCGACAGCCTCGCATTGTGACCAGTCGAGATTCGCCATTGTCCGACTCCCTCCTCAAGAGTACGCCAATTCGCGCCCTTTTCAACAGCTCACGCCGTCATTTCGCTCCCCTTGGCCTCGCGCCCCAGCATCGCCAACCCAGCCAGCGCCAGCGCCACCACCACCACGGTAACCGCCAGCACCGCCGGATAATTCCCCCAGCGCTCCGCAGCCAGCGCCTGCCCCTTCCCGTTCCACGAAGTCACAAGACCGCCCAATTGGTAAGCAAACCCCGGCGCCGTGGCCCGAATCGGAGCCGGCGTCAGCTCGGTGAGATAAGCCGGCACCACCCCCCACGCCCCCTGCACCATGAACTGCATCAGTACCGCGCCCACGCCCAGCGTCACCGCCGAATGCCCATACGCGTAAAGCGGAATCACCGGAATCGCCAGCAACGCCGCGGTAACGATCGCCCGCTTGCGCCCCCACTTTTCCGACAGCGTTCCAAACACAAACCCGCCCGCAATCGAGCTGACCCCATACAGCACGCCGATCAGCCCCACCGTCTCCGGCGAGAGCTTCGCCTGGACCGCAAGAAACGTCGGATACACGTCCTGTGTGCCGTGCGAGAAGCTCATGAAGGCCGTCATCAAAAGCACAAGGAACAGAAACGTGGGCAGAAAAGCCAGCAACCTGGGCCACGTCCCAGTCTCTGCCTGCCAGACCGTTCCGGCTGCCCGCGCCCTTCGTTTCCTTTCTCCCTCCAGCCACACCGGCGACTCACCCACCCGCGCCTGCACATAGAACACCAGCAAAGCCGGCGCCGCGCCCAGCATGAACAGCCCCCGCCAGCCGATCCAATGAAAGAAGAGAGCAAAAGCCGCCGAGGCCAGAATCGACCCCATCGCGTAGCCTTCCTGCAGCAGGCCGCTGAAGGCCCCGCGGCCCTCCTTCGGCAGCGTCTCAAAGGCCAGCGCCGCGCCCACGCCCCACTCCCCGCCCATGGCAATCCCGAACAGCGCCCGCAGCGCCAGCAGCGCCGTCAGCGAGGGCGCAAAGGCGCAGGCCAGCTCAATCACTGAGAAGCTGAGAATATTCACCATCAGCACCGGCCGCCGCCCATAGCGATCGGCCAGCATGCCAAAAAGAACCGCGCCTACCGGCCGGAAGGCCTGGGTCATGAAAACCGCTCCCAAAACCGCCGATGGCTCCGTATGGAACTCCCCTGCAATCGCCTTCACGCAGAAGATCAGCAGAAAAAAATCCAGCGAATCCATCGTCCAGCCCAGAAACGCGGCCACAAACGTATGCCGCTGCGGGCCGGTCAGTTGGCGGAAGGGAGCAAGCACAGACATAGGCGGCAGCATAGCAGACCGGAATTGAAAATTAATTGCCGCAACGGGCAAATGCCCCGCGGCATCTTATCTGCAACGGAGGATTCAGCGCGGAGCAACCCGGCTTTTCCCCGTTCCCGCGCATCCGGTCAGAGTTCATCTCTCTCCCCAACCCAAATGCGGCCCAACGGCCCGGCAACGAAAGGAATTATTCTCATGAAGCGTTTGGCTTTAGTAACTGGCATTCTGGCGCTCGCGGCTCCCATGGCCCTGGCGCAATACTCCACCTGGGCCTCCGATCCGGCCCACAGCGAGGTCGACTTCAGCATCATCCACGGCGGAGTCTCCAACGTCCATGGCCGCTTCGGCAATGTGGCTGCCACCCTGGTGTACAACGAGGCCGACGTCACCAAGTCCACCGTGACGGCCACCATCGACGTCGGCACCGTGAACACCGGCGTGACCGGCCGCGACTCCGACCTCGCCAGCGATAGATTTTTCGAAGTCGCCAAATACCCCACCGCCACCTTCACCAGCACCAATGTGGCGAAGAACGGCAATAAGCTGACGGTCTCCGGCAACTTTACCGTGCATGGCGTCACCAAGCCGGTGGTCCTGGATGTGGTAGGCCCCAGCACGCCGGTGGAGGGCATGAAGGACCACAAGGCGCACTCCGGTTTTACCGCCACCACCACCATCAGCCGGACGGTCTTCGGCATCGGTACCAGCGTCCCCCCGGCCATGGTGGGCGACGACGTCAAGCTGACCATCGAGCTGGAAATTATCAAGCAGTAAACCGAGCCAATAGGAATGAGGGCGGCTTCGGCCGCCTTCATCCCGAAAACGGCGCAACCGACCCTAGGATGGGGAGAACTGTCTAAGGCGCCTGAAACTCGATATTGTGCTGGAGAGATCTCCGGCTACTCCTGCGCCACTACCTTATGAGCCACCTGTACTTCATCCGCATCCGTCTGAATAATCTTGTTGTGCAGGCAATAGAGAGCCAGTTCAAGCCGGTCGCTCACTCCCAGCTTGTCATAGATCTTGCGCAGATAATTCTTGATCACCTGCTCGGTGGTTCCCAACTGGAAGGCGATCTCCTTGTTGCGCTTGCCCTGCGTGATGCAGGTGATGATGGCCATCTCCTTGGGCGAGAGCCGGGGCAGGCTGCGCGGGCTCACCAGGGCGGCGGCCTGCGCGCGATAGGCCTCGATCACCCAATTCACCGATTGATTGTCGATCCAGGTTTCACCCGCCGCGATCCGCCGCACGCACCGCACCAGCAGGTCCGGCGAAATGGAACGGGAGATGATTCCGCGCACCCCGCGGCGGTAAAGCTCTACGGTGTGGTTTTCATCCGCCGCCACCGCCTGCACAATCAGCTTCACATCCGGGGCTGCCCGCAACATGTCCGGGATCACGTTGGCCGTGCCGGCCAGCAGACTCCCCTCCAGAAGAACGATGTCGGTCGGATAGCGCTCGATCGCCAACTTCAGATTCTCCAGCGAATCCGCCTGCGCCACCACGCGCAGATCGTCTTCCAAGGCAAATACCTTGCGTATGCCTACGCGGTAAATCGCCTGCGAATCCGCAAGGATGATGCGTACCGTACCCGGCTTGACCGGTACGTCAACTATCTCGCCATCGGACGCTTCTTCCACAATATCCGTCATAGGGACTACCAGGCTAACCCGGGCCATCACTGCTCTGCGAATTGATATTCGTCGATAGTAGCGGCGGCCAGGTATTGCGATTGGCTCTTTGAGCAGCGTATCACACGTCCCAGACAGTGAACCAGAACATCGTGGGGCGTGCCAAGCACCGCACCCGGCATGCGCAGCGAAAATCGGATGGCAAGTCCCACCTGCAACAGGCGATCCAACTCAAAAAGCACTCCGCTGGCGGAGACATTCCGGGTCAGCGCGGCAACCTTCCCATTGCCGCTCCACAGCATCACAGGCAGCGCTAGCGGAAAACGCACCGCGCAACGCACCTCATTAGAGGCAACTGGCTCGTGCAGAGCAGTCGGCGGCGATATTCCAGGCTTCAATGCGTTCATGGGCGGACCCCCATACCAAATTGGATCCTTAAGTCACTCTAACCAAATTCCGCTTCCTCCAACCAAATTTCCCTCCCCGGCCCCGGCACTAAAGTTTTCAGAAAGTGAACGGTCGTACCGTACATGGAGCCTGGAATCATGCTCAAATCGTTAAAATTCACCAATTCCTGCATTTATATTGCTCATTTTAATAAGCTTATGTTGATTTTGAAGCATAGCGTCTCACCCTGTCCGGAAGGGTAATGCGTTGTCGAGGCAGGTTCCAGGGAACAAAAATTGCGATTTCTAAAGAAATAATGAACAAAAGGCGAAAATCTAACACTTTTGTTGTAGACCTCCTACATCTTTTGGGTTACGCTTGCTTTGTACGAGTTTTGAACAGGGAGAAAGCTGTCATGAAACACATTGTACGTTTAGCTGCTCTTATCGCTATTTTTGTTACTTGCGCTAGCTTTGCCTTGGCCAGCTCGGGTCCTGTCCAGCTGCCCCCGATGCCGCCGCCGCCGGGAGTTAACACCGTAGCCAGTTCGGGTCCTGTCCAGTTGCCCCCGATGCCGCCACCGCCAGGAGTTAGCACCGTAGCTAGCTCGGGTCCTGTCCAGCTGCCCCCGATGCCGCCACCGCCTGGAGTTAGCACCGTAGCCAGCTCGGGTCCTGTCCAGTTACCCCCGATGCCGCCACCGCCTGGAGTTAGCACCGTAGCCAGTTCGGGTCCTGTCCAGCTGCCCCCGATGCCGCCGCCGCCAAGCGTGGTCGTATAAGCTTAACCTGCTTGTAGCCGCGTGACCACGACGAGTTGGGTGTTACACTCAATTCATCGCGGAGTTTAGTTCACTCACGATGCCGGCGATGAATCTGGACAACACACTATGGCTTGCGTCCTTCGTGGCCGAGGTAGCCGTTGTTGGGCTGCTCCTCTATCGACACGTCTGGAGAAGCCTGCCGGTTTTCTGCGTGTACTGTGCCTGGAGTCTCTTCAACACTGTCGGGATGTATGCAATCCTCCGTCTCTTCCCGGCCGGTTATCTCACGGCCTATTTGACTGATATAGTTGCGGATTCGGGCTTGGTGTTCGGGGTTCTGATTGAGTTGGCTTGGTCTGTGTTTCGTCCGTTCCGGGCCTATCTGTCGCGTGGTGCCTTGGTGGTGGTTGGAGGATCGGTCGTTGCGCTTGGCGCCGTGATCTGGCCCTTTGCAAGCATCCCTGGGTTCAGCTATCTGCCGCCGGAGTGGCATCTTCTGATGCGGCTGCAACAGACCACCGATATTCTCAGGATTTTATTTTTCCTGGCATTGGCAGGATGCAGTCAATTGCTCTCAATCGGCTGGCGTGACCGCGAGATGCAAGTTGCAACCGGGCTCGGTTTCTATTCTCTGGTCGGCATTGCCGTGGCCATGCTCCATACACACCTGACAGTGTGGTCGCAATATGCCCACCTGAACCAGGTCGAGGTGGCAAGCTACGTCTGCTCATTGATGTATTGGGTATACAGTTTCGCGCAGAAAGAAGCCGAGCGCCAGGAATTCACTCCCCAAATGCAGAATCTCCTCTTGGCAGTGGCCGGAGCTGCCAGATCCACTCGCGTGGGACTGACGGATTCCATTGCAGCCAGATCGAGTAAATCACGGGAGGGTTGACCCTGGACATTACGGATTACGTATTTTTGCTGGCCTGTATCCTCATGGAGACAGCCCTTCTTGTCTTCCTTGTTCGCAGTCGCATCTTTCGTACTCTACCAATCTTTACCAGCTTTATCGGTTGGAATCTCTGCAGCGATCTAGCAATAGGAATCGTGATGTCTCTCTGGCCCGAGAGATATCTCTGGTTTTTTCTGCTTGAATTTCCAATTGACGCTATCTACCAGTTCAGAATTCTGGCCGAATTGGCCAGATCTGTCCGGCGTCACAATCGCGCACGCTCGCCCAGGCGGATTATCCTCGCCCTCCTGGTCCCGATGGCCGCTGCACTGGTTTGGCAAATGGTGGCATGGACGGCGCCTGCCAACTGCACGATCATGGGAAAAATTCTCGTTCACCTGATGCAAACCGCGGCAGTTTTGCGTGCCGGCTTCGTCCTGGCACTTGTCTTATGGAGCACTTTGCTAGGCTTGCGTTGGCCTGACCGCGAACTACGCATCATCACCGGTTTCGGCTTTTACACCATTGTCGCCTTGGCCGTCTCCATCCTTCACACCCATCAAACACTTGGCCCCATGTACCACTTCCTGGACCAGGCTATGTCCGCCAGTTACATATGTGCGCTGTTCTATTGGATTTATTCATTTGCTCCCAACGATCCGAAGCCGCAATCATCGCTCTCCAGAAATGCCCTGATTGCTTCTCGCATAGCCAGGAATCGCAAGTACCGCCCATGCACCGTAGTCGAACTTCAGTCGATTCCAACACCCGGAAGCCGGGGCAGCATCGACGACGGAGGGAGCAGGGGTCTTCAGACCCCTGAAAATTTGGCTCGATCAGGAGGGCTTCAGCCACGGGCCTACTCTTTCCGTGGCATCGACCTGCCGTTCAGGAGGGAGCACGGGTCTTCACTCGCCGCGGCGAGCTGAAAATCGCTTTCAATCAGAGCGGCTTTAGCCACGGGCCTTTCCTTTGTCCGGCCGAAAAGCCAGAAAGCCCCGAAATATCCCCTCCGGGGCTGAAGCCCTCTCAAAAATTCGCACCCATTCAGGGGTCTGAAGACCCCTGCTCCCTCCGTTACGAACAGATAACCAAGCCATACCCATGTATTTCCGTCAATGATGCCCTGAAACCACACAAAATGTCCGCCAACTGTCTCATCCGCTTCAAAAAACGGCTCGAATGCTTACTAAAGTACGTGACCAATTTACGCCTTCTGTTCTACAACTTAAGTGGTATAACCCCCATATTTTCTTCCACAAGTCAATAATTTTCGGTTACTGTTGGTACGTACGGCAAAACTACGTTCAAGCTGATGTATCCGGCTTGTTGGTGACTGAACGCCTGTACGAGGGTTACCAGTGATTTTGTACCTGCTACAATTCGCGGCGATCGCAGGCATTGCGCTCTACTTTGTTAAGTGGCGCAATGGAGTAAGGCGTCGCAACGCACAAACGTGGGATTCGCTCCTGGCACGCCTCCGTCCCGATTGGAGCGCTCGCGAGTTGAGCGATCATTTCCTGTGGAAAGAAGGGCTGAGCGCGACCCCCGATGACGCCTGGCAGCGCATGGAAGGCCCCAAAGGCTTGTGGGTGATGTTCCAGAATGCGAAGGTGATGCTGGAAATGGCCGACTTTGCCACCAGGAACTGTAAGGACGCGGACCGCTTGCTGCTGGAAACCCTGCGCAGCGACGCCATGCAGATTCGCCTGTGCGTTCTCATGGCCCTGGCACAGTACGCTTTCTCGAAGGCCAGCGAGGGTGTCCGCGTGAATGCCTTCCGTGCCGCTCAGATGTACACCGGCATGGCCGCGCGCATGATCCAGTTGCTGCAGGAGAATGCAGCCTTCGTCGTTCCCGATTTTGTGGCTGCCATGTAATTACGCTTTCGCTTGCAGATTAAAACCCCGGTCATGGCCGGGGTTTTTTGTTTGTATCCGCGCGGGTTGTTCGTTTTGAGGCATGCAACAGCATCATCGGCCTCGCAATGCACGTGCGCTATAATTGGCAACCGCAAGCGTAGAGTTGGTACCGGCCGTCGGGCAAACGCTCTGCAAGAACTCCATGCACCCCAATCCGTTCGACAGGAATCAGTTGTAAGGGGGCAAGAATGAAATACCGGGTATTGACAGTCAACAGGGAATTCGGCAGTGGAGGAGGACGAATCGCGGAAACCATCGCCGGTTGGCTGGGCTGGAAGCTGCTGGACCGCGAAATCATCGACGCCATCGCCTACGCGGCCCACGTCGATCCGAACGTGGTGCGCCACTACGATGAGCACGTGGACTCATGGCTCCGCCGCTTCAACCAGCAGGCCATGCGCTCGGCCGCCCTGGCCGCCGGCCTCGAACTCCGCGAAGACTCCGTCTTCGATGCCGATGAGACGGTTAATCTCACGCAGAAGATCGTCGAAGAAGCCTGGTCCGAGGGCAGTTGCGTCATCGTCGGCCGAGGCGCTCAATGCATTCTCCAGCACAAACCCGATGTCTATCACGCCTTTGTCTACGCTCCGTTGAAAGAGCGCATCCTGCGCCTGCACAACCGCCTGGAGAAGGGCGCCAACATCGAGCAGCGCATCCGCACCGTCGATGAAGAACGCGCCAGGTACCTGCAACAGTATTTCGGCAAGAGCTGGTGCAATCTCCACCTCTACGACCTGTTGATCTCCTCCCGCGAAGATGAGGACTCCACCGCCCGCGCGATCCTCTATGCCATGACCGGACAGCAACAAACAGGGAATAGGGAGTAGGGAATAGGGAGTAGGGAATAGGGAGTAGGGAATAGGGAGTAGGGAATAGGGAGTAGGGAATAGGGAGTAGGGAATAGGGAATAGGGAATAGGGAATAGCCGGGTGCCCCACCTTCGCGGGTGCCGGGTGCCCCAGGTCTCGATTTTGAGACCTGGGATAGCCGGGTGCCCCACCTGCGCGGGTGCCGGGTGCCCCACCTTCGCGGGTGCCGGGTGCCCCACCTTCGCGGGTGCCGGGTGCCCCACCTTCGCGGGTGCCGGGTGCCCCACCTTCGCGGGTGCCCCAGGTCTCGATTTTGAGACCTGGGATAGCACAACCCTCAACCGGAGGTCTTTCTATTCCCTAGTCCCTACTCCCTGTCACTTCACATCCCAGTCGAAGCTGAGTCCCGCGATCAACTCGTTCAGCTTCTTGACCGCGGCTTGTTTCTGCTGTTCCAGATCGGCCATCTGCTTTTGCGTGACCTGCAACTTGTCTTCGGCGCGATTCAAATCGTCCACAAAACGTTTTGCCGCGTCGTTGCCCTTGAGCGCGGTCAGGTTCTCGCGGTCGCGCGCCTCGTCGGCCGTGGCGGCGTCCTCGCTCTTCTTGGCTTCGGCCATGCGGCGGTCCAGATCGGCCAGCGCCGCCTGGGCGTCGATCACCGGCTTCAGCTTGTCCAGGGCATCGGGAGCGCGCTTGACCAGATCGAGCAAATAGACCGTCTGGTTGTACTCCGCGTTCAGCGCGACCGTGGTGCTCACCGGGCCGTGCTCCCTCACCTCAAGGGTTGCCGTCGAGTGCGCGGCCACCGGCAGCCGGAAGCGATAGAGGTCGGGCGTAGTCTCGGCGGCCTTCAGATCGCCCTCCAGCGTCCAGCCATTATTGCCGCGCGGATGCTCGATCAGAACCACGCGGTCCTCGTCCCCAGAGTTGGTAGCCGAGTAGGTGACTGAAGCCACGTTCATATAGGTTTCCACCACCGATCCCTCGCGGATCTTCACGTGGTGCAGGGTGCGCTGGTTGTCGCGTGCCGTCACCTTCATCCGCACCGCCTGGTCGGCGGCATACGAGAGCAGCCGCTTCTCGCCCGGATGAATCGGGTCCAGCAGCCCCTCGCCGGCAAACTCGCCGCTCTCAAAGATCGAAAAACTCCCCGAGTCAAGCGTCAGCTTGGACTTGTTTTCCAGCCACACAGCGCGCAACGGATTGCTATCTTTCTCGCTCCACAGCGTCACGTGTTCGGCGGGCAGCTCCTGCTGCAGGATGGGCACCATCGCCGACTCGTTCTTGTGAATCGTCACCGGCTGGGTCAGCGCGTACTCGAAGAAGTCGTCGAAGGCGTTGGTCGAAACGTCGCCCTCCTGAATAGCGTTGGTGGGACTGTAAACGCCCCCGGCAACTCCTCCGGCAGAACCGCTGCCCGAGCCCGAGCCAACGCCCTCAGACTCATTGGCCATCTCCGAGCCAACGTTCACCCGCTGTCCGTTAGCGGAAAAGTCCGCCGACCCTGCGACGCCCTCGCGCCCCATAATCCGCTTTTTGGCGGCGTAACCGATACCTAGAGCAGTATCAACATAGCTATACCCAGGCGGATTGAAAGTGCGATAGAGTTGTTTTCTCTGGTGAAGTGACCGCGACAGCGGACCTATGGGTCGAGCGTATTCGGACGATCTGCGATTGA
>Ga0187860_1001285_pt1 | contig 22449 bp, 22 predicted proteins | sample June2016WEW_10_4_FD_132981 | JGI IMG/M metagenome (GOLD analysis project Ga0187860, IMG submission 132981) | Peatland microbial communities from SPRUCE experiment site at the Marcell Experimental Forest, Minnesota, USA - June2016WEW_10_40 | ecosystem: Environmental > Terrestrial > Soil >...
GCGCCGGGGACGCGGTGGGCGCCGGGGACGCGGTGGGCGCCGGGGACGCGGTGGGCGCCGGGGACGCGGTGGGCGCCGGGGACGCGGTGGGCGCCGGGGACGCGGTGGGCGCCGGAGAAGCACGGAGCGACGAGCGCTGGATGCGTCGAGCGCTCGAGCTTGCCAGCGGCGTCCGGACGATTACGTCCCCGAACCCCTGGGTGGGCTCGGTCGTGCTGGATGCGGGCGGCACCTTGGCAGGCGAGGGCGCCACGGCGCCGCCCGGTGGGCTCCACGCCGAGGCGTCCGCGCTGGCAGCGGCGGGGGAGCGGGCGCGGGGAGGGACCTGCTACACGACGCTCGAGCCCTGCACCGTGGACGGGCGGACACCGCCATGCGCGGCGGCTGTCATCGCGGCGGGCGTCCGCAGAGTGGTCGTCGCAATCGTCGATCCTGACGACCGTGTCCAGGGCCGGGGGATCGCCCAGCTCGCGGCCGCCGGCATCGAGGTCACGACGGGTGTGCTGCCAGCCGAGGCCGAGCGGCTGCTCCGCCCCTACCTGGTTCACCGCCGCAGCCTCCGTCCCTTCGTTGTGCTGAAGCTCGCTGCGACCCTCGACGGGAGGATCGCAGCGCCTGACGGGTCGAGCCGCTGGATCACGGGCCCGGAAGCCCGAGCCGACGTTCATCGACTCCGTGCCGAGAGCGACGCCATCGCCGTCGGGGCCGGCACCATCCGGGCCGACGACCCCGAGTTGACGGTCCGGCTCAACGGCGAAGCGAGCCGCCAGCCGCTGCGCGTCGTGCTCGGGCACGCGCCAGCTCGAGCCCGGGTCCAGCCGGCGCTCGAGCTGACCGGCGACATACGCGGCATCCTCGACGAGCTGGGCCGCCGCGACGTCCTCCAGCTGCTTGTCGAGGGCGGGGCGCACGTCGCCAAGGAGTTCCACCGGCTGGGGTTGGTCGATCGATACGTTGTCTACATGGCGGCTGGTTTGCTCGGGGGAGACGACGGGCTGGCGATGTTCGCCGGCCCGGGTGCCCCGACGATGTCGGAGCTGTGGAGAGGATCGCTCACCGAGGTACGCCGTCTCGGCAACGACGTCCGGATCGATGTGGAACCTATGTCGCCCAGGCTGTCGATTACTGCCAGGTAGGCTGCCGCCAGGACTACGAGGAGCTCGATCTTGGCCGTGTCGACAGTCGAAGACGCCATCGCAGCGATAGGGCGCGGAGGCATGGTCGTCGTAATCGACGACGAGGAGCGTGAGAACGAGGGCGACCTCGTCATGGCGGCTGAGTTCGCCACCCCGGAGAGAATCGCGTTCTTCATCGCCCACACGTCCGGGTTGATCTGCGCGCCGCTCATGCCGGACCGTTTGGACGAGCTCGAGCTCCCGCTCATGGTCCCGCAGAACACCGAGTCCCAGCGCACGGCGTTCACCGTCGCGGTCGACTACAAGCCGAGCACGACGACCGGCATCTCGGCGGGTGACCGGGCGGCGACGATCCGGGCGCTCATCGACCCGTCAACGCGACCGAGCGACCTGGCCAGGCCGGGGCACGTGTTCCCACTGCGGTACCGGACGGGCGGCGTGCTCAAGCGCGCCGGCCACACCGAAGCCACCATCGACCTCGCCCGCCTCGCCGGTTGTTACCCGGCCGGCGCGCTGTGCGAGATCGTCACGGCCGATAAGCAGTCGATGGCGCGGCGCCCGGAGCTCGAGTCGTTCGCGGCTGAGCACGGTTTGCCCGTCATCACCATCGCCCAGCTCGTCCGCTTCCGGCGCCGGAGCGAGAAGCTCGTCGAGCGTATCGCCTCGGCCCGGATTCCCACTGCCCACGGGGAGTTCATGGGGCACGCGTACCTGTCGCTCATCGACGGCGAGCATCACTTCGCCCTCGTCGCCGGGGACGTGGACGGCCGGCCGAACGTCCTCGTGCGGGTGCACAGCGAGTGCCTCACCGGCGACGTGTTCGGATCCCAGCGGTGTGACTGCGGTCCGCAGCTCCAGGTCGCCCTCGAGCGGATTGCCGAGGAGGGCGCCGGCGTCATCGTCTACCTGCGCGGGCACGAGGGCCGTGGGATCGGGCTCGCCCACAAGCTTCGCGCCTACACGCTGCAGGAGCAGGGGCGCGACACCGTCGACGCCAACCTCGACCTCGGCCTCCCGGTGGACAACCGGGAGTACGGCATCGGCGCTCAGATCCTCGTGGACCTCGGGATCACCACGATGCGGATCATGACGAACAATCCGGCGAAGTACGGGGGCTTGGAGGGTTTCGGTCTGGACATCGTCGAGCGGGTGCCGATCGAGCCGACGGCGAACCCGGAGAACCTGCGTTACCTGCAGACCAAGCAGGAGAGGATGGGCCACATGTTCGCCAACCTCGAGCCCGGGGCTGGTGCGGGTGACTGAAGCGACTCACCGGCTGGCGCCACTTCGCCCCGAGGCGTCCGGCCCGGCGGCGCTCGTCGGGTCTCACGACGGCCGCCACCTCCGGATCGCCGTGGTGTGCGCCCGCTACAACGACGAGATCACTCGCCGCTTGCTGCACGGCGCCGAGTCGAAGCTCGACGAGTGCGGCGTGTCGACCGAGCACCGTCTCGTGGTCTGGGTCCCCGGCAGTTTCGAGCTGCCCCTGGGGGCGCAGTCGGTGGCGCACACGGGTGGCATCGATGCCGTCGTCTGCCTCGGCACAGTGATCCGGGGGGCCACGGCCCATTTCGACTTCATTGCCGGCGAGTGCGCCGCCGGGCTGCAGCGCGTGCAGCTCGAGACGAACCTCCCGATCGTCTTCGGCGTCCTCACCACGGAGAACTTCGAGCAGGCGCTCGAGCGCTCGGGCGGTGCGATGGGCAACAAGGGCTCCGAGGCGGTCGAGACGGCCATCGAGATGGCCAACCTGCTGAAAGATGTGTCGCTTGCCGGCGCGGCGCTGCGCTCGCGAGGGCGCACGGCGCCGGCGTAGCTGCCTGCCAGTAGGGCTTCCGCCTCTCCATCCCCTCGCCCAACCCGAAAGCGACCACTCCCCATGCTCCGACTCGTCCTCCCCAAGGGCTCACTCGAGGCGGCGACGTTCAAGCTCTTCGCTGACGCCGACCTGGCAGTGCGCCGATCGTCCGAGGTCGACTACTCCGCCACGATCGACGACCCACGGGTGGCCGAGGTCCGCATACTGCGGCCTCAGGAGATCCCCCGGTACGTCGAGGAGGGGCTGTTCGACATCGGGATCACCGGGCGGGACTGGGTCGAGGAGACGGGCGCCGACGTCATCTCGCTCGGCGAGCTCCACTACTCGAAAGCGACAGCTTCGCCGATCCAGGTCGTGCTGGCGGTGGCGGCGGACTCTCCCATCACCAAGGTCGAGGATCTGCCGCCGGGATGCCGGGTGGCGACCGAGTACACCCGGCTCACCGAGCGGTTCTTGGTAGATAGGGGCGTGAAGGCGGAGGTTCGTTTCTCCTACGGGGCGACCGAGGCGAAGGTGCCTGACATCGCCGACGCCGTCGTCGAGATCACCGAGACCGGCCGGGCGATCCGGGCCGCAGGGCTGCGCATCATCGACACATTGCTCGTGTCGTACACCGAGCTGATCGCCAACCGGAGCTCCTTCGCCGATCCCGAGCGTGCCCGTGCCATGGGCCAGCTGCTCGTCCTGCTGGAAGGCACGCTTGAGGCTCGCGGGAAGGTGCTCGTCAAGCTGAACGTGCCGGCATCGGATCTCGACGCCGTGATCGACGTACTGCCGGCGATGAAGGCGCCGACGGTCTCCAAGCTGTTCGGAGAGGACGCCTATGCCGTCGAGACGGTCGTGCCGAAGTCGGACATCAACGTCCTCATCCCCGCGCTGAAAGAGCGTGGCGCCACTGACATCATCGAGCTCGCACTGGCAAAGATCGTCCATTGACGATGGGCGTGCCGGCGTTCATCTCGGGCCAGCCTCGTCTGGGGAGAGTGGTCAACTACGAAGCGGATCGTGGCATCGGCCTGGTGAGAGAGACGATCGGCCGGCCGGCGGGTGCGCCGAGCCGTCTCGATGAAGCACCGGCCGCTGGTGAGGCCGTCGGCCGCACGTACCGGTTCCACTGCACCGCGATCGCCGACGGCTCCCGCATGATCGCCAACGGGGCCGCCGTGGCGTTCGTGCTCGTGCCCGGCTTGGCCGGAGAGCTCGAAGGGCGTCATCTCACCGCCCTGCACAGTGCGACAACCGTGACACCGACACTCGGCCCGGCTCCGGCAACCAGCTCGCTGTCACCGAAACTCTGGCGCCGCCCCGGCCGTGACTAGCCGGGCTGATCGGCTGACGCGGGGGAGTCGGTGATGCGCACGTAGGCGAGTCGCAGCTGGGTGAGCCCATCGGCCAGCGTGGCCGCATGGCTGCCGAGCCGGTCGCCGAGTCCTTCCACGAGCAGACCCATGGCGTCGATCGCGAGGCGGGCCTGAACCAGGTTGGCGGGCCGCTGCGAGAGGTGGAGGGCCGCCAGCTCGAACAAGCCGTAGCAATGGTTGGCGATGACGTCCTCGGGCGGCGCCTCGGCGAGCTGGCGGGCGAGCTCCCGAAGCTCAGCCTCCGTCGGCTCGCCGCCGGCGTACTCGCCGTCCTGCTCGGGTCCCGGCGCTGCCGGCGATGGTGTCCGCCGCGGCTCTCCCGGCGGACCATCGCCGGGTTCGCCTGCACTGCCAGGGGTCGCGTCGCCCGGGCGCGGGACCTTGTACTCTCCACCGGGTGTCCAGAGGCTGCTCACGGCTGCTAGCGTAGGGGTCCGACAATCTAGGGGAAGCGGGGTGCGCTCCACAGCGCTCTCCCACCCGTCCACCAGAGTTGAGTTGGGAGCCCTCGGGTACCCCGCCGAGTGTGCCGGGTCAGGAAGTGACCGGCCGGCGCATGCTCGCCTCCCCGTTCGAGAGCCGCACCGACACCACGGCCAGAGCGAGAGGAACGACCGCCGATCACCAACGCACCAACCACCAACGAGCCCCGCATCAACGACCGTATTCGCGCCCGCGAGGTCCGACTGGTGGACCCAGAAGGCCGCCAACTCGGGATCAAGCCACTACCTGAGGCACTGCAGATCGCCCAGCGTCAGGATCTTGACCTCGTGGAAGTGGCGCCGCTCGCCAACCCGCCCGTGTGCCGGATCATGGACTACGGGAAGTTCAAGTTCGACGAGGCGCAACGGGCGAAGGAGTCGCGCCGCAAGTCGAACAACTTCGGGATCAAGGAGATGAAGTACCGGCCGAAGATCGGCCAGGGCGACTTCGACACCAAGACCCGGCAGGTCGTGAAGTTCCTGCACGAAGGCCACAAAGTCAAGGTCACGGTGATGTTCCGTGGCCGGGAGGTCTTCCACCCGGAACTCGGTAAACGGATTCTCGACCGGATCGCCGAGCAGGTGGACGGCACGGCGAGGATCGAGTCGGAGGCCCGGCTCGACGGCAAGAACATGGTGATGGTGCTGTCGCCGGACAAGCGTGCCAAGCAGGCAATCGCAGCCAAGGCGCAGCACCAGTCGGACAACAACCCCGTCGGCACCAGCAGCTCGAACAGCTCTGGCGAGCCGAGCGAGACGGCCGGCGATGTGCCGGGCGCGACGGTGACCCAGGTGCCGAGCGCAGTGCCGGGCGCAACGCTGACCCAGGTGCCGAGCGCAGCTCCCAGCGAGGTGCCGAGCGACACAGATACGACCGCGACGAAGGAGTAGGACACCATGCCGAAGCGCAAGACCGACCGGGGGGCCGCCGCCCGGTTCAAAGTCACTGGCACTGGACGCCTTCGTCGCCGTCAGCAGAACCGGGGGCACCTGCTCGAGCACAAGAACTCGGTTCGCACGCGACGCCTCGGTCGGGACGTGGACGTCTCGTCGGCCGACGCTAAGACCGTGAAGCGGCTACTCGGGCTCTGAGGTCCAGGCCCGGCAGAGCGACCCGATCGAGACGCTGTCCGGGCACACCGATATCTTCTCCGGGTTCCATCATCGACAGGGGTTCACCCACTGTCGGGACCGGCACCGCAGCGGCCATCCGACCGCCGACCACCACAAGTTTTGCACCAACACTCGAAACCTGATGAAAGGAGCCCCAGATGGCCAGGGTGAAGCGCGCTGTCCACGGCAAGAAGCACCGTCGGACCGTACTTGAGCGAGCCCAGGGGTTCTATGGGAACAAGTCTCGCTCGTTCCGTGCCGCGAACGAGCAGGTCATGCACTCAGGGCAGTATGCCTACCGCGACCGCAGGGCACGCAAGGGTGACTTCCGCAGGCTGTGGATCCAGCGGATCAACGCAGCCGCCCGTCTCAACGGCACGACGTACAGCCGGTTCATCGCCGGGCTGCATCGTGAGGGCATCGAGGTGGATCGGCGCATCCTCGCCGATCTCGCCGTGCGCGACCCGCAGACGTTCGCCACGCTCGTGCGCCTGGTCTCCGAGGATGGGACCGGCGGCTCCGCCGGCCAGGCCGCAGCCGTGGTCGCAGCAGCCACGGCGAGCGCTCCGGAAGCCGACACCGAGGTCGAGGGGGCCGAGGCCGGGGTCGAGCCAGCGGAGCCAGCCGAGCCAGCCGAGCCAGCCGAGCCAGTCGAGGTCGCGGCGGCCGGGTCAAGCGAGGACTCTGCGGCGGCCGACGCCGATGAGCCGGACGCCTCGGAAGAGGCCGCTTCCTGAACACTCAGAGCCTGGGCATCCGGCATCAGCGCGTCCAGCGCCTGCGCCGGCTGCTCAGCCGCCCGGGCGTTCGTCAGACCGAACGCGCATTCGTTGCCGAGGGCGCCAAGATCGTCGAGCTGGCCCTGCGGTCCGGCCGGCATGTCGAGAGCGTGTTCGTCGCGTCCGAGGGGCGTGACCTCCCGGCCATCCAGCGACTCGTCGCCGAGGCCCAGGATGCGGGGGTACGCGTGTTCGAGCTCGGTCCCGGCGTGATGGAGCGCGTGGCGGACACCGTAACGCCGCAGCCGATCTGTGCGGTCGTGGGCGCCGTCGACGTCACGCTCGACGCCCTGCTGGAGCCGGTGGGGGCTCCCGGAGCCGGCGACGGCCTGTGGCTCGTGTGCGTCGATGTCCGGGATCCGGGCAACCTCGGCGCCGCTCTTCGCGTTGCCAGCGCGTCGGGGGTTTCCGGCGTGATCGTCTGTGCCGGGTGCGTGGACCCCTACAACCCGAAGACCGTGCGAGCCAGCGCCGGCGCCATCCTGCAGGTGCCGATCGCGAGAGCGCCGGACGGAGCCGCGACGCTGGAGGCTCTCCGGGCAAGGGGCTGCCGGCTGCTCGGGACCGCCGCGAGTGGGGGCGCCAACTACCTCGAGGCGGATCTGAGTGGAGACGTGGCGCTGGTGTTCGGCAACGAGGCCTCCGGTCTGCCGAGCAACCTCGGCACCGCCCTCCACGGCAGCGTCACGATCCCCATGGCTGCAGGCACCGAGTCGTTGAACGTGGCCATGAGCGCGGCCGTGCTGTGCTTCGAGGCGGCTCGCCGCCGGCAGAGGAACACTGACGAACCCTCGTGAGGTGCGCATCGGCGGACCCGCCAGGGCACTATCGGGGCGCCGCCTAGCATGAGGCCATGCCGCCCCATGCCGAGCTGACCGGCAGTCCCGCGCGAAGCGACGTGGACGACACCGGAACGACCGCGATGAGCCAAGGGTTCTCGGAAGCGGAACTGGCGAGCATCGAAGCCGAGGCCATGGGTCGCATCGAGTCCGCCTCGGGCCTCGACGAGCTCGAGGAGGCGGAGCGCGAGGCGGTGGGGAAGAGGTCGCGTTTCTCGGCGTGCTACCAGCAGCTGGGACGCCTGGACCCATCCGACCGGCGACTGGCCGGTCAGCGCCTGCACGAGATCCGCAGACGGATCGAGGACGCCGTCGGCGCACGCCGGGCAGCGCTGTCGGCCATGGCTCGGGCCGAGCGCCTCGCCGCCGACCGCTTGGATCTCACCGAGGTGCTGCCCGCACCGCTCGCCGGCCATCTCCACCTCGTGACCCAGGTGCGCGAGGAGCTCGAGGACGTGTTCGTCGGGATGGGCTACGAGATCGCCGAGGGCCTCGAAGTGGAGACCGACTGGTACAACTTCCAGGCGCTCAACATCCCGCTCGACCACCCGGCGCGCAGCTCGGTCGACACGTTCTTCGTGGATGCAGGCGAGCCCGAAACCGTCCTGCTTCGCACCCACACCTCCCCGGTCCAGATCCACCTGCTCGAGCGCGGCCACCTGCCGATCTATGCCGTAGTGCCCGGGCGGGTGTACCGGCGCGACACACCCGATGCCACCCACCTGCCGGTCTTCCATCAGATCGAGGGCCTGGTCGTGGACCATGGCGTGTCGTTCGCCGACCTCGCCGGCACCATCGACACCTTCGTGCGGGCCATCTTCGGTGCCAACGTGCGTACGAGGCTCCGGCCTGGCTACTTCCCCTTCACCGAGCCCTCGGCGGAATTCGAGATCTCGTGCACGATCTGCGACGGCGAGGGGTGCCGGACCTGCTCGGGCATCGGGTGGATCGAGCTCGGCGGCTGTGGGATGGTGAACCCGGCGGTCTTCGAGGCGACAGGGATCGATGCGGAGGAGTGGACGGGTTTCGCGTTCGGGTTCGGCATCGACCGGCTCGCCATCATGCGCCACGGCATCGCCGACCTGCGGTCGTTCCTCGAGAACGACGTGCGCTTCCTCCAACAGTTCTGAACCGAAAGGTCCGCCCCGATGCGAACCCCGCTCTCCTGGTTGCAGTCGCTGACGCCCCTCAACACTTCGCCCACCGATCGGGCAGCCGTCGCCGAGCTCGCCGGCGAGCTCGACGCGCTCGGACTGGTGGTCGAGGGGATCGAGCGGGTCGGCGAGGCGCTTCACAACGTCGTGCTCGCCAAGGTGCTGGAGATCGCCCCGATTCACGGTGCCGACCGCATCCGACGTGTCGTCGTCGATCGTGGCTCGGGCGAGACGGTCGAGGTCGTTTGCGGGGCGTGGAACTTCAGCGTCGGCGATGTGGTGCCGCTGGCTCCCGTCGGCGCCGAGCTCCCCGGCGGCTTCAAGATCGAGCGCCGGAAGATGAAGGGCGTCGTCTCCAACGGGATGATCTGTTCGGCCCGTGAGCTCGGCCTCGGGGACGATCACGCGGGGATCCTGATCGTCGCACCGGGCGACAGCCCGGGCGTGGCCGTCGAGCTCGGTCGACCGCTGGGTGATCATCTCGACATCGGTCCCGACGTCGTGTTCGACCTCTCCATCGAGGCGAACCGCCCGGACTGCCTGTGCATGCTCGGCGTCGCGCGGGATCTGGCGGCTCGTTTCGGGCTGCCGCTCGCCGTGCCCGATCCCACCATCACGGAGTCGGATCCGCCGGCGGGGGAGCTCGGCTCGGTCGCCGTCGAGAGCCCGGAGCTCTGCTTCCGGTTCACCGGCCGGGTTCTCACGAACCTCACGGTCGTGGCATCGCCGATGCTGATCCAGCGCCGGCTCACGCTGGCCGGCATGAGACCGATCGACTCGGTCGTCGACGCATCGAACTACGTCATGCTCGAGCTCGGCCAACCCACCCACCCGTACGACCTCGACGAGCTCGACGGTCATGGTCTGATCGCCCGTGCCGCACGTCCGGGCGAGGTCATAGTCACCCTCGACGGCGAGACCCGCGTGCTGGGCACGCGAGCGGCTCGGCAGGGCGACCCGGTCACGGCGCTCGACTGCGTGATCTGCAATGCGGACGACGTGCCCGTCGGCATCGGCGGTGTGATGGGGGGGCGGTCCAGCGAGATCAGCGCCGGGACGTCGAGGGTGCTGCTGGAAGCGGCGCATTTCCTTCCCGTCGCCGTCGGCCGCACCGCCCGGCACGTCGGGCTTCGGTCGGAGGCGTCCTACCGCTTCGAGCGTGGCCTGGACCCCGAAGGTGTCGAGCGATCCTCCGCCCGCGTCTGCGAGCTCATCGTCCAGGCGGCGACGGCAGCAGGCGTGCCGCCGCCGCTGATCGCCCGCGGCCTGCTCGACGCTCATCCCGTTCGCCTCGAACGGACGCGGATCTCAGTGCGCCCCGCCCGCGTGAACGCCCTGCTCGGCACGGAGCTGTCCGCCGGCGCGATGGCGGAGCTGCTCGAGCCGATCGGCTACTCGGTCACGGCCGGCGAGTCCACGCAGACGAGCCTGCCGGCTCTCGAGTTCGTGGTGCCGTCCTTCCGGCCCGACGTGCGCCGGGAGGTCGACGTCGCCGAAGACGTCGCCCGGACCTTCGGCTATCGCCACATCACCGGCACGGATCGGCGCTCCCCGTACGTAGGGCGTCTCGACGAGATCCAGTTGCTGCGCCGCCGCCTGCGGCGGGTGCTCTGCGGCTTCGGTGCACACGAAGCTTGGACGAGCTCGATCGTGGACCCCGCAGATCAAGCGCGGGCCGGATGGGACCGCGACCTCGTGAGGCTGATGAACCCGATGGTGGCGGAGGAGTCCGCGCTGCGAGCGGGCCTGCTCGCCGGCCTGCTGACCGCCGTGCGCTACAACTCCGGTCACCGGCACCCGTCGATCCGGCTCTTCGAAGTCGGCGACGTGTTCGTCCCGTCCGCTCCGGGCAGGTCTGCGGAGGCCGATGGCGAGGCGGGTTCCGCTGCTGAGACCGGCCTGCCGATCGAGCGGGAGCGGGTGGCGCTCATCCTGGCCTGGTCGGGCGATGGCGCGGACACAGCCGTGCAGGCATGGCGGGTGCTGGCGGACGCGCTCGCGCTCACGGGCGTCGAGGTCCTGCAGGGATGGGCTGCCGGCGCGGACGCGGCCAAGGTGGGCACCGCAGCCGCAGCGAACCACGGCCCGGTGATCTCGCTGGCAGGGCTGCACGGCGCTCGGTCCGGCGTGCTCGTGGCCGGCGGTGGCAGTCCCGGCCAGGCAGCGCCGATCGGGACCATCGGCGAGGTCGATCCGGACGTGATCGCTTCGTTCGGCCTGCCTCACGAACGGATCGGCTGGCTGGAGCTCGATGTGGCGTCGCTGGCGGCAGCACCGCGCCGACCGCTGCTTGCAGAGCCCGTGAGCCGCTACCCCTCGAGTGACGTCGACCTGGCCTTCACCGTCGACGAAGCCGTCCCGGCGGCACGGGTCGAATCCGTGCTGCGGGAAGCGGCAGGCGAGCTGTGCGAGTCCGTCGAGCTCTTCGACGTCTATAGCAGGCCGGGTGTGGACGAAGGGCGGCGATCGCTGGCCTACCGTGTCCGGTTCTGCGCGTTCGACCGCACGCTGACCGATGCCGAGATCGGCGACGTGCGGCGGCGCTGCATCGAGACCGTCGAGTCCACGCTCCCGGCGGCGCTCAGGGACTGAGCGCCTCGCCACCACGGGCCACAACCTCCAGGTACTCCTCGATCGTCCCGCTTTCGAGGCATTGAGCCAAGCGCGCCGCCATCGGTCCGAAGTACCCGGCGGCCGCCTCGCGCGTCGCGGGCGGTAGCTCGTTCAAGAACGAGTACGCGACGAGCTCCGGCCCGCCGTCGCCGTAAGCCGCCAGCTCGTCGAGCGCTGCGAAACACCGCTCCAGTGTGGCTTCACCCCTTCCACCCACGATGAGATTGGCGACGTAGTCGGCGAGCTCCATGAGCACGATCTCGGAGGTGAGATCCTCCCCGTAGATGTCCGCCAGGTCGAGGTAGTGGTCGTCGAACTCGGGTAGGCGGGACCTCAGCAGGGCGGTCACGCTGTCGTCTACAGGCGGGCGCACGGCGCCTCCTCACGGTTGATGGGCACGCGCCGGGGCCGAGACAGCGGAGGGAGGCGTGCGGCGGGATCAGAGGGCAACTGGCGTCGCCGAGCCACCTCCCGGTAGGGGGGCCCTCCCGGTGGGGGCCCTGCCGGTGGGGGGATTTGCACAGAATAGCATAAGAACATATCAAACGCCACAGTGACCCTGGCGAGTCGGTGCCCAATGGCGAGCTGGATCGGCGAGTGATCATCCGCCGGGCAGAGGGCGGAGGGTTTCTATGTGGACCTCGGCTCGATCTTCGGCCTCGGTGCGCTGCATCCCTTCCAGGAGCTGGCCTGATCCCGCTGCCTGCGGCGCGCGTGTGGACGACTGCCAGCCGCCCTAGCGACGGTGCTCGGTCTCGACACCGCGACGGCCGGCCCCTGGACGCCGGTATCCCGCCTGGGCAACCCGGCGGCGTGAGCCACTGGGCGAGGTGCGGTGCCGGTAGGGCGGCGTGAGGTACTAATAGGGCCACGCCATCGAGAAAGGACGTGCCCATGGCTTCCAGCAGTGCCACCGACGACCTCACGCCGGCCGCCTTCATCGGGCACGGCAACCCGATGAACGCGCTCGAGGACAACCGCTACACCGAGGCGTGGTCGAGCGTTGCTGCATCGCTCAGCGAGCCGCCTCGGGCGATCCTCGCGATCTCCGCCCATTGGTACTGGAACTCCAGCGCCGTCACCGCGATGGAGCGACCCCGCGTGATCCACGACTTCTTCGGCTTCCCCGACGAGCTCTTCGCCTTCGACTATCCGGCCGCGGGCGACCCGGGGCTCGCAGGCGAGGTCGTGGAGCTCGTCAAGCCGACGTGGATGGGCCTCGACCACGACTGCTGGGGACTCGACCACGGGACCTGGGTCGTGCTAGCTCACATGTTTCCGGGAGCCGACATCCCGGTCGTGCAGCTCGCGATCAACGCCGACAAGCCCCTCGAGTACCACTTCGAGCTCGGCGCCGCGCTGGCGCCGCTCCGGGCTCAGGGCGTGCTGATCCTCGGGAGCGGCAATGTCGTGCACAACCTCCGCGTCATCGACTTCTCGATGGCCGATCGGGGCACGGACTGGGCACACCGATTTGACGAGGACACCCAGGCGGCGATGACACAGGACCCGGGGGGTGCCTTGGCTCTGCAGGACCACCCGGATTTCGGTGTCTCGGCGCCGACGCCCGACCATTTCATACCGTTGCTGTACGTCGCAGGGCTGGCTGTTGCCTCGGGCGAGACGGCACAGGTGATCGTCGACGGCTACCTCGGAGGGTCGCTGTCCATGACCTCCTACGTCATCGGCGGCAACGCCGGAGCCGGCTAGGCCCCGGCGCTCGGCGCCGAGCCCGACGCCCGACGCCGCCTGCCTGGCGCTCGGCGTCGAGCCCGACGCCCGATGCCGCCGGACCGGCGCTCGGGGTGGTCCCCTCTCAGGGACGGATACGTCCCCAAAGGGGTAGCCCCTTGTGAGACCGCGACGGTGGACCTGATGATCCATGATCCGACCCGGGCGCCCGGGCTCAGCTCTCGAACTTGTGCCTCAGCAGCTCGCGCCGGGCCTGGATTTCGCGGTAGCTGATCTCGCGCGTATCGGTCGAGAGCCCCATCGATGCCCGCAGCCCATCGAGGTCGATCGGTGTCGAGCGCACGTCCACGCCCACCTCGGCAGCGATGCGCTCGCCGTGGTGCTCGGCGAAGTAGGCGGCGATGACGGCCACCTCGCCGAGTAGGTCGATCTCCGGCGCCATCGTGGCCACCGCACCATCGAGAAAGAGCAGATCCTTCACGAACAGCATCAGCTCCTTCGGCATGTGGACGCCGTAGGACAGTAGCTGCCGGGTGAGGTCCCGCATCTGGGACGTCAGCTCCTCGGCGGACAGCGTGACGATGTCCTGGGCGGGGCGGTCCAGCCCGAGATCCCTGATGAGGTCCTCGGTGCGGGCGTCGGCCGGCAGTGCCCCAAGCGTGCGCAAGGCGTCGATCTGGCCCTCGACGTCGTTCGTCGACGCGCCGACGAGCAGCCTCAAGAAACCCAACCGTTGTGGCTCATCGAGCCTCCCCGTGATCCCATGGTCGAGCATGGCCACGCGCCCGTTCGGCTGGACGAACAGGTTGCCGCCATGGAGGTCGCCGTGGAACACGCCGTAGAGCAGCGCCCCCTCGAGGAAGGCGATGATCTCGCTCCGGAGGACCGCCGGGGTGTCGATGCCGGCGTCGCGCATGCCTGCCACGTCGTCCCACGCAAAACCGGTCAGCTCCTCCATCACGAGCATCCGCCTCGTCACGAGGCGCGGGTGAGGGCGCGGGACGATGATCGAGCGCTGGTTCGTCATCGCCAGCACCCGCCCGACGTCCAGCATGTTGGCCGCTTCGAGCCGGAAGTCGAGCTCCTCGACGATCGTCTCCGCGAACAGCTCGATCAGTGCCGGCGGGTTGGCCAGTGCCGAGACCCGTATGCGCCCGACCAGGAGTGGGGCGACGAAGCTCATCACGGCCAAGTCGTGGCGCACGAGATCGGCGACCCGCGGGCGCTGCACCTTGACCACGACGTGCTCGCCGGTGCGCAGCACCGCCCGGTGCACCTGGGCAATGGAGGCAGCCGCCATGGGCTCCGGGTCGAACTCGGCGAACGTGGCCGCGAGGGGACCGGCGAGCTCGGACTCGAGGGTCGCCCTGACGCTCTCGAACGTCTCGGCCGGGACGCGGTCGCGGAGCAGTTTGAACTGCCCGACGACGTCCTCGGGGAAGATGCCGTCACCGGAGGACAGGATCTGCCCGAGCTTGATGTACGTGGGCCCGAGCTCGCCGAAGCCGAGCCGGAGCCGGCGTGACAGCCCGAGACGGGACTCGGAGCGGCCCTTTCGGCGGTCGGTGACATACCACAGGCTGATCGCCTCGCCGAGGATGCGAATGACGCGGGCGATGCGCCGCGACGGCGGCAGGTACCGGCGCCGGACGAGGTGTGGGACCTCGGACCTGGTCCGCGCCCGGATGGCGGTGACGTCGCGACGCCAGGGGAGGTCGTCAGGGTCGACGATCCACGGGGCGTTCTCCGAGAAGGAGTACGTGGCGAGGTCGGCGGGCAGGCCGGCCCCTTCCGGAGGCATCGCGTTCAGTTGCCGGTGCGCGAGTCGGTGCTGCCGGCGCCGCCCGGATCGCGGAAACTGAGCGGGGCGAGCACGAGGCACCCGTTGTGCCCGCCGAAACCGAAGCTGTTCGACAGCACGACGCCGGCGCCCAGCGAGCGTGGCGACCCGGTGACGACGTCGAGGTGCATCTCGGGGTCGAGCTCCTCGAGCCCGGCGGTTGGTGGGATGAGCTGCCGATCGATCGTGAGGGCGCAGCACGCCGCCTCGATCGCTCCGGCGGCTCCGAGGGAGTGTCCTGTGACGCCTTTGATCGACGTCACCGGAGGGCCGGGGATGCCGAAGAGCTTCGTGATCGCCTCCGCCTCGGCGAGGTCGTTCAGCGGCGTGGAAGTGCCGTGGGCGTTGATGTGAGCGACGTCGGCGGCCGTGACGCCGGCGTCCTCCAGCGCGAGCTCCATGCAGGCGAGCGCACCAGTGCCGCCCGGCGCGGGTGCTGTGATGTGGTGAGCGTCGGCGGTGGAGGCACTGCCGAGCACCTCGGCGTACACGTGAGCCCCACGGGCGAGCGCCCGGTCGAGATCCTCGAGCACGAGGGCGGCTCCCCCCTCGGCGATCACGAAGCCGTCGCGCCGCCGGTCGAACGGCCGCGACGTGCCGGAGCTCGAGAGAGCGGTCATGTTCGCGAACGCAGCGAGGCCGATCCCGGCCATCGCCGCCTCGGCACCACCGGTGATGACGGCCTCGCACCGCCCGGACGCCACGAGCCGGGCGGCGTTGCCGGTTGCCTGCGTACCGGCCGCGCATGCCGTGACCACGGTCTCGCACGGCCCCCGCCACCCGAAACGCATCGAGATCGCTGCCGCCCCTGCGTTCGCCATCATCATCGGCACGAGGAACGGCGACACCCGCCGCGGACCCTTCGAGATGAGGACAGTGATCTGTTCCTGCAGGGTCTCGAGACCGCCTACTCCCGTACCGAAGATCACGCCCGCCCGAGCTGGATCGATCGAGATGTCCCCGGCGTCGTCGAGCGCCATCTGGGCCGACGCCACGGAGAACTGCTGGAAACGGTCCGCTCGGCGCGCCTGCTTCACGTCGAACCAGGCGCTCGGGTCGAAGTCATGGACCCGGTGCTCACCCTCAGGTGCCGGAGCCGCCAGGCCGGCGAAGAAGGCGTCGTTGCCGATGCCGCAGCAGGACACGACGCCAAGGCCGGTGACGGCGACGCGCCGCCGGGGCGTCGCTGGCATCAGAGCTTCGACGTGACGAGATCGAAGGCCTTGCCGACCGTGTCGACGCCATCGAGCTCGCTCTCTTCGACTGTGATGTCGAACGCTTCCTCCAGCGCCATGACGAGTTCCACCACCTCGAGGCTGTCGGCCTCCAGATCTTCGGTGAATTTGGCTTCGAGGGTGATCTTCTCAGCGGGGACCTGCAGAACCTCGACGGCGCAGGACTTGAACTTGTCGAAGGCTGCTTCGTTGTCCACCTCGGGTGACTCCTTCTTGTCGGGTATCTGCTGGGCTTGTCGGGTATCTGCTGGGCTTGTCGGGCTTCTGCTGGGTGTTCGGTAGCCGTGCTGAGTAGTCGATTCCGCTGTCGATTCCCGATCAGTGGCCCATGCCGAGGCCGCCGTCCACCGGCAGAACCGCTCCCGTGACGTAGGCGGCGTCGTCGGATACGAGGAACGCCACAGCCGCCGCGACCTCTTCCGGCATGGCTGGCCGGCCGGCCGGGACCGCGGACGTCAGTTCGTCCACGCGTTCTTGACTGAGCGCAGCGATCATATCGGTGGCGACTATGCCGGGAGTCACCACGTTGCAGGTGATGTTGCGTTGCGCGAGCTCACGGGCGAGCGAGCGGGCGAAGCCGATGAGACCTGCTTTCGAGGCGGCATAGTTCGTCTGGCCGGCCGAGCCGAGCAGCGCGACCACGGACGAGATGAGGACGATCCGGCCGTAGCGCGCTCGAAGCATCTTGGCGCTCGCTCGCTTGCAGGCCCGGAATGTTGCCGTGAGGTTCGTGTCGATCACCCGGCTCCAACGCTCCTCGCTCATCTTCATGAGCAGCCCGTCGTCGGTGATGCCGGCCGAGCAGACAAGGATCTCGACCGGACCGAGGGAGGACTCGATCTCGTCGAACGCCCGGTCGAGGCTGGCGGGATCGGTGACATCGCAGTAGATGGCCACGATCGGGTGCGTCCCATCAGGTCCGTCAAGGGGTGACGGCGGTTCGGTGCGCCACGTCACCGCTACCCGGTAGCCGTCGCGTTGCAGCCTGCGGGCACAGGCAAGGCCGATCCCGCGTGACCCTCCCGTGACGAATGCCACGCGGGCGGCTCCGGTGCCTTGGGTCGCCGTAGGACCGGGCTGCCCACTGCCCGTGGCTTCTGGCTGGCGGAAGGCTTCGACCTCGGCCGGAGGGTCGGCCGGCGCACCGCCGGTCGGATCGTCGGCGGTGCTCCTCACGATCCCCAGCGCAGCACAGCGCTCGCCCACGTCATGCCCGCCCCGAAACCCGACAGCAGCACCAAATCCCCGTCCGTCACCCTGCCGGCCTCGGCGGCCTCGGCCAGGGCGATGCCCATCGAGCCGCTGGAGGTGTTGCCGGTCCGGTCCAGCACTATGGCCGACTTGGAGGGCGCAAGGCCGAGACGTTGCACGGCGGCATCGATGATCCGCTGGTTTGCTTGGTGCGGCACGAAGAGGGTGATGTCGTCGGCGGTCACCTGAGCGGCGCCCAGGACCTTGAGGGCCGAGTCGACCGAGCACCTCACCGCTCGGCGGAATACATCGCGGCCTTCCATGAACAGGTACCCACCGTGGTCGCAGTACAGGATCGACGTCAGCGACCCGTCCAGCCCAAGGTCATGCGAGAGCACGAGCTCGCGGTCGTCTCTCGCCTCGATCACGACCGCGCCCGCTCCGTCAGCGAACAGGACGGCGGTGCCGCGATCGTTCTGGTCGGTGATGCGCGAGAGCGTGTCGGCACCGATGACGAGCGCCCGGCGGTAGCCGACCGCGAACATCGATACCGCCGTCACGATCGAGTACACGAAGCCGGCGCACGCCGCGTTCAGGTCGAACGCCGCGCCCGAGCAGCCGAGCTCGGCGTGCACAGCCGATGACGTGGCCGGCACAGCGCGATCCGGCGTCGTCGTCGAGAGGATGACGAGGTCGATTTCGGCGGCGTCGTTGCCGGACTTCGCCAGCGCGGCCCGTGCGGCTTCGACGGCCAGACCCTGGGTCGTGCCGCCGTGGCGTCGTTCCCGGATGCCCGTTCGTTCTACGATCCATTCATCCGACGTGTCGAGGCGCGCCTCGAAGTCGGCGTTCGTCACGACCTTGTCGGGAAGGGCGGAGCCCCAACCCGTGATGGCCGCTCCAGGGTACCTAAGGCTCACCAGCCCTCCTTCGTCGATGCACGCAACCAGGCCACAGGCTGTCCCGCCGTCACCCGCTCGCCCGACAGGACGAGCACGCCTTCGAGGGTGCCGGCGAATGCCGAGCGCACCTCGGTCCCGCCGACGAAGCCGATCAAGCTGCCGACGTCGATCCGGACGGCGTTGCCCGGCTCGGGCGTCTTCTGGCGGTCGAGCGGCCCGGGAACGACCCCGACCACCGCCGCGTGGGGCTCGAAAAGGCCGGCGGTCGGGGCGACGACGAGACGTTCGGACATATGAAAGCGTTCGCCCACCCGGTGGTCGATCGCCTCCTGCTGGGCCGCAGAACGCCCGGCGAGGGACTCGATGAGGCGGTCCAAGTGCTCGGGGGTGGCGACGGAGACGGCGATCGTCTCAGCCGTTGGCAGCACTCGGCGTGCCAGTCCCGTCAGCACACCGCCAGGACCGAGCTCGAGGAACGTCTGGGTTCCGGCGGCGACCAGCGCTTCGAGTGTCTGGCGCCAGCGCACCGGGCTGCACAGCTGTGCCGAGAGCAGGCGCGGCCAGTCGTCCGCGTCGTGGTGCGCCCGGGCGTCGACGTTCGCCACCACGGCGGGTTCCGGGTGGTGGAATGTGGTTGAAGACAGAGCTTTGCGCAGGCGGTCGCGGGCGGGGCTCATCATCGGCGTGTGAAACGCTCCGCCAACCGGGATCGGGAGGACCTTTTTCGCTCCCATCTCCTTGGCGACTCGTCCGGCCTCGACGACCGCCTCGGCAACGCCGGCCACCACGACCTGCCCCGGTGCGTTGTAGTTGGCCACCCAGACGTCGCCCTCGGCGAGGGTGCAGGCGGACTCCGCCGCGTCGTCGTCGAGACCCAGCACGGCGGCCATCGTGCCCGGAGTGGCTTCTGCTGCGTGCTGCATTGCCGAGCCGCGTTCGGCCACGAGGCGCAAGGCGTCCTCGTAGCCCACTGCACCGGCAGCGACGAGGGCGGTGTACTCGCCCAAGCTGTGGCCGGCGCACAGGCTCGGCTCCAGCCCGACTCGCTCGGCGCCGTCGAGCACCACCAGACTGAGCACGAACGTTGCCAGTTGGGCGTTGTGCGTCTGCTTCAGGGCCTCGGCGTCGGCGTCGCAGAGGAGCCGGGCGACGTCACGGCCAGTGATGTCCGACGCTTGCTCGACCAGTTCGAAGGAGGGGTGCTCCCTCCAGGGAGTGCCCATCCCCGGACGCTGGGAACCCTGGCCAGGAAACATGAACGCGAGCACTACACCTCCTCGAGGACATGCCGGCTCGCGAGGAATGGAACCGGCTGACGCCTTCTGGGGAGTTTGACCACGATCGCGCCGCGATGGTTACCGGCGTCACTTGCAGCGGGCGCGCCACCACGGTCGGTGACCGCGACCATCGGTTGAGCCTGGCTGTCACTCGTCACCAGCAGAGGCGGGCTCGCACGCCGCGATGGTCCGAGTTGCCGGCGCGGACCACGTCTCCCTCGAGCACTGTGACCGCTCGGTTGACGAGGATGTGGTCGAGCTGGCTGTGAGGTCTCCAGGCGGGCCACGTCCGGCCCTTCACCGCCCGCGTCCAACCTGGGAGCATCAGGCTCAAGGGCGGGCCCCAGAGGTTCATGTCGCCGGCCAGTGCCGCCGGTTGGTCGCTCGGGGGGAGCTCGGACCACAAGCGGCGGAGCTGGAGTGGTGAGCCGGCGGTCAGGTGGGCCGCGTGGGTTCCGACGACGGTGAAGGTCGCGCAGCCAGCACCGCCAGCGCCGCCAGCGCCGCCGGCGCCGCCAGCACCGCCAGCGCCGCCAGCGCCGCCGGCGCTGGGCATCTCGAGGTCGACCTTCAACGCGCCGCGATGGGCGAAGTCCCGTTTGAGCTTGCCCAGCTCCACCGCCGTCGTCGTGACGATCTTCACGCGGCTCAAGACCGCGAGACCCCAGGTACCTTCCTCGTAGCCGACGAGGTCGGACCTGGCGCTGTCGACACGCCCGCCGACTCGGAGCGCCTTTTGATGGGCCGGCAAGACCTTGCGGGGCTCCCAGCCCTTTCCATGCCAGATCGCCTCTTTGCGACGCCAGGCTCGAGCGAACGGGAGGTCGGCCGGCGTGTAGCCGAGCGCTGCCGCGACCTCGTCCGCCTGACTGAGGGCGTTGAGCGGAGCGAAGATCTCCTGGAGCACGATGACATCGGCATCAAGACGCCGGCAGGCCTCCGTGAGGTCGTAGGGACGGCCCCATCCGTCCACGCCGGCGTGGGCGTTGAAGCTCGCCACGCTCAGCTCGGGCATGGCGCGGCAGGGTAGTCGAGGCACGGTGCAAAACGAGGTCATTGCGCCGCCAGCTACGGCCTGACAATGGGGCCGAAGTAGCGTTTCGGGTGTGCCTACCGGTCACCTGCTTGCCTTCGCAGTCACGGCGCTCGTGATCATCGTGATCCCCGGGCCGAGCGTGATGTTCATCGTCGGGCGGGCGCTCGCACATGGCCGGCGGGCCGCTGTCATGACCGTCATCGGCAACACCGCTGGCGAATATGTTCAGACCATCGTCGTGGCGGTCGGCATCGGGCTGCTCGTCGAACGATCCATCGTCGTCTTCGACGTGTTGAAGCTCGGTGGGGCTGCCTACCTGATTGTTCTCGGCGTGCGGGCATTCCGCCATCGTCGGTCCCTGGAGGCCGCCGTGTCCGCGGTGGCGGCGGTTTCCGGAGGCCCGGTGAGTGGTACCAAGCTCGCGCTCCAGGGCGCCTTCGTAGGCGCGACCAACCCCAAGACGATCGTCTTCCTGAGTGCCATCCTCCCGCAGTTCGTCGATCGAGCCAGCGGTCATGTGCCATTGCAGATCCTGCTATTGGGACTCGTCTTTGCCGGGATCGCGCTCGCATCGGACGCGATCTGGGCGATGCTGGCGGGGACATTCCGGTCGTGGTTCGCCCGCTCGCCGCGCCGGCTCCAGCTCGTCGGTGGAGCTGGCGGGCTCGCCATCATCGCTGTGGGGGCCGGGCTCGCCTTGTCCGGCCGGAAGGACTAGCCAGCGTCGAAGCTGGGGTGAACGGCGGCCGGCGGGAGTGACGTGAGGGTAGAGGCTTGTTGCCGCGGGGCGCCCTCCGCCTCACGTAGGGAGGCCTGCAGCGAGACTGGGTGCACGGAGCGTCGTAAACGGGCGGTTTACAGCACTCTGTGCACCCAGACTTACTTTCTTGCTTTGCGAGCGGGTCGTGAGTTGCTCAGCCTGGCGTTGCTCATCCAGCCATGTCTCCGCCTCGCCATGGGTGGGTGCCCGGAGCGGGACTCGAACCCGCACGCCCTTGCGGACAGCGGCTTTTGAGGCCGCCGCGTCTACCATTCCGCCATCCGGGCCCGGCTGAAGCGTAGCTGGCTGCCGGTTTGCCGGTGGACGCCGCGGGGAGAGCCGACTGTCCGGCTCCCGGAGCGGTCTCCCGGCCTCGCAGGCGGCCGCGGCACACCGAGTCCCGGCTGATCTGCAAGCCTGACAAGGTGGATCCCGCTTCTCCGCCGGCCGGCCAACGTGGCCCCGCGCCCGCGGGGCTGTCCGTCGGCTCTGCGGGCGGCACGATCTCGCCCCGCCCAACGGCGCCCACGCGTGGCCCGCTGCGCCCGAGCGAGCTGGCTGAGGCGGCCGTGCTTGGTGACCTGGCGCTCGTTATGGAGGTGATCGGCTGGTTCGCTCCGATCGGGATCGCCGGTGTCTTCCAGGCGCTCGCCGTCATCCCGTTCGCCGTGCTTGCGGCCCGCCACCGGTTGCGGGCGGCAGTGGTGTCGGCGATCGCCGCCTCGACGGTGGCCTCGCTCGTGGGTGGCATCGGCATCATGGTGCCGACGCTGATCGCGAGCGGGCTCGGGCTGTCCGTGGGGGTCTCGTTTCGGCGCAGATGGTCGTCGATCGCCTGCGTCGGGTACACGGCGCTCGTTGTGGGCCTGCCGCTGGCCGGGCTGACCGATGCGCTCGATGCCGCGTCGCCCGGCTACAGGAAACTGGCGTTCGCCCAGATCAAGATCGGGTGGAAGATCGTCACCGACTTGCTGCACGCCCTCGGGTTCGGCACCGTGGCCAAACGGGGCAGCGACGTACTGAGCTGGACGATCTCCCACTGGTACGCGTCGCTGCCGCTCGCCGAGTTCCTCCTCGTGGTCCTAGTGGCTCTCGCGTGCCTCCGCCTGCGGCCCTTCCTCGTCGAGGTGCGCCGGCACGTTCCGGCTCCGGTCGCAGACGAGGCGGTCGAGCGGCGGCCGATCGGTCGAGACGCCTCCGGAGGTGGCGGGGGTGGCGCC
>Ga0187860_1001288_pt1 | contig 22413 bp, 15 predicted proteins | sample June2016WEW_10_4_FD_132981 | JGI IMG/M metagenome (GOLD analysis project Ga0187860, IMG submission 132981) | Peatland microbial communities from SPRUCE experiment site at the Marcell Experimental Forest, Minnesota, USA - June2016WEW_10_40 | ecosystem: Environmental > Terrestrial > Soil >...
GAACTTCTTGGTGGGTGAAACCGGACGAATCTCCGGTCCGGGCCGTCGCGAAATCGGCCACGGCGCCCTCGCGGAACGGTCCCTCGAACCGATGATCCCGCTGGACACCTATCCTTACTCGATCCGCGTGACGAGCGAGATCATGGAGTCCAACGGCTCGACCTCCATGGCGACGGTGTGCGGCGGCTCGCTGGCATTGATGGACGCCGGCATTCCAATGATCCGGCCGGTCGGCGGCATCAGCATCGGCCTTTGCACCGAATACGACGATCAACACAAGATTTCCCAGTACAAACTGCTCACGGACATCATCGGCTGGGAAGACGCGTTTTGCGACATGGACTGCAAAATCGCCGGCACGGAAAAAGGCATTACCGGCTTTCAACTCGACCTCAAGCTGCGCGGCATCCCCCATCAAATCATGACTGAGGCCGTGGAAAAGGCCCGGGTCGCCCGCATCCATATCCTCGCTGAAATGGCCAAGACTCTGGCCGAACCGCGCAAGGAAATCAGCAAGTACGCACCCCGCATCGAGACCATCAAGATCAATCCGGAAAAGATCGGCGCCCTCATCGGCCCCGGCGGCAAGAACATCAAGAAGCTCGTCGAAGAGTCCGGCTGCGAGATCAACATCGAAGACGACGGCACCGTGAACATCTACTCCGTGTCGGCGGAAGGGATGAAAATCGCACGGGACGCGATCAACGGCATGACCGCCGAAGCCGAAATCGGCAAGGTCTATCGCGGCAAAGTGGTGACCATAAAAGAATTTGGCGCGTTCGTCGAATTCCTGCCGGGCAGGGACGGGCTGGTCCACATCAGCGAATTGGCCAACTTCCGTGTCAAACAGACCGAAGATATCGTCAAACTCGGCGATGAAATCTGGGTCAAATGCCTGGGCGTGGACGAAAAAGGCCGCGTCCGGCTCTCCCGCAAGGCCGCCATGGCCGAGCGCGACAAGGAAATGGGCGGCGAACAGGCCCCCACCGAGGGCCAACCCCAGGCGGAACCTTCCGATCAACGCCCCGATCAGGGGGAGCGACAGAACCATCGTGAAGAACGTCGGGGCGGGGATCGCGGGGACCGTCCCCAACGCGCAACCGAGCGGCACCACTGATTCAATTCCCGGTTCAGCCCGGGACAAGCCAGGCAACCAGACCCAGCGCCGCAAAGGTGACGGTCAAAACCGCCGCTTCCGTCCTCTGCCCGCGCCTGAAGGAAATCACTGCATTCCCAAGGCCACAGGCGAAACCGGCCGCGATGGCGATCCGCAACGCCAAGGAACTGCCCGGCGACACTCTGCCGAGGAACGGATACAGACAGACCAGCAGGAACGTGAGCCACGCGGCGAGGCTTCCAAGCGCATTGGACTCCCATCTGCCTGTCCGGGGCCGTTTGTGCGCCAGGAGCAGGACCAGGACTGGAATCCCGGCTCCGCTCCATGCCGCGGCAAGTTCGATGGGCAGATTGACATAGGGCTCCACCGGTTCGGGATCCAGGATGACCCGGGGCGCACCCGCCTTCCCGATGATGATGTGGATGCCGGAAATCGGAGGCGTACCGTTTTCCTTCTTGAAAATCGCCGCGGCCTCAGACAGCGTCGGCGGCCTGCCGCGGGAACTGCTGCTGAGGGTGCGATGCAGCGTCGGGAACACGTAGAGCCACCGGGATTCGCCGGTGGCCGCATCGATGCACTCGACCTGGCCAAAGTCGGTCCCGACGAGGATGCTTCCCTCCGTCCTGGCGACGGCGGTGATGCGCCCGCGATCGTGCAGATAAGGAAGGATTCCCAGCCAATGGTTCGTCGGCGCGCGCAATTCCACCTCCATCACGAACGCGTTGCCGCCGCCGCCCTTGCGATTCACATAGGCCGCGCGGTCCACAAAGTGAGTCCCCGCCCCGAGGTCGCAGGTGGTCTCATAGACTGTCCAGTCGCCATGGGTCAGCACCGAGGTGGTCCGCAGTGTCGGGAGAATGTCGGCGGAAATCGATTGGAGACCGGCATAAACATGCCCTTTCCAAAACGCCTTCCCGTCCAACTCGAATAGCATGCCGTCCCGGACGCTTTCGCGCATTGCCGGTGGAATAGGAATCGATCCGGTTTCCTGCCCTTTCAGGTTCCAAACCGCCACGCGGTCGGGTTCAAAGTGGGACGCCGCCCCCTCGAACAGGCCCGTTTCGACGTAGATGTTTGTTCCGTCGAAAAACGCCGCCGCCTGATGAAGGCCGTTCGTGGGTGTCTGGCGGAACAATTCGGTTCCCTTCTCCAAATCCAGCAGCACCGCCGTCGGGAGGGCTCCGCGTTCATAAGTGGCCGCCCGGCGGACCAGCACCCTGCCGGATTCAGCGATGATTTCCAGGGCCCCGGGCAGCTCGTAGGACCACCGGAGGCGGCCGTCGCCCAGGTTGCGGCATTGAACCAGGCCCTTTTCGTCGCACGAGATGAGCGCATCTCCGGCGATGTCCGGCGTGCAGTGAGCCGGGGTTTCCCACACGGTGCTGAAGTCCGCCGGATTCAGGAGGGCGATGGTCTGGTCACTGAGCAGGAGAATGCCCTGGGGGGTGCGCCTGAGCGCGCCGGAATAATTCCTGCCCCTGGCGCGAACGAGCACATCGCCCGACTTCAGCGACAGCGCCGTCAGGGAACCCTCCGCCTGGGCGAACAGGACCCGTTCGTCATCGATCAGGAAATTGCTTTCGACACCCGCCTGGACCCAGGTGTAGCCGCTGCAGCGCAGCGCGGAACAGCCCAGCGTGAAAGGGAGGAGAATCGTCAACACCAGCCTGGATGCAGGTGAGCACATCGCGGCCACAGCATTTCGCAACTGCCGCCGGGTTGTCAATGCCTTCGCAGAACGAGCCGATGATCGATCCGCCTGGTTTGATGAAACTCGAGCGCAGGCAGATCGATGAGGGTCGGCGACTCCGTTTCGTTCAGGAGGGTTCTGGCCATCACCTGCAATGCGCGCCAGCGGGTCCAGTCCAGCTCCGGGGCGTGGGCGATCCGACGCAACAGGCTGCGCCACTCGATGATGATGCGGTCGATGTCCCCCGCGCCCAGCAGGTCCGTGATCCAGCCATATTTGTTCAACGGATTCTTGTGCACGGAAGCCACGATCTGCTCCGCTCCGGAGCCGTATTTGGGCGGCACGCCGTTTTCCAGATACCCTGAAATCGTCTGCAGTCCGAACTTCTCGTGACACGCGACGGCCAGTCTTCCGGCCCATCGGTTGTCCTCCCCGCAAAACCGGAAACCGGCATCCAGATCGGCCAGATCGTAAATCAACTCGTCGAGCGGATAGGCTTCATCCTCCAACGCCGCTGCAATGGCCAGGCCGTCGCCCTGGGAGAAAAAGCTGACGATCCGGCCGCGCAAGGTCGGCACGCCGGCGGCGTCCACCAGGCCGAGCCGGCGCCAGAGCAGCGCCGTTCCCGTGGCCGGGGACAGCTTCTTGCAGACCGGGACCAGCGCGCACTGCGCGCAATCGTAGGGCACCACTTCCCGCTCCTGCGGCCGCCACAATGCCACGCCATGCCGGTCCACCGGCACGCGCAACGTCAGTTCGGCGAGGCTGACCAGCGCCACGATCTTATGCGCCTGGTTCAGGAATCGAACCACCGGGGTCTTCTGGTCCGCCAGCTTCTGCTCCACCCGCGGAACGATCCGCTCCTGCCACACGGAAACAGGCGCCTGCCGGCCATTCCAGGCCGTCAGACGGCGGATCCACTTGGCGATAATCACCCGCTCATCGCCCAGCTTTTCTGCAACCGTGATGGCGCGTCCATAGATCCTCCCCTCGCCGCTCCCGGACAAAACGCACAGCGCGCCGCTGCCGACTTTTTCCAGCGCCCCCGGCTCGGTGAGGATCGAGCGATTTTCAATTTGCGAATGGGAATCCACGGGTTCTGCCTTGCCGTCGGACGCGCCCTTCGCCGATCGTGGCCTGCAAATGCGGATTTCCCTGAGCGGCTTCGGCACCGGCGCGCCGACAGCTTCCCACTCGCCGCGGCTGTCGAGCATTTCGCGGAACAACCTGCGGACGTGGCGCGCCCGTTCGGCGTCGGTCTTCAATCCGCATGGCACGTCGGGGTGTTTCATCGATTCTTCCACGCCGAGAACGATGGGCTTGGTGGTGAAGAGCCGTTCCTGGACCCGCACTGCATCGGCGAAGGGATCGCGGCCGAGCCGCGCGGCCGCTGCCATCACGTTCAGCAACGCGCCCCAGTCCACGGAACCGTTTCGGGATAAATGGCACGGACGGGCGTCCAGCAGGCGCAATTCATTGGCTGTGATGAGAACAAAACCGGTTTCGTCCAGCCCCCGCCGTCCGGCGCGGCCGAACATTTGAAGGATTTCGTCGGGCCGAAGGGGGTGTTCGACCTGGTCGCGACGGTAGGACTCGCCGGCGAGGGCGACGCTGCGCAGCGAAAAATTGATGCCGGCGGCCAGTCCCATCGTGGCCACCACCACCCGGAGCTGGCCGGCTTTGGCCAGAGGTTCAATGACGCCGGCGCGCGCTCCGTAACTGAGTCCACTGTGGTGGTAGGCGACGCGGCTCTTGAGCAGCTTTGCCAGATGCTCGCCCACGATGAGTTTCTGCTCCGAATTCAGCGACAGCGGGTTCGGGGTCGGAAGTTGGCGCGCCAGATCCAGCGCCATGGCTTCCGCGGCCTGGCGGCGTGGGGCGAACACCAGGATCGGCCCCAAATCCTCCGCCAGCGATTTGGCGGCGAGCCGGGGCCAGTAACCGCGGATTTCGGACGGCAGGTGGTAATTCAATTGACCGGCAGAGATCTCTTCGAGAGGGACGGGCCGATGTTCATGGCGGATGAGGACCGCCTGGCGGCCCAGGCGTTGAAGCCATTTCACGACGTCCTGGGGATTGCTCACGCTGCCGCTCAACAGGAGAAACTGGGTTTGCGGCGGCGCGAGCGCCATGGCCAGTTCATAATTCAACCCCCGATCCGGGTCGCCAAGCATCTGGTATTCGTCCACCACCAGCAGGTTTGGACCCTCCCCCTGGATCAACCGGTTCTTTTGTGTCTCGAGGGTGGCCACCAGCACAGGCGCCCCCAGATTCTCCGCCAGGTCGCCCGTGGCGATGCCCACGTCCCAGTCACGGGCGCGCCATTCCGCGAGTTTGTCATTGGCCAGCGCCCGGGTTGGCACGGTGTAAATGGCCTGCCCGCGGTTTTTCCCCTGGTTCGACCACAGCTCAAAGATCAGCGTCTTGCCGGAGCCGGTCGGGGCCTGCACCACCACGTCCTTCCCTGCGCGCAAGGCCGCCACCGCCTGCTGCTGCCACAGATCCGGAACCGTTACCTGATTCAGGGCCGGTGGATCCGCGAGGAGTGAAACCGGGGTTGACACGCCGAGAAGATAACCGATCCTGGCGAAATCGAAACGCGGAATTTGAGCTAACGGGATGGCGCCGGCCTGTCTGTGTTTGTGCGAGCATCAAACTCAAGAGCGGATATCATCAACGGGAGCGTGATCCCAATGCGATTGGGCGCGCGGCTCAATCCTCCTGACGCAATGAAATGGGCGGCAGATAGATCCCCTTGTAATCGCGCCGCCACCAGTCCCCGGTGCTCCGGCGGGTAGCCGGATCTGTGAAGTGATACTCGTAAACCAGGGCGCGAACGTAGCGTGGCGGAGTGCCGGGAAAAGGGTTGTGTGCCAGCAACGCCGCCGGTTCGGGTGAGCCTTCCAGAATCCGAATGCAGAAATTGACCAGCCAGGGATTGCGCCGGTAATCCCCCAGCGCGGCGAACCACATCTGCCAGTCCAGTCGCGGCTGATGGGGCGCGACGAAGCGCGGCCGGTTCCTTGGCTCACCCGGTTTGTATCTGAATTCGTAAGCCTCCCATTGGACACCGTCATTGCTGCCTTCGAGGATGATTTCCAGCCTGGATGTCGTCATGACTGAGAACAGGCCGTAGTTGTTGAAGGAGCGCAACGGCAGCAGCAGGCGGTAAACAGCGAGGACCGGCTCCGGCCCGGGCAGAAGAACCCCGAACATCCCGAAGAGTTGGACGCAGGAGGTGCACGCCACGAGCGCGGCCACAGGCAGCGTCGCGTACGCCGGCCAGCAAAGAACGCGCGAGTGAGACGCCGATTTTCCACCGCTTTCCTGCGCGGCCGAGACGTCTTCCGGAGCCGGCTCCGTCCGCCGTTTCGACAGCCAACGATGCAGGGCCGCGTCATCGAGCAGCGTCAGACAAAGCGCCAGCGTCAGGAGGTTGAAGATTCCATAGTTCCCCGTCAGCAGAATGCAGATCTGAAGCGCAACGAACGCAAGGCAGGCAAGCTGTCGCGGCCGGCGCGGCCCGAAGATCAGAAACGGAGCGGCCAGTTCGATCGCGAACATCAAGGCCGCCTCGCTTTTTTGAATCCACACCGGGAGCTGGTGCGCGTACCAGCCGATCCACGTCGGCAACGGCTGCGTTTCGTAATGGAAGGTCAACGCCGTCAGATGGCGCCAGGTTGGATCGCCGCTCAACAATTTAACGCAGCCGGACTCGAACATCAGCCGGAAGAGCAGCCAGCGCAGCAGCCAGAGGGCCACTCGGGATGGCGGGCCTTCGCGCGACGGACGCCGGGGCAGCAGTTGGAGCGGCGCGAAGAACAGGGCCAGGAAACCCGTCTCGAGCAACAGGTTGTCCCATTGGAATCCGAGGAACACCCCGCTCACGCTCGTCAGCGACAGATAAATCAGCCACAGCAGAAACAGACACGGCGCCGGCGCGATGCCGAAAACCAGCAGGATCGACAGCGCCATGCCGCCATTGCATTGAAACCGCAGAAAACCGTTGCTGGAATCGAACCAGCAAAGGGTCGGGAGCAGGAGATAGCGATTCCAACCGATGTGCTCCACGGTCGCCTGCCGCGTCGCGGCTTCCATCGTCAGGTTGGCCGGCAGAATTCCGTCGCTTCCGATCAGTCCCATGATCTGCCCACGGAGCGACGCGAACGCGATGAGGTAAATCACTCCAAGGCACCGGAGAAAAGTCCATCCCACGAGAACCTGGGTGGGCCGTTCGACGTGCCGTCCCCAGAGCCAGCGGGTGAGGACGGAGAACAGCGTGCGGTGACGCGCCACGAAGCGGTAGATCGATTCGGCGGTGCGGAAAAAAAACGGGGAATGCTGGTACCAATCGAGAAGCCAGCGGCCATGCCGATCGACCGCGAGGGCGCGGAACACCGCCTCGGCGGCGCCAACAACCGAACCGTCGGGCTGGATCAGTTGAATGGCGGATTCGAATCGCTCGCGCGGGATCTCGGGGAAACGCGCGGCGATTTGCGGGTCTTGAAAGGGGAGATAGTCCACGCGCCCGCCCGTCGCATGCTGCCAACGTCGAATCCACAGCGTGCAAAACTTGCAGCCGCCATCATAAACCATCAATGGCTTCGCCGGAGGTGAGACGACACGAAGGGCGGATGTCACACCGCAGTTATAGCCTTCTTCCAGGCGCTTCGCCAGCCTGCCGGATCAATCCGGCGTTCCCCCCGGGGGAGATTGTTCCGGGTGCGAGATGGCTCCGCGCGCTGCGACTGGTCTTCGACACAGCCGCGGTCCGGTGCGCGTGTTAAGGGTTTGCGTATGGCTCGCGACGCGCTTCGAAGGAGGGAGACACCAGCGGCGGATCGAATTGATCGATGCGGCCGGGCAGCCGTGACGATTCTCTTACAGGTATTTTTCCAGTTCCTCGCGGCTGGCGGCGAAGATTTCCTTGTGGAGTGAATGGCCGTTGGCATCCATGGTCACCACGGCGGGGAAGAGTTCGACTTCAAATTCCCAGATCGCTTCCGGCGCGCCGAACTGTTCCATCATGTAAACGTTGCGCACCCGCTTGATGCACTCGGCCAGGACCTGCGCCGCGCCGCCGACCGCATGCAGATAGACACAGCCGTGCTGTTTGCAGGCTTCGAGCGTCTTGTCCCCCATGCCGCCTTTCCCAATCACCCCGCGCAGGCCGAGGTCGCGGATGACCTCCCATTGATACGGCTCTTCGCGGATGGACGTCGTGGGGCCGGCCGCGGTGCAGTTCCATTGGCCCTGTGCATCTTTGATGACCACCGGGCCGCAATGATACAAAATCCCATTCCGGAGGTTCACGCCGGAGGGAAGCCGTCCGCCGTCGTGAAGATATTTGTGGACCGCGTCCCGGCCGGTGAACACGGTGCCGGTGATGGCGACTTCGTCGCCGACCTGCAGCGCGCGAATTTTCTCTTCGGTGAAGGGGAATGAAAGAGGTTTCATCAGTTTGGGAGTTTGGGAGTTTGAGAGTTTCAGAATCTATAAGGGTGATGGGCTATGAGTATGCGGAGCTCCAGGTGCGATCGGCCGCCGCCGAACTCCTTAACTCAGCTCCGCAACTCTCTAACTCCGCAACTCTGTAACTCAATAGAGCCATTTCTCAATCCTTCCGCCGGAATCGAGTGTCACCCCTTGGCGGCGGTACGCCCAGCACATATAGCTGACGCTGACAAAATAGGAGGCCGGCAATCGGTTCAATACGCCGATTTTCGTGCCGAGCAAAGTCGTCCTGCCGCCGAAACCCATCGGACCAATGCCGAGTTTGTTGGCCGTTTCGACGATGTCCTGCTCGAGTTTGTCGAGCTCGGGATCAGGATTGTGATCGTCGAGCTTCCTCAGGAATTGCTGTTTGGAGAACGCATATCCCGTGGCGCGGTCGCCGCCGACGCACACGCCCAGAATGCCCGGGCCGCAGCCCTTCCCCTGCGCCTGCAGCACGGCATCGAGGATCGATGTCCGGCAGCCATCGAGGTCGCGGTTGGCCTTCAGCTTCTCGTTCGGAAGCGAGTATTGCGCGCCGACATTTTCGCAACCGCCGCCTTTGAGAACAAGCCGCACGCTCACTTCGGGCGAGCGATGTTGATGGAAATGAAGCGCCGGCGATCCCGGGCCGACATTCGTGCCGTCGTTCTTGCCGGTCATCGAGTCCACGGAATTCTGGCGCAGGAAACCCTTTTTCGTGGCGAGCTTGACCGCTTCCCGGGCGGCGTCCTCGAAGGCAACCTGATCGTAGCCGACCGGGCATTCGACATAGAAGATGATGCTGCCGGTGTCCTGGCAGATGGGCTGCGACTTGTTCCTGGCCAGCGCGATGTTCTGCTCGATGATTTTCATCGCGCTTTCTGCAATCGTGCCCTTCTTTTCCTGTTCGAGCGACCCGAGAATGGCCCGGTGGACGTCGTCGGGAATCTCGGCCGAAGTGCGGCGGACGAGTTCCAGCAGCGAATCTTGCAGCGTGTTCATCGATGGCAAGCTAAAGGCGCGGGGAATCGAAGTCAACCGAAGCGATCCCGGGCAGCGGGAAGCCGGGATTCCCGCGACACCGCGCCAGGCTGGCTCCGCTCCTCCCGCAAAATCACATTGGGCGATCATCCATTCCAAATCGCGGGATTCCATGCAAAAAATGTCCAATTTTTGACAAGCATCGTGTAGTCGGGGAGTGACCGCGATACTAACGTGGCTTAACGATTGTGCAAGAAGTAAGCCATCATCTGAGTGAGGCAAGCCCGCAGGCAGAGAAGAAAAAAACGCGGATCCTCGCCCGCACCATTCCAGTACACGAGACGGCGTTTGGGTCGCCCCGCGATTTCCTGGACAACCGGTTTGTTTACGTCGTGGTTTCCGCCCGCGCCCGCGGTCTTTCCGTTGGGGTGAACATGAACCCCGACAAGCAATGCAACTTCGGGTGCGTCTATTGCGAAGTCCACCGCACCGATCCGCCGCGCGAATTGCGGATGGATCCCGAGGCGATGGCGGTGGAACTCAAGAAGACCCTGGCTGCGGTCCGCGAAGGGCATTTGCGGGAGCGTCCGTGGTATCACGCGCTGCCGGACGAATTGCTCCAATTGCGGCACGTCGCGCTGAGCGGCGACGGCGAGCCGACGTTCGCGCCGAACTTTGCGGAATGCGTGCAGGCTGTGGTTCACATCCGCGCCCTGGGCGGTGTCCCGTTTTTCAAGATGGTTCTGATGACCAACGCCACCGGCCTCGACCAGCTGGGCGTGCAGCAGGGTCTCAAGTTCTTCACCAAATCGGATGAAATCTGGGCCAAGCTCGACGGCGGCACCCAGGCATACGTGAACCGGGTGAATCGGATGGAGATTCCGCTCGAGAAAGTACTGGACAACATCCTGATCCTCGCCCGCCAGCGGCCGGTGATCATCCAGAGCCTGTTCCCGTCGATCAGCGGCGAGGAACCGCCGCTCGAAGAGATCGAACAGTACGCGCAACGGCTCAAACAACTGAAAGCCGGCGGCGCCCAGATCCCGCTCGTCCAGATTTACTCGGCATCGCGCCCGACGCCCAATTCGAGCATCAGCCATCTTCCGCTGAAATCGCTGTCGCGGATCGCTCACACCGTGCGCCAGGTCGCCGGTCTGAAAGCGGAAGTTTTTTAGAATCTTCGGCCGAGAGGCCATCTCCCGCTCCCGGCCTGCGTCTTCCAAGCCGCAGGCCGGATCCTCCTTCTGAAATGGTGAAAATAAGGGATTTCTGAAAGGAAGTCCGTTTTCTTGGCAATTGCCTGCCAGTTACCGCCCGCGTAACAGGGAACGAATTCCGTTCTGTTGCCTGCGGTGATTTTCACGTAACCAGTCCGTCGCGAAGAAGGTTGAACGGCTGGACACAAATGCGCTCGCACTTTCTGGAGGGGTGAACGAAACGAAATCCGACCTCCAGGAACGACTTCAACCCCCTGGCAATCGTGGATTCGGCGCGAGCGAAGTCGCCGGTTCGCGCCATGTCAGTGAGGCCACTTCGATAGATGTGTCGGAAGCCCCGACCGGCGATCAAGCCGCCACTCAATTTCACTGGCGCATTTTCGTCGGCGAACTATCTTTGCTGAAAATCAGCTCGACAGACCAAAGAATCCTATGAAAAAGATCACAATGCTTGCAGTGATTCCTCTCTTGACCCTCGTCACAATCAATGCCGGGACGAGCCTGGCGTTGGAGTCCAGCGGGACGGCCACGTTCACTCTGACCGCCTTCGCCCAGAAGTATCTCGATATGACCGTCAGCGTCAAGAACCACTATACCCCTACGACCACAAATACCACCACCGTCATCAAGTCCAAAGCCACCAATGCTCCCATCGACTCAGCGTTCATCCTCAGCCTCCTGGAGAACTCGTTTAAGACGAACTTCCCCAGCGGCGCGGAATTGATCATGAGAGGGGTGGGCAGCTACTCGTTTCTTGTGGTGGACAGCACGGGAACAAACCTCCTGCTGGATGCCGGCAGCGTCCTTTCCATCGCGGACAACGTGAGCGTCGATTCCGGCAGAGAGAGGCTCATCCAGAGAACGAGCCGCACAGGAACAGCGGTTTCGGGCAATAACACCGAAAGGGTCACTGAATATGCGACGCTCACCTACGATGATACCGCGTTGACCACGAAGGATGGCACGCCCACCAACTTTCAGTTGAGCGGGATACTCGTGGAAGTGTTTTCGGAGAACATCGGGATCGTCGAGGCCACCCAATCCGTCGTGCTGCGCGGCGCGGGCACCGGAACGATTCGGGGGAAGATCAATGTCATCTTGAAAGGAACAGTGACCGCCACGCTGTCCGGAGTCCTGGTGGATTAGGCCAGCGCCAGTCCAGCGAACGGAGATGGAGCCAGCACCGGCTGGCCGCTTCAGTTCCGCTGTTGCGGTTGACACCGCCAGCCCGGCGTGTCTCAGTTTGACAGGTATCATGAAACAATTGAAATTGGACGTTACGAAGACGGCACTGGTTGCGATTGATTTGCAGAACTTAATCGTCTCCTTTCCGACCCGGCCGCGAAGCGCCAAAACCGTCGTCGAAAACACGGCCAGGATCGCCTCGGCCCTGCGCGCCAAAGGTGGATTCATCGTCTGGGTGCGTGTGGCAGGATCGGCGGATCGTCAAGACCTGCTGCATCCTGTCTGCGACAGCTCGTTCACGCTTCCGCGTGATCTTCCGGCCAACGCGGCGGAGATTGTGTCCGAGTTGAATGTCCAACCCAACGATCACATTTTGACCAAGAAACAATGGGGTGCTTTTTACGGGACGGACCTGGAGCTTCAGGTTCGGCGGCGGGGATTGACGACGATCATCCTGACGGGGATCGCGACCTGTTTTGGTGTGGAGAGCACGGCGCGGGCGGCATTTGAGTTTGGCTATGAGCAGATATTCGTGGAAGACGCGATGGCGTCCTTGAATCAGGCACAGCACGAGCACACCATTTCTCAGATTTTTCCCCGCATGGGCCGGGTGCGAAGCACAGCTGAGGTTCTGGCAGCGATCTGAGGGCAAAGGCAAGTGCGGTCACTCTGCGCTCAGCGCGAAGCTTCAAAGTCTTCGGGGTGTCCGTTGCGCCAAGCTACAGGAGAAATAATCTCCGATTTCCCTGAATCGTTGCGCCTGGTTGCCAACCGGCGGAAAATTCACATTAATATAGCTCGCTTTGTGGCGTTTCGGGTCGATTGTACCTTATGCGACGCACATCCCCCATCCAACCCGTCGCGTGCTCTGAGTTCCTGTTCCATATAGCCACGGACCAGGTCGGCGTTGTTGCCAGCGTCTGCACATCGGGCATGGAAACGCTCAAGACCATCCGTCTGGCCGGGGGCGAGTTGCTGTCAGCGCCAGCCGGGGAATTCAGGCCCGCCACCGATGGCGAAGTCCAGGCCCGCCACCGCGTGGCGGCGTCGATTCGACCGCTCGTCCTGCCCGCATTGCCAGCCGTCCAGTCACGCGCCCGTTCCCGTCTGCACGGGGGTTGGCCCGCATTATGAAATGGATTATTTCTTCATGCGATGCCCGCGAGCTGTCGCGGTTCAAGGGCATGGTGGAGCGGGCGGACATTCCCTGCGTGGTGCGGAAAACGCAACTTGACCTGCCGATGCCTCTGGCAGCTCTCGATTCCGAGTTATGGGTGATGAACGATAAGGATTACGCAAGAGCGAGCGGCCTGGTAAAAGGCTGGAGCCATCCTTCGTCGGGAGAAGACGAGACCCACGCCATGACCATCGCAAGCCTCGAATAACGTCGCTTCGCAAGAGCGGCGCATTGGCCTTCCTCCGAAACGGCGAGGCAGGGCGATGCCCGAAGGTCCAGCCGCTCAACCGATCTTCAGACATGATGCAACACCTTGGCGATGGCTTCGCGCAGGTCTTCCGGCGAAAAAGGCTTGCCGACGATGCAATACGCCTCCACAAGCGGATTGCGTGAAGATTGGAGCATTTCGGCGGATGCTGACATGATCACGATGGGTTGATTTGGCAAGCGCGCTTTGATGGCAGCGGCCAGTTCATCGCCTTTCATCACGGGCATGGCATAGTCGATGGTGATCAGGTCGAACGTCCCTTTGTCCAAAAGGGCCAGAGCCTCCCTGCCGCTGGTTGTCGTCTCGACTTTGTGCCCATCAGCCATGAGCAGCATCTTGACCGTTTCGCAGACAAGAGGCTCATCGTCCACCACCAAAATGTGCAGCGTTGGAATGCCTTGCATAATAATCATCCACGCGACACCGTCCATGTTCACGCCGGGTGATCGCGCGGGTCGTTGAACCTCAGACGACTTGGCGCACCATGTTCTGGCCACCGTGCGGATTGGACACACGCAGCGGACACTCCGGGTCATCGCGCCACTGGCCATCGACGAGGAACAGGTATTGATGCGTCCCCATGGCCAGCCCTACCGATGTCCTCCAGATGCCGTCACTTCCCCTTTGCATGGGGATGGCTTGCTTCTGCCAACTCGTGAAATCACCGACCAGCAACACTTTATTCGCTGTCGGTGCTTTCAAACGGAATGTTTGGTTTTTGAAAACCTGATCTTGTTTTGCCATAGGTCGTATTCCTTTCAGAACTCTGACTGCCCACCACCCGGTGGCTTCGTGTGCCAACTCCATTCGACGCGAAACCAGCCTTACCAAACTAGCCCATGTTGCTTGCGGTCGGTCAAGACAATATATAAACGCCGCCGTGACCGGGGCAATCCACGGCGGCGTTTTGTTTTCTATGAACCTCAGATTTCACCTGCTGAAGAAGGGGTCGAGAAGGGGTCGCCCGGCAAACGGGTATTGACATGGTTCTGCTCCTGTTCATCGCCCGGCATCACTCGGGGGCGCTTTTCAATAATTGCGATTTTATTCTTCCCAGTCTCGCGTCTTTATTTCCATTCACCGTCCGCACTGCCCTCGTCACTCCGGATTCCTCGCCCATCCAAAGCCGCCGGCTCATCCACCCTCGATCCGACGTGCCCTGTTCCTCTTCCCGTTCCCGAGGCTTCCACGCTGCTCTCGGGCGTGCTGACTCTTCTGCCGTCCGGAACGGGCATGATTCGGGTGCTGCGCAAGGGCCGGTTTCCAAGACTGGCCGGATTGTTTGTTGATGCGAGAGATTCACTTGCGCGAAAATTGTTGAAATCATAGGATGCGGCTGCGGAGAAGAGGTCATGAGGCGTGGGACTGGAAGGCCAATGTTGCCGATGGCAGCGTGACCAAGGTTGTCAACGTAATGCCAGTCCGGCCACAAAAAGGTGTTCCAAGGGTCCCGACCTCGTGCGGTTGAGCAGTAGCTGAGGGGAATTCTATGCGCAGACCAGCGGCGAAATCCAGACCGGCACCAACAAGGGTAGCTTCCCCTGTCAGGGCACTCCCGGGTTTTCCGGTGTGGCTGATTGCGGTATTGCTGGTGCTGGTGACGACCGCGGTTTTCTGGCCGGCGACGGGCCATGATTTCATCAATTACGATGATCAGGCCTATGTCACTGCGAATCCGCATGTTCAGGGCGGTTTGAGCTGGGAGGGAGTGAAGTGGGCTTTCTTGAACCCGGTATCCTGCAATTGGCAGCCCTTGACCGTATTGTCCCACATGATGGCCTGTCAGGTTTTCGGTTTAAAACCATGGGGACATTATTTGATCAACGTGCTGCTTCACGCCTTCAACGCGATGCTGGTCTTCGCGTTGCTGCAACAGATGACTGGGGCGACGTTGAGGAGTCTGTTTGTGGCTGCGTTGTTCGCAGTTCACCCGCTGCGCGTCGAATCGGTCGCCTGGGTGGCTGAACGCAAGGATGTGCTCAGCGGCTTCTTCGGTCTTCTCGCGCTTGTCTTTTACGCCCGCTACGCGCGAAAGCGGTTGACAGCAGAAAGCCGGGAGTCCGAGGCGTCGGCAGTTCCAGCGCTCGCCCCGCGCCCCGCGACTCTCGACTACGTGCTCACCTTGTTCTTCTTCGCCCTTGGTTTGATGAGCAAGCCGATGCTGGTCACGTGGCCGTTCGTCATGTTGCTGCTGGATTACTGGCCCCTGGCGCGCTTCAAACCCGGCCGCACATGGCGATTGGTGAGGGAAAAAATCCCATTCCTCGCCCTCGCGGCGGTGTCGAGCGTCGTGACGTTCATGGTGCAGAAGCGCGGAGGCTCTGTAATGCCGGTTGAGAACCTGCCACCCGGCGCACGCATCGGGAACGCCCTGATTTCGTACTGCCGCTATTTGGGGAAGATGTTCTGGCCAACGGATCAGGCGGTTTTCTATCCGCACCCCGGGCATTGGCCTCTGGAGACGGTGCTCCTGGCGGGTGTTTTTATAGCGGGCATTTCGGGGCTCCTTTTTCTGGAGCGGCGGCGATATCCCTTTTTACTGGTCGGGTGGCTTTGGTTTTGTGGAACGCTGGCGCCCGTGATCGGGGTGGTGCAAGTGGGCGATCAGGCGATGGCAGATCGCTACACGTACATTCCTTCGCTGGGAGTGCTGGTCCTCGTAGCTTGGGGTGCGTGCGAACTGACCAGAGGCTGGCGTTTCTCTGTGACTGCCTTGTCGGTGGCGGGTTCAGCCGCGATCATTCTCTGCATAGTGTTGACCCGACAACAGCTCGGATATTGGAAGGACAGTGAAACTCTCTTCCGGCGTGCGATCGCAGTCACGGAGAACAATTTCCTCGCGGATAAATGCCTTGGCATCGCCCTCGGCAAGAAAGGCCAAATGGACGAGGCGATCCGCCAGTTTCAGGAAGCAATCCGTCTCAAACCGGGTTACCCCGATGCCTACAACGACATCGGCATCGCCCTCAGCAAGAAAGGCCAATGGGACGAGGCGATCCGCCAGTTTCAGGAAGCAATCCGTCTCAAACCGGATTACGCCGAGGCCCACAACGGCCTCGGCATCGCCCTCGGCAGGAAAGGCCAACTGGGCGAGGCGATTCGCCAATTTCAGGAAGCGATCCGCCTCAAACCGGATTACGCCGAGGCCCACAACAGCCTCGGCATCGCCCTCGGCAGGGAAGGCCAACTGGACGAGGCGATCCGGCAATATCAGGAAGCGATCCACCTGAATGCGGATGACGCCGAGGTCCACAACAACCTCGGCATCGCCCTCGCCAGGAAAGGCCAAATGGATGAGGCGATCCGCCAATTTCAGGAAGCGATCCGCCTCAAACCGGATTATGCCGAGGCCCTCAACAACCTCGGCTACAGATGGGCGGAGCGCGGCGAGAACCTCGAGCGGGCCCGCGCGATGATCGAAAAGGCCCTCAGGCTCGAGCCGAAGAACGTCGAGTCCCTCGATAGCATGGGTTGGGTGCTGTTCAAATTAAACCGCCCGCGCGAGGCGTTGGGTTATCTGCTCGGGGCCATCGAAAATTCCGGAACGCCCGACCCGGCGATCTATGACCACCTCGGTGACGTTTATGCCGCGCTCAACCAGCGCGACCAGGCCGGTGAAGCGTGGCGCAAATCGCTGTCGGTCGAGCCGAACCCGAAAATCCAACGAAAACTCGGCGATGTGTCCGCTCATTGAACCATGCGGAAAGCTCCGTTCAGCCCTGGCCATCGAGTGCCTCGGCCGTTTCATCCACATTCCTGGTCAATCACACAACCGACGTTTTTAACGGGCTGCTAAACGGGCCGCGAGCGAATGTGGGTAAATTTGCGTTTCAGGTTCAGAAATGGCGTTTCGAGGAACGCGTAGGAGACCGCGGATATCAGGACGGTAAGCCCAAGGGCGATCACCTCCCGCAGACACATATACAAATGAACGACGCCATTTGCATGGAGAAATCTTTCCGCGATCAGGATGCACAGATAGTGATAGACGTACAAACCGTAAGAGATTTTCCCCAGGTATTCCAGCGACCGCACTCGAACGCCCACGCCGATGGAGGCAAACACAATGGCCGCGCAAGAGACGGCGACGACGGGAAAAGCGACCAGCGTCCCAGCCCACGGTGCGGATTCACCCCAGGACGCCACGAAATATCCTGTCAAAGCGACAAGCAAGACTCCGCAGGCAAACAAAGCAAAGCGCAATCCCCTTGTGAAATTTGGAGTACGGCCTCTCAGCAGAACCGCAAGCAGGATGCCGGTCGCGATCGGATCCAATCGAGCAACGGTGTTCTGCCACACCTGCCAGCCTTTGGCGTGCAGGAGAAGCGCCACCACGCGGGCCAGGGTCGCCAGCAAAATCATACCCGCCGCGGTGAAAACAATTTTCCGGCGTGACAGCCTCGCCACGATCGGCGGCCACAACAAATAGAATTGTTCTTCAATGGAAACGCTCCAGAGGGGAAAGACCGCCGTATGGAGAGGGCCAAAGACAACCGTGCTCCAATTCCCGGCAAGCAACAGAAACGGCAGAATGTAACGCAGAGAAAACGCGTGTCCCGGATTGAGAAAGGGAACGAATATTGAAAGGGTGACGAAGAAATAGTAGAGCGGCCAAATCCGGAGCATGCGGCGGATGTAGAACGATCTGACGTCAAGCGCACCCCGCTGCTCCTTCTCGCGAACCAGCAGCTCGGTGATCAGGTATGCGCTCAATACAAAAAACAAATCCACCCCGAAGGAGCCGGCACAGGTGACACCGGCCAGAATCTTGGCGGCCCACAACGGCACGTGACGCCCCACGAAATAGTCCGCCGGATTCCAGAGGGTATGCGCCATGAACACCACCAGAAAGGCAAAGAACCGGAGCGTGTCCAACTCGGGGCGGTAAAAGGACCGTCTTGCGGCCGGTTTTGAGGACGGCTTTGCCTCACGAACGGCGGAGCTAACAGCGGTGGCCATGCGCACCTTGCAGAAGGGGGGTCAAAATGTCTGGCGAAAACCGAACTTGAGCGTCAGCAGATTGAAGCCTTGTTAGCCCTGTGGAAATCACTTGGCCGTCCAGATTCAAGATTCTGGCAGGAGACGAAAGTTGGCTGCAATCGCACTGTTTGTTCATAGGCCTTTTCCAAACGATGAATCGGCTATCGCTGTTGCTTCTTTAATCAAATCCTGAACCTTCTAATTGTGATCGGTCAGTTCTACGCCTATGGCTGGCGTGCATCCGAGCGTGTTGGAAACCTTGCAGAAGTTGTAAGCCGCAATGAATAGGCTGATTGCTGCCTGGTGACTGTCCAGCTTGCGCGACCAGCCAAACCCTGAACGCCCGCACTTCCGCCGGCCGCAACTGCGTTCTTGCCAATCCGGCGCTTGCGGCTTCAAATGCCATGGCGTTATGACCAGCGAACACACCGGAACGGTGCCCAGGCGATTTGTGACGGTGGTCCTTCCCTGGATCGTGGGCGCTTGCGGGCTGCTGGTCTATCTGCTCACGATCAATCCCTGGATCTCGCTGCTCAGTCTCGGAACCGTGACACGGATTTCCGGATGGGATTGGCGTCCGGAACTGGGCCAGCCTCTCACCTGCGCGCTCCTGTACCCGTTCCGCTGGCTGCCGGAGTCGATGATCCCGCCGGCCATCAACCTGTTCGGCGCCGTGTGCGCCGCCCTTGTGCTGGCGTTGCTGGCGCGATCCGTCGCGCTGCTGCGCCACGATCTGGCGCCGGACGATCTTCTGCTCCCGGACGCGCCCGCCTCGATTCTCTCCACCCCGGCGGCCTGGATGCCGCCGGTCCTGACGGCAATGGTGTGCGGGTTGCAATTAACCTTTTGGGAACATGCGACATCGGGCAGCGGAGAGATGATCGACCTGCTGATATTTGCCTACGTCATCCGGTGCCTGCTCGAATTCCGCATCGACCCTGACCCGTCCTGGCTTTCCCGATGCGCGTGTGCCTATGGCGTGGGGATGGCCAACAACTGGGCGATGCTGGGTTATCTCCCGATTTTTCTGGCTGCGATTCTGCGGGCGACGGGGCTGCGCGCGGTGCTGGACTGGCGCTTCCTGCTGCGGACGGCATTGTGGGGATTGGCCGGATTGAGCCTGTATTTGCTGCTGCCGACGGTGGATGGTATTTCCTCGAGCGGGGACGTTGGTTTCTGGACGGCGCTGAAGCTTCAGTTCAAGTCGCAGACGGCGGGTCTTCTCTCGTTGCGAACGCCTGTGTTCGAGGCGATGGGAACGATGTTGTTGGTGCCGCTGCTGGTACTGTCGATCCGCTGGAAATCACATACGGTGCAACTGGGTGACGACACGCCGTTGGGAGTGCTTCTCACCAAGGTCACGGGGCATCTTGTGCACGGGCTGTTTCTTTTCGTGCCGATCTGGATTGCGCTGGATCCGGCCTTCAGCCCCCGCCATTTGGGCCAGGGGGTGCCGATGCTGACTTATTATTACATCTCTGCCCTGGTCTTCGGGTATTGCGCCGGCTATTTCCTTCTGCTCAAGCCGGGCGGCGCGTTCAAGCGCCTGGCAAAAGCGCCGGTCGCCGGGGCCTGGGTGTTGCTGCTTGCCCTTCCTCTGGGACTGGCCTGGAGGAATCTGGGCCAGATGAGGATCACCAATGGGCCGATGCTCCATGTGTTCGCCAGGGAGCTCTACGGGGATCTGCCGGCGGGGAACAGCGTGGTTCTGAGCGACGACCCCAGGCATCTCTATCTGTTGCGGGCGGAATTGAGCGCCCGCCACGACGATCCGGAGAAGAATCCCATCCTGCTCGAAACGGGCTCCCTGAGATTGGCCCGGTATCACATTTTAATGGCCGGGCAGTCCGGTTCGAGGTGGCCGGTTGCCCCGCCAACGAATGGACTGGAGGTCATCCGGCCGCTCGGGATGATCGAGCTGATTTCGGCGTTCGCCGCGCGCGAGCCGGTCCTGTACCTGCATCCAAGCTCCGGCCTTTTCTTCGAACCCTTCACCGATCAACCCAACGGCTCCGTCCATCTCCTCGTCCCATGCCAGGTCCGGGATGTGGTCGGTCAAAAGCTTGCGGATGCGGTGGTGGCCACCAACGAGCTGATCTGGCAGCAGCGCTGGACGAATGGGCTGATGGACCTGGCCACGCAGACCAAAGAACGGCCTCGATCCATCCTCGGGTGGGCGGGACCGGCACTCCGCTTCCTGCGACTGCAAACCCAGCAAAACCCGACTGCCATGAGCCTCGGCTTTGCGTATTCGAAGTCGCTGGACTATTGGGGTGCGGAGATGCAGCGCCACGGCCGGTGGCCGGAAGCCGGCGTGTGGTTTCGGCGGGCGCTCGACCTGAATCCCGACAACGTCGCGGCGCAGATCAACATCCTTTACAACGAACACTGCCGGCGGGGCGACAGAACGCGGCTCGATGCCGTAGCGGTGGAACTTCAATTTCGGGATCTGTTCGCCCGGTATGACGGCTGGGCCGAGATTCTCGGCAGTGACGGTCCGGTGGATGAACCGACGTTTCTATCCAGAACCGGCCGTGTGATGTTGTTTTCCGGCAACCCCCGCCAGGCTGCCGCCGCGTTCATGCGCTGCGCGGAACTGGCGCCCGACTGGATGCCGCCCAAACTGTGGCTGGCGCGAAGCTATCTCCGTTTGTGGGACTTTGCCGAAGTGATGAAGCTCACGGACCGAATCCAGGATTCCGGCCAGCACCTGGGCGCGGCGGGCCTGGCCGAGCTGTTGGACTGCCGGGCGACGGCAATGCGGGCGTTGGGAGAAACGAACGAGGCGGTCGTCTGCATCGAGGACTTCGTCAGCCGATACGGGGAGCAAAGCGAGGTCGTGGAGAGCGCGGCGGATCTGTATGCGGCGAGCGGACAGTTGGAAAAGGAACTGGGTCTGGTGGAGGAGTTGGTGAAACGCGATCCGAACAACCCGGACTTGCTCGTGCCCAAGGCGGTCACGCTCCTGCGGCTGGCGCGATACGACGACGCGGCGGCGACTCTGACCAAGGCGCTATTCCTGGCTCCCTCCGACCAAGCCGCGCTGCTATATCGGGCGATCGCGTACCTCGGCGCCGGGCAGCTCGATGCCTCGCGCGAGGATTACGAGCAATTGCTCAAGGCCACGGGCAACTCGAAACCGGCACTGTTCGGTTTGGGGGCGATCGCCTGGCGCAAACACGAGACCAATGCCGCCATCGATTACTACGAGCAATACCTTCCCAATGCCGTTCCGGGATCAACGCAATTCAAGATCGCCTCGCAACGGCTCCAGGCATTGACACACGCGAAAACGCCATAAATTGCTGCGCGCGAGTGAGATGAGTGTATATTGACACAGCCACCGGATTCATGCGGCAGCCACTTTGGAATTTTAGCGCACTGCGGGGGTAACTCTGGCGGTTCCAGCCGCGGATTGTGCTGTGGCGCCTGATGGCAGTGCCAAGATGTGCCGAAGGAGGTCGCCGTCGTTTCAACTTGACATACGGGCATGGGCATGGAGAATGGGCTTGTTCAAGCCAAGAGAGTCAGGCTCACAACGCATAAATCAGAAGAGTTTGTGATTATGAAATCGGGCAGCCCAAAATCCCCCGTGCGCAAATCACTCCCCGCCAGACAAACCGATCCGGCAAAACTCGTTTCCCTTTTGGTGCTGGCAACCGGTGCCGCGGCGATGCCTCAGACGACCACCGCCGACATTATCTTTACCGATTTGAGTTCCAGTCCGGTTACCGTGGGCTACTCCGGCGTTGACCATTACACCTTCACTTTGCCGGGGACCGCGCAGTTTGGCTTCCAGAGACAACATGCCACCGTGCCACAATCCTCGGTCCGGAGTCACTACTATCGCAGCGTCGTTGCAGGCAGAATGGGTGGATCTGCTTCTGTCAAACTCCAGGCTATGAGCAATCGTTTTTTGGTCGCCCGCGCCAAAGGCGACGTCTGGCAGGGTCAAAGCGCAGCCAATAGCGCCTTTGTGGGCATGGCGAGACAGTTGAAGTATGTAGGCACGACTGTCAGTTCAGCGCATTATCCGAACAGCTACGGTGGTCATAAATACCTGGTCTTCGAGTTCAGCGACACCTCGCATGGCGGCGCTAATCGCTTCGCTTGGGCTGATATCGTCCTCGTCAACGGCGACATCGGCTCCAGCGGCGGTCCCGATGTCACCATTTACGGCTGGGCGTACGATGACACCGGTGCTTTCATTGCCGCTGGCGCCACCAGCGTCCCCGAACCATCGTCCACCGCCTTCCTGGCGGTTGGGGCACTGGTACTGGGCGCAAAGGGCTTGCATACCTGGCGCCACAAACAAACTCCGGC
>Ga0187860_1001294_pt1 | contig 22372 bp, 15 predicted proteins | sample June2016WEW_10_4_FD_132981 | JGI IMG/M metagenome (GOLD analysis project Ga0187860, IMG submission 132981) | Peatland microbial communities from SPRUCE experiment site at the Marcell Experimental Forest, Minnesota, USA - June2016WEW_10_40 | ecosystem: Environmental > Terrestrial > Soil >...
GCTGGTTTTGGTGAACCTGCTCACGGTGGCCAGTTTCCGCGTTCAGCCCCGCTTGCAGGCGAGTTTCGCCGCGCGGCCGTGGGGCTGGGTGTTCCCGTTCGTTGCCATCGCGGCCTTGCTCATCGTTGCGGTGATGAATTATCGGAGGTGGGAGCGGGCGGCGTTTCTCGCTTCGTCCCTGTTTCTGGCTGCGATGCTGGTCAGCGTGACCTTCGGCTTGTATCCGTGCGTGCTCCCCTCGAATGGCGATCCCGCGCTCTCGCTGACAATTTCGAATGCCTCAGCCGCGCCTTACGGGTTGCACATCGGCCTGGTCTGGTTCATCCCCGGCATGCTGCTCACCGCCACATATTTCATCTACGCCTACCGCAGCTTCGCAGGCAAGGTGGGCGCCCAGGAGCGGCCGTGAGTCGATCGAAACTGGTTGCCCTTTGTCATGAATGACGTGGCGCACGCACTCCTGCGTGCCGCGTCGGCACTCGTGCCGACGCCCAGCTTCACATGCGCGAGCACGTGTCGAGAAGAGTCTCGACACGGCACGCACGAGTGCACGCGCCACGTCGTTGGCAGCGGCAGCTTCGCCGGAAAAGTGGGCGTCGAAGAACAGCGCTGAACAGCGTTGAATGGTGCTACTTGAGCGTGACTTCGCCCTCGTAATGCTCCTTCCAGGCATTGGAGCGCTGGTCGGCGAAGCTGGCGTCGATATCGAATTTGACCAGCTTCCCGGTGCTCTTTTCGAGCCAGACCGTGCCCTTGGAGACTTGAAGATTGGTGATCATGTTTCTGGCGATGTCCATCCCGGTTTTGGTTGCGCCCGTGGCCGTCGATGTGTCGAACTCGTATTTGTCCGCGCTGACACCGCCCGCCGTATCGGAACCCGCCGGCTGCGCCACTAGTTGCCCGAAAGCGAGCATGATGGCTGCGCTGGTAATCGGCCCGATGGTCTCCAGGTCGGCCATGCCCCAGGCAAGCTCATCCGTCTTCGCCGCCTTTTGCTGTGTCTTCTGCTTGCCGCGGAGGGACGTCAGGTTGATTTCGTCGGGGGAGATATCCGCCTCCACTTCGACTGGGCCCACATCCGGCTTGGCAGTCTTATCCATCGGAAACTTGGGATTTATGTTCTCTTGAGCCTTATAGGAAAAGTGGTAAGACGCGGTGGGCTTCTGAAGCGAATCCATCAGCAGCTTCGTGCAGTTCCCGAGTCTATGTTTGACATCACTTGGGGCCGGTTGCGCCGCGCCCGCGGAGGCGGATGAGGCGGGTGACGCCGCGCCTCCCTTGCTCTCGCTGCCACTGCCGCCGCTTTTGCAACCTGCCAGCAGGACAATCATCGCGCAGCAGGCGATCGCCGCGCGGCCTTTCGTGAAGATCTTCTCGCTTGGATCCATGGGTCCTCCTTGTGCAACTCTGCGCGATCAGCGCGTTGTCGCTTTCCGCATGTCAGCTTGGCCGGTCCTCTCTATTTGGAGTCCCTGGCACAATTCAGTATACAGCCGCCTTGGTTTATTGATTGTTGTATGAGACGCGCCCGCGGCGCCGGCTCACGGGCGCACGCTGGAGGCGTCCCCTTCCCGAAACGCCCGCCCCGCTTCATACAACGCAATTCTGCTTTTGATTTCATCCGCCAGCGCGGGCTGGTTTTCTTCGATGGCGCGCGCCTGCGCCCGGCGCGCGGTCAGCGCGGCGTCGGTGAATTGGCCCTTCTCCGCGTAGGCGGCGGCCAGCGTGTCGAGCACCCGCGCATCTCTTCCGCCGGAGAGCTCGACCGCTCGCACCGCGAACTGGAGCGCATCGCCGCCGTTCCGGATGGCCGAATCGGGCGAGGTCGCCAGCACCCACGCCGCCCGCCGAAGCGCCGGCCCATCGTTTGGTTCGAGCTCGATCGCGGCGCGCCAGTGCGCCAGCGCTTCCGCCGTGCGCCCTTGCGCATTGAGCGCGTCGCCCAGGCTGTCGTGCGCCTCCGCGTATTTCGGGTCGATCTCGAGCGCACTCCGCCATTCAGCCACCGCTCCCTGCGCATCCCCGCGCCGGCTCAGCACCAGCCCCAGCTCGTAGTGCGCGGGCGCATACCGGGCGTCCGATTCAAGCGCCTTGCGCAACTCGGCCAGCGCCTCGTCCAGCTTTCCCAGCTTGGCCAACGCGCTGCCCAGGTTGGTCCGCGCCGCGGCGAAACCGGACTTCAGGGCGGCCGCTTGCTCGAATTGCGTCACGGCTTCCTCCACGCGCCCTGTCTCGACCAGCAGGACGCCGAGATCGTTGTGCGCCCGCGCGGAAGTCGGATCGGCCTCCAGCGCCGCGCGGAGCTGGATCTCGTTCGCTTCCCGCAATTGCGCCGCGGCTTCCTCGCGGTGGCCCGTCATCATCAACACGGTTGCCAACTTGCGATGCGCGAATTCGTCGTCCGCGTTCAGCTCGAGCGCCTGCCGCCACTTCACGGCGGATGCCGCATACGCTCCGGTCCTCTGCAGATACGCCGCGCGGTCGACCAGCCGGTAATAGTCGATCACCGGCCCGCCGATCTGCCGCAAACCATCCGCCGGGATATTCACAAACTCCGGCAGGTTCACCGCCCGGTTGGCCGCGGTTGTGTTCTCGATCAAAATCGGCGGGCTGTCGTTGCCGTCTTCGTCGATGTGGGTGAGAAACATCTGCGTGTAGGGCGACCGCGCCTTCGACGAGAACACCAGCCAGCGGCCGTTGGGCGAAAAGCTGTGCCACGAATTCATACGCGCGGTGTTGCACCGCATGCGCCGCGCCTCGCCGCCGGCCGCGGGAACAATGTACAACTGGCTGTCGGGACGCATGAGCTGGCCGTTGCGGCATTGGACGAACACGATCCACCGCCCATCCGGCGACACCTTGGGAAACGTGTTGCTCATGCCGTTGCGCGACGCGCCTGCAACCAGCTCCGCCACACCTCCCGCGCCGTTGTGAAACGGAATCCGGTAGAGGTCGTATTGAATTTGCAGCTCGTTCGGATCGTTGGCGAATTTCGCCAGCGGCACGCCCGGCGGATTGGGGTCGGTGGCCGCGGCGCGCGCGAATACCAGGTACTGGCCGTCGGGACTCCACACCCCACCCATCTGCACGTACCGTGGGTCGTCGGCGCCGGCGAGCGGCCGCAGCACTCCCGTCTGGCGGCTGTACCAGCCCACAATTCCGCGCGTCGGATAGAAGACCTGGAGGAATCGGTAGTCCTTGAAATTGGCCACGTAATAGTTGCTCGGAGGCGTTTCGGCGGACGGCGTCATCGCGGCGGGATTGACCGTGGTCGCCACATATTGCCCATTCGGCGAAACCCGCGACATGAAACCGATCCGGATGTTCCCCTTCAGCTTGCCTTCGGGCGAGCTCCACTGAATCACGTCTCGCTTGCGGATCGCCATCTCGGGCGCCACCTGCGCCAGGAAATACATTCCGCGGTTGCCCTGCAGGCCGTCCAGGTCCATTCCCATCGTCTTGCCGTCGGCCGAGAACGAATGGCAGTTGGCGCACACCGGCAGGTTTTCCATCACCACGCGGCTGCTCGATTCGCCGACGTTGCGAACGCGCCACGCGACCAGCGGCAACGCCTGCGCGGCCAGCGGTTTGATCACGCCTTTCTCCAGCTCCGAGGGCATCAGCGGCACGTCGCGGTAGAAGATCGGCGCGCCCACCGCATCTCTTGATGTGTGAATGGTGATGCTGCCGCGCGAGACGGCTTGATCCTGCGCGCCGGCGCGGAAGCCGGTGATAGTCATCGTCGCCACGCTCGAGACCGAATGCCGCTGGATGGCGTGCCATGTTGCAGTGTCCGGCCTCCAGGAATGCGCCGCCGCCATTTCGGGCGTCAGCGTGGGTGGCGCGTTGGTGCTGGCGACGCAATCCGGATCGATCTTGCCGATGCGCACGCGCTCGCCTTCGGAGGTCGCATGAATCGGCGGCGTGCCATCGCCGAACGTGACGTCGATGCGCCACAAGCCGACGCCGATCGCGGCATCGCGCCAGAGGAATTGGGGAGGCATGATCTCCGGCGGGAAAATCGATCCATCCTGCGGATAATCGATGCTGATCGCCGCCGCGTGAGGCGCGCCTGGAACTGAGCCGTTGCGGCCTTCCACGGCGTCCCACGCGCCGGCCGCCAGCGCGATCAGAAGCCCCGGCAGCAGAATCGCGCAGGGCCGCCAGCCACGCTTCACTCGCATCCCCCCACAAATCCAGCTTACAGCCGGGCGGATTGCCCAGGAAAATGCACGGCGGTCATTTCCGGCAGAATCTGCCGAAAAACAGGGGTTAAGTGCTTTGTTTTTGACAAAAAACCGGCAGGTTCTGCCGGAAATCGACGGATCCGCTCTCAAACCACCTTCACGGTCACCGGATCCGACATCACGCCGGCGCATTCCACGCGCAAGGGCAGCTCGGCCTTAGGGCAATCCGGCGGAGCTTTGGCGTTGATCTGCCGGCGCCCCTCGATGGGCTCGCCGGTGAACGTGATGGCCATGCGCGCATCGCCCAGCCACAGCCGGAGGTTACCCCGGTCGGCGTTCTCCGGCAGGCCCTCCACCCAGCAAGAAAGGTGACCGCTTTCGGTGATATTCACTGTGTTGGCTTCCCAGTGAAGCGAATCGCGCACGCCGGCGATCACGATGCGCTCCGCCGACCGCGGCATATCGATGGCGATGCGCTGCGCTGCGCCGAAACGGCTGTTGGCCAGGCGCAGCCGCACGTCGTTCCAGCCCGCTTGCAAGCCGGGAGGGAGGGTGAATTTGGCCCAGTAGATTCCGCTGTCCGGAGCGACCAGCGTCGCGGCAGCGCCGAACCCGCCGACCTCCAGCAGCAACTCCTCTTTCGATGGCATCGCCGAGCTCGTGCGGAACCAGCAGTCGATATCGTGGTCGCGCCTGGAATTGAAGTTCACGCCCTGGGTCGTCGGATTGATTGCCGCCACCAGTTCGGGCGGTTCCTGGGCCGGTTCGGCGGGCTCCGGCAGCCACTTGCGGAAGCACGCCACCACGGCGTTCTCGGGATCGGCGGCAAGCAGTTCCACCCGCGCGAATCCGGCCGCGCGGCACATCGCCATAACGCAACCGACCGTCGGGCCGTTCCAGTTGTCGAAATTGCCGTTGAGCTCGGTGGTTTCGTAGAACTCCATTCTGGGAATGTCGCTCACATGTTCTTGCCAGTTGGCGCCATCGATGACGAAGGTTTCCACGATGACGAGCTCGGTCGAGAGGCCGCAGAGGATCTCCAGGCCCCATAACGGATGTCTCAGGTGATAGAGCACACCCAGACAGAAGACGATGTCGAACTTGCCCAGGTCCACCCAGGGCAATTCGAACAGATCGAGATTGCGATAGTCGGCCTTGGAGCCGAGTTTGCGGTGTAGGTCGAGATAGTTCGCCTGCTCCTGGCAATCGACGGATGTCACCGCGGCGCCGCGGCGCTCGGCTTCGAAGCTGAACCAGCCGTCCCAGGCGCCGATATCGAGCACGCGCTTGCCGGTGAGATCGGCGGGGATGGGGAAGCGGGACCAGCGTTCGCGCTGCCATTCCAGGCTCATGAAGCCGCGAATGGCCGTTCCGTCGGGCAACTCGAAGCTGTGGTACCAGCCGAGATCGCGAAGCTGGTCGGTGAAATCGTTCTGCTTCCGGCGCAGTGCCCGCAACTCGTCGGCATCCATAGTTTTCGCGTCCAAGAGACCAGCGTACCCCAGCAGATGGGATAGCCGCATTTTCTGAAGTAAAATACAAGAGGAGCAGATCGATGGAAAATGAGGACGCGCCCGCAACGAAACAGGATGTGGCCCTGCTCCGCTCGGAAATGGATCGCCTGCACGATGTGCTCGTCGACAGGATTGCCGCCGTCGAAACGAAGCTTTCGAAGGCGTTCTACGGGTTCGCGGAAAGCAACCAGACGCGCGTTGTCATGATCGAAGAGGGTTGGGCTGCGGTGAGGAAACGCGTCGGCAGCCTCGAAGAACGGGTGCTCGAATTGGAGCGCAAGGTCAACTTTCCGAATCATCCCCCGCAGTAATCGCTTCTCGATTTGCCACCCACCCCCTTTCGTTCCGCCGAGCAATGGGTTATGAATAGCAATCTGATCCCTATGCGATTCTCAACCAGTTACTCCATCATCCGGATTTCGCTCGGCGCCGCGCTCGTTGCCAGTGCGGCGCAGGCGCAGACCGCTCCCGCGGCGCGCACGCACACCTGGTGGCACGATACCGGCGCCGGCGTCCGTCCTTACACCGCCAACGCCAAGAAGCTGCCGTTGATTTCGGTGAAGGGCAACAAGTTCGTCGACCCGCAAGGCTCGACCGTGCTCTTCCGCGGCCTTTCCATCTCCGATCCCGACAAGCTCGAAATGCAGGGCCATTGGAACCGCGAGCACTTCGTCAAAGTGGCCGAGATGGGAACCCACGTGGTGCGCATCCCCGTCCACCCGGTCGCATGGCGGGAGCGAACGCCGGCCGAGTATCTCAAGCTGCTCGACCAGGCCGTGGAGTGGTCGACCGACCTGGGGATGTACATCGACCTCGACTGGCATTCCATCGGCAATCTCACGACCGGCGTCTTTCAGGACCCGATGTACGATACTTCGCTCCAGGAGACGTACCAATTCTGGCGCATCATGGCCCGCCACTTCGCCGGCCACAACACGGTGGCCTTCTTCGAGCTCTTCAACGAGCCAACCACTTTCCGCAACCAGCTTGGCCCGGTCTCGTGGGACGACTGGAAGAAGATCAACGAAAACCTGATCGCCATCATCCGCGCGAACAACGCCAAGGCGATACCGCTGGTGGCCGGTTTCGATTGGGCGTACGATTTGACTCCGGTAATCCTCGCTCCCGTCGCCGCCGAGGGCGTCGGCTACGTGGTTCATCCCTATGCCAACAAGCGGCCGCAGCCGTGGGAGCCCAAATGGGAAGAGGACTTCGGTTTCGCCGCCGCCACTTACCCAGTGGTCGCTACCGAATTCGGCGGGTTCGAAAGGCCGCCGTCGTACGGGCCGTCGATTATCAAGTACCTGGAAAGCAGGGGCATCAGTTGGATGGTGTGGTGCTTCGACCCGGAATGGGGTCCCACGCTGATCAGCGACTGGAACTACACGCTGAATCCATCGGGCGAATTCGCCAAGCAGGCGATGCACCCAGCGGCGCAGTAGCGCCTGTCGGGGAACAATCAGTTCCATCGCCGAAAGCAAGAAAAGCCGCGATGACTGTCGGCTCAGCCGGCTCGACAGCCCGCGCCACGAACGCCGAAACCGAATCGTCATTTGAGCAAGGTAAGCTGTAAAAGGGAGCCCCAAAATGCCATCTGCCGCAGCCGATACCAAGCCCGCGTTTGACCTGAGTGCTTACGGCGAAGCGCGATCCACGATCTCGGGAGCGCCGTTGAGCGCCGAGGATCTGCGCCGCACCCACGCCTACTGGCGAGCCTGCAACTACCTCGCCCTGGGCATGATCTATCTGGTCGAAAACCCACTGCTGAAGTCGCCGCTGCGGCCCGAGCACATCAAGAACCGCCTGCTCGGGCACTGGGGATCGAGCCCCGGCCTGTCGTTCGCCTATCTTCACTTGAATCGGCTGATCAAGGAATACGATCTGGACATGATCTTCATGGCCGGGCCGGGACATGGCGCGCCGGGCGTGCTGGGGCCGGTATACCTGGAAGGCACATACTCGGAAATCTATCCCGACAAGAGCGAGGACGAAGAGGGGATGCGCGAGTTCTTCAAGCAATTCTCTTTTCCCGGCGGGATCGGCAGCCACTGCACGCCGGAAACTCCCGGCTCGATCCATGAAGGCGGCGAGCTCGGCTACGTGCTTTCCCACGCTTGCGGCGCGGCGTTCGACAACCCGGAGTTGATTGTGGCAGCGGTGGTGGGCGATGGCGAATCCGAAACCGGCGCGCTGGCGACCTCCTGGCACATCAACAAATTCCTCTCGCCCGTGCGCGACGGCGCGGTGCTGCCCATCCTCCATCTCAACGGCTACAAGATCAACAATCCCACGCTGCTGGCGCGCATCAGCCACGAAGAGCTGGAGCAACTGATGCGCGGATATGGGTGGACGCCGTACTTCGTGGAGGGATCGGACCCGGATTCGATGCACCAGGCCATGGCCGCCACCGTCGAGCACGCCATCGCCGAAATCCGACGCGTGCGCCAGGAGGCGCGCTCCACAGGCGTGGCCGAGCGCCCGCGCTGGCCGATGATCGTGATGCGAACGCCCAAGGGCTGGGGCGCGCCGCTCGAAGTGGGCGGCCACCGATTGGAAGGCTTCTGGCGCGCGCACCAGGTTCCGCTGCCCGATGTCAAAAAGAACCCCGACCAACTGGCCCTACTGGAAAACTGGATGCGCAGCCAGAAACCGGAAGAGTTGTTCGATGCCGCCGGCAAGCTGCGGCCGGAGTTGAAAGACCTGGCGCCAACCGGTGCGCGCCGCATGAGCGCCAACCCGCACGCAAACGGTGGCATCCTCAAGCGCGCCTTGCGGCTGCCGGATTTCCGCGGCTATCGGTTCGCGATCGAGCAGCCCGGAAAATCGGAAGCCGAAAACACGCGCCCGCTCGGCGTTTTCCTGCGCGACGTGATGAAGATGAACATGGAGAACTTCCGCGTCTTCGGCCCCGATGAGAACACGTCCAACAAGCTGGACGCCATTTACCAGGTTGCCAGGAAGTTTTGGATCGCCCAGTATTTCCCCGAGGATGCCGATGGCACCGAGCTCGCGCCCGACGGCCGCGTGATCGAAATGCTCAGCGAACACACGGTGGAGGGAATGCTCGAAGGCTACCTGCTGAGCGGGCGTCACGGCTTTCTTTCCAGCTACGAGGCTTTCGTGCACGTGATCGATTCGATGTTCAACCAGCACGCCAAGTGGCTCTCGATCTCCAATCACCTGTCGTGGCGGCAACACGTGGCTTCGCTGAACCTGTTGATCACGTCCACGGTATGGCGGCAGGACCACAACGGTTTCACTCACCAGGATCCCGGATTCCTCGACGTGGTGGTCAACAAGAGCGCCACCGTCACGCGCATCTATCTTCCGCCCGACGTGAATTCCCTGCTCTCGGTCGCCGCGCATTGCCTGAAGAGCGAAAACTACGTCAACGTGATCGTGTCCGACAAGCAGATGCACTTGCAGTATATGGATATAGACGCCGCTATTCAGCACTGCACTAAGGGCATCGGCATCTGGGAATGGGCCAGCACCGATTCGAGCGGCGAACCCGACTTGGTGATGGCTTCGGCCGGCGATATTCCGACGCAGGAGGCGCTAGCCGCCACGGTTCTGCTGCGCAAGGAATTCGCCGACGTCAAGATCCGCTTCATCAACGTCGTCGACCTCTTCAAGCTGCAACCAAGCACCGAGCATCCGCACGGATTGACCGACCGCGATTTCGATTCGCTGTTCACCGTCGACAAGCCGGTCATCTTCAACTTCCACGGCTACCCGTGGCTGATTCACCGGCTGGCCTACCGCCGCACCAATCACAACAACATGCACGTGCGCGGCTACAAGGAAAAGGGCAACATCAACACGCCCATGGAGCTGGCGATCAACAACGAGATCGACCGCTTCAGCCTGGCCATCGACGCGATCGACCGCACGCCCCGCCTGCAGCGCATCGGCGCGCACGCCAAGGAGCGCTTCCGCAACATGCAGATCGATTGCCGCAACTACGCCTACGAGCACGGCGTCGACAGCCCGGAAATCAACGGATGGAAGTGGCCGTTCTGAGCGGCCGTGGCACGGGCAGTATTGCCTGCCGTGCGCGAGTCTGGCAGGCTTGACAGCCGTCCGGACAGGCTGCGCCACTAGGCCCGGACCGATTACAATGAAAAGTCGCTGGCGATCGTTGGGACGCGCCGAAGCGTTGGGAACTTCAACACTGAACGGGCGCGCGGATGGCCGGCTGAACGGATGATGTCGACGAGAGGGCGAATTTGGGGCGGGTTTTGGGAAGCTTGCTCCACTGCGGATGCATCTCATAATCATGCCCGTCAAGCGAAGCGGGCGGCCAAACGATCCCACACATGCGCGATTACATTGAGCTGACCAAGCCGCGGATCACCTGGCTGATTCTGATGAGCACCGGAATCGGCTACTTTTTCGGATTGGCAGCGACTGGCGGCTGGAGCGAGTTTCTCCAGCACGTCGGCGTGCTGCGGTTGTTCCACACCATGCTGGGAACGGGGCTGATCGCATCGGGCACGGCCGCGCTCAACCAGTGGCTGGAACGGGAGGCCGACGCACGAATGCGGCGCACGGCGGACCGGCCGCTGCCTTCGGGACGGCTGGCCTCGGGGCCGGCACTGGCTTTCGGTGTGGCGCTTTCGGTGGCCGGATTTGCCGATTTGTGGGCGGGCGTAAATCCGCTGGCCGCCTGGATCGGCGCGTTCACGCTGGCCAGCTACCTGTTTTTCTATACGCCGCTCAAGCAGCGCACCTGGTGGTCCACCACCATCGGCGCCATTCCGGGCGCGATGCCGCCGGTAATCGGCTACGCGGCCGCGGCGGGACGGCTGACGGCGGAATCGTGGGTGCTGTTCGCGATCCTCTTCCTCTGGCAGTTTCCGCATTTCTATTCGATCGCCTGGATGTATAAAGAAGATTACGCGCGCGCTGGGATACGGATGCTGCCGGTGGTGGAACCGGACGGCCGGTCCACGGCGCGGCAGATCGTACTCTTCGGCCTGGCGCTGATCCCGGTCAGCCTGGTTCCGGGTATGCTGGGAATGTCGGGGCGCATCTACCTGGCGGGAGCGTTGCTGCTCGGGCTGTGGTTCCTGTATGCGGGCGTGCGGGTGGCCCGTGAGCGGACTCTGGCGCGCGCGCGCGGCGTTCTGCTCACCTCGGTGGTGTACCTGCCGTTTCTCTACGGGTTGATGCTCCTCGACAGGCCTGGCCTGTGATTCAAGTTGAAAACCTGACGCATCGATACGGCGAACGTACGGCTCTGCTCAACGTCAACTTCGAAGTGGCGCCGGGTGAAATCTTCGGCCTGCTGGGGCCGAACGGCGGCGGCAAGTCGACGCTCTTCCGCATCCTGTCGACGATGATGGCGCCGACCGAAGGGCGGGCGGTGATCGGCGGCTGCGACGTGGTGCGCGACCGGGCGGCGGTGCGGCGCCAGGTGGGCGTGGTGTTCCAGACGCAGAGCCTCGACAAAGCGCTGACGGTGGAAGAGAACCTGCGCGCGCAGGGCCATCTGCACGGGCTTTCGGGAGCGTTGTTGCGGGAGCGCATGGAACACGCCATGACGCAACTGGGCCTGGAGGACCGCCGCAAGGACCTGGTGGAGAAGCTTTCGGGCGGGCTGCGCCGTCGCGTCGAGATCGCCAAGGCGCTGCTGCACCGGCCGCCGGTGCTGCTGATGGACGAGGCGTCGACCGGCCTCGATCCGGCGGCGCGGCGCGATTTGACGCGCCACATCGAGCGGCTGCGCGATCAGGAGGGCGTGACGATTCTGCTTACCACGCACGTTCTCGAAGAGGCCGACCGCTGCAACCGGCTGGTGCTGCTGCATCGCGGACAGGTGGTGACGGAGGGCAGCCCGCAGGCGCTGCGCGCGCGTATAGGCGGCGACGTGGTGGTGCTGGAGGCGGAAGACGCGAAGGCCCTGGCGAGTTCCATCGAGCAGCGCTTCGGATTGCACGCCAGCCAGGTGGACGGCCAGGTGCGCGTGGAAATCGAAAACGGGCACCGTTTCATCGCCGAAGTGGTGGAAGCGTTTCCGGGCGCCATCCAATCGGTGGGACTGCACAAGCCGACCCTCGAGGACGTGTTCGTGCGCGAAACGGGGGCGCAGATTGAATAGCTTCGTGCTGCCCGCCGCCACCCTGTGGCAGCGTGAGTTGGTCCGCTTCTGGCGCCAGAAAAGCCGCGTGCTGGGCGTGGTGGCGTCTCCGCTGGTCTTCTGGCTGCTGATCGGCTCCGGATCGAACGACCTGGCGCGTTATTACTCGGGCGCCCTGGTGCTGACGGTGATGTTTTCGGCGATCTTTTCGACTATCTCGATCATCGAAGACCGGCGCGAGGGATTTTTGTTATCGATGATGGTCTCTCCGGCGCCACGCACCAGCCTGGTGCTAGGCAAGATCTTGGGGTCGGCCACGCTGGCCTGGGTGCAGGGCCTGATTTTCCTCTGCTTCGCGCCTTTGGCAGGTGTGCGCATAGGGGTGCTGGAACTGGTTCCGGTAGCTTTGGCGATTCTGCTGATTTCATTTACGCTCACCGGCCTCGGATTCGTGATTGCCTGGCGGATGGAATCCACGGCTGGATTTCATGCGATTATGAATTTGCTGCTGGTGCCGATGTGGATGGTCTCGGGGTCGCTGTTCCCGATGGCCACCGCGCACGGTTGGGTGCGCGCGCTGATGTGGGCCAACCCGCTCACGTATTCGATCGCGCTGCTGAATCACACGCTGGCGCTGCCGAATGCGCAACCGGGAGCGATGACGAGCCTGCTGGTGACGCTGGCCTTCGGGTTGGTGTTGCTGGCAGCGTCGGGAATCATGGCCGCGCAGAAGAGCACGCACAGCACGGCGTGAAGATAGTGGGGCAGGCGCTTCCGCCTGCCAAGGCTGCGAAATACCATGAACGGAGTTCTCCCTTCGATCAACGCCCTCTTGAACGCCACCGCGGCCGTTCTGCTGGTGTGGGGTTACCTGCTGATCCGGCGCAAGCGGAGAGAAACCCATCGCCGGGTCATGACGGCGGCGTTCGTCGTCTCCTGTACGTTTCTGGTGTGCTACGTGGTCTATCACCTGCAAGTCGGGCACGTGCAGTTTCAACACACCGGGCCGTTGCGCGCCCTGTATCTGAGCATACTGGGCACGCACACGGTGCTGGCCGCCGCGGTTCCGGTGCTGGCGATCGTCACGCTGCGCCGCAGCCTCTCCGGCCGCTACGATGCCCACCGGCGGATCGCGCGCTGGACCCTGCCCATCTGGCTATACGTGAGCGTGACGGGCGTGGTGGTGTACCTAATGCTGTACCACATGTAAGGGTGGGGCAGGTCCCCGACCTGCCGGGCGTCGGCAGGAGTGCCGACGCGGCACGCAAAAGTGCGTGCGCCACATCATCGACGCCACAAAAAAAGGTCGCGGACGGCCGCGACCTTTTTTGTCGAAACTTGCCAGTGAGCGCGCAGTGTGTGACTGCGCCCCGCCCGTCAAAAATTGTACTCGATGTCCACCATGGGAACCAAGTTCTGCAGCACCTTGCCGTATGTGACTTGGTGGCCCGGTGGCTCCTCGGGCGGCGTGATCACGTTGGTGGGGAACGGGGTGATGAAATCGCGTATCTCGGTGCGGAGGTAAAGACGGTCACTCAACTTGTAGATGATGCCGCCGCCGGCGCTGAGCATCGGTTTGAGCTGGTGGGTTTGGGTGAAGTATCCGAACTGCTGCAGAGGCTGGTAAGCCTCCTGCGCGCCAGTGCCGACGAAGACCTTCATACCGCCGCCGACCGCCACAAAGAACTGCACGGGCGACGTCTTCCGGTTGGTATGGTAAATCAGGTCGTAGTGGATGGCGTGGTCAACGCCGCTGAATGAGGCCGAAGTGCCGTCGCCGGAAAGCTTGAGGCTGCTGGCGAAGAACTCATAGCGGATCTCGCCGCTCCAGTGCGCGTTGAGGTTCTGCCCGAAGAATGCGCCGGCGACCGCGCCGGGGGCGAATCCGGCGGTGGCCGAACCGGCGGTGGTGGTGCTCACATGGACGGTGTCGAGGAATCCTACACCGCCGATGCCTCCCACTTCCCATTGCTGGGCGAAGACACAGCAGCCGAAGGCGAGAAGCAGACACGTCTTTCCAATCGTTTTCATATCCTTCTCCGGGCCAAGACTAGTTGGCCACCACCCGCACGTTGAGCGTGGTGTTGGCGCCAAGGCCGCTGCCCTGGCTGATCACTAGAGGCTCGTTCAAGCCCTGGGTGACACCGCTGGGAACCACCACGTTGATCTGGTAGACGCCAATCTCGTCGGGCGCCAGGCCAGCGTATAGGATATCCAGTGAGGTGCCGCCCAACGATACTTTGGGAACATCCGACGCCGAGGCCAGGGGGCTGAGCGGCGCGGGCACGCCGGCCGCCACTGAAGGAGAGGTGAGACCCATGCCGGTCAGATAAATCACCAGCGTGTCTCCCTGACGGATTGGATTGGTGGGGGTGACGAGCTGGTTGTTGGCGGCGCGAACGACGGTGGCCAGGCCCGTGACTGGCCCGGCGCTGCCGGACATGAAGACGGCCGGCGCGGCCGACAGAACCGTAAAGTGGAAGCTGTTGCTGACACCGCCCGGTGTGTGAATGCTGACGGTGGAGGGACCCAGGACGTTGTTCGGCAACTGCGCATTGACCTGGGTAGGCGAAACGAACAACAGCGGCACCGGCGTACCGTTGACGCTCAGGCAGGACTGCCCCAGCGCCGTCGGCAGTGGGACTTGCGAAGCGACCAGGCTGACCGGGCTCATGTTGGTGCCCCAGGCGGTGATCAGGCCGCCCGGCGCAACCGGCGCCGTGCCATTGGCGGCGTTCACCAAGCTGGTGATCACCGGCGGCACGAAGGCGGCTGCATAGTCCTGGCTCAGGACGGTGAAGCCGGAAGTGGTCAGCACGATGATCTCGTTGGAGGCGGGCAGCGGAGCCACGGTGCGGATGAAATTGTTCAACTGGTCATTGGAGTTGACCCCCGATCCGTTGTTGGAAACAGTGCCATCGGGGCTGGGATAGGCCGTGGTCGAAGCCGCACCAGCGGTGGCGCCGGTCGGACTGCTGCCACTGAAGGGGAGGAGCGGCGCCTCCACCATCGGGATGGGGCTTTCACTAGCGGATGAGAGGGGCGAGAAGAACTGAATCGTGCCCGGGCTGCTTGCGCTAGGAGCCGTCGTGAAGTAGCCGCTGGCGGTGTTGTTCTGATCGACGAAGGCGAAGCCGGAGGGATCGCCGCCGGCGGTATTGAAGGCGCCCATCGGCACCAGCGATGAGTTGAGGTAGGCGCTGCCAACCACAAAGTTGTCGAAACTGGAGGCGCCGTACGAGCCGGACAAAGACGAATAGTCCTGCCGCGCGGCCACAAAACTGCCAGCCGCAGCGCTGTAGAGATAGACGCGACCATCGGGCCCAGCCATTAAAACGTAGGCCCCGTTGGAAGAGGCGGTCAGCACGGACTTAGGAGAAACCCCCCCGGAATCGTTCGACCAGGGTCCCAGGGTTGCCAGTGAAGTGTTTACCTTGTTAACCAAGTCGAGCACGGACACGTCGCCGTCAGACGTTATGCCGTCAATCGACAACGCCAGGATGGCGCCATTGGCCACTGCGATCGACCGGCCAAAATCGCTGAAATGCGCCCCCGACAGCGTGATCGGTGTCACCGGCTGGAGCGCGTCCAGGTCGAACTGGTTCACTAATTGAGAATCGGAGCTGGCGACCAACAGGTACTTATTATCTTGAGTGATAGCCATCCCGGTGGGCGTGGTCATGGTGCGCAGGGTCGCGATCAACTGGCTGGTGGCGCCGTTAAAGACCAGCACCTGGTTGCGGTCCTGGCGGGTAATATAGAAGCGGTTGCGGCTGTTGTCCGCGAGAATATCGCTCAGAACGCCGGGAACGTTGACCACCGTGCCCCGCTGGTTCTCGTCCGGGTTGTTGACCAGCACGCGCACCGGAATCGGGTGGTTGATGGCGGATGCCGAACTGATCTTGATCGGCACCACGGTGGTGCCCAGCGCGCCGGCGAAGGCGGACGGATTCGCGGTCACCGTGATGGTGGCCGGCGTGACGCCCGAGGAAGGCGAAACCACAATACCGGGACCTGGAGTCAGCTCGAAATCGGTGTGATTTCCACCCGGATCGGCGAGCGTAAAGGTCTGGCTGGACTGGGCTTGGTTGCAGAAGCTGGTCTGGATCAGGACATCCTCCTGGCCCGGCTGGACCCGGTGGTACTGGTTGAGCGAACCCACTGGAAGGATGGTCACACCGCTATCGGAAACGGCGTACATCACGCTGACCGCTTTATTCAATATCGCCCGGCCGACCAAGTTCTCCTGGAGCGTGAGCCGCTCCCGGAAGGTCAGGTTGTCCGCATCCATGACAAGGAGAGCCGGCATCGGCGCGGTGAACGGTGACGACTGATTGGAACCGGCGAGAGGGGTTCCAGTGGCCATGGCTGCATCGGGGATTTGCGCGTAGAGGATATTGTTGACCGAATCCCAGGCGTGGCCGGTGACATTTTTGAGCAGGATGTTGTTCGGATACTCGGCGACCATGCTGAAATTCTGATTGAACTGAGCCCAGCCGATCATGGCGTGCGAGCCGTCCCCGGATACGCTGACGCGCGGCTCCAGCGCCGGCGTGGTAATCCAAGTTTCCGCCTTGAAAGCGCCATTGAACCCGTTAAACCAGAACCCCGGCTGCGTGCCCGTTCCGCCGCCGAAAACACCCCATGCGGTCCAACCATCGGCCGACGTATTGACGGTGGCTTGGGTGAATTGACCCGTATAGTACGGCGCAGACTGCGGAATCGGGCTCGGGATGTCGGCCATCGAAATCAGGATATTGATCTCTCCGGTTTCCGGATCGAGTGTCATTATATTCGCGGTGGTGGCGATCACCGCCAGGCCACCCTGGTCGCCGTTGAGTGTGTTTACGAAGCTTACCCCTAGCGGCGATGCGGCCAGTGCGTAGGTGGTCTGCGCCTGGCTGTTGTTCAGATCGATCACTGTGATCAGGTTGCCGCCAGCGGGCGGCACATTGGACGTGGTGCTGCCGAAGTTGGCATAGTGGACCGACACCAGATATTGCCCGCTGGGCGACAGGGCGATCGCCGCAGGAAACGGGGCCACGTTGATCGAGGTGTGAATGGTGTTGTCGGCGAGCGACATCACGTCAATGCAAGCGCAGCCAAAATCCGCGATGTACAAGACGCCCCGCGGCTCATCCAGGGCGATATCGGCGGGCGTGCCGCCGATTGGCACCACGGTTCCAAAGGTCTGGGCGACGGACCGCCCGGCTCCAGCCGTCAAAAGCGTCATGGCAATCGAAAAGAATAGTCTTGTCCCACGCATACAATATAGTCCTCACGCGACTATTCGAATTACAGAACCAAATCGGATGTGAATCAATGATCGAAATGGCTAGCAATTCCGCCATTACCAAAGTTAGTCGTGTATTTCTGCGGGTTTACGCGTATACTCACGACGGAATCGAGGCTCCTGGTGTCAGAAATGTTCGACCGCTCCAGCGCAAAATCCGGCTTGATCAGAAACGTTGTGGCAAGGCTCGTCTTGACGGCGGCCGCTGTTTTCAGTTGTCTGGCGGTTGCGCCGCACGCCAGCGCGCAGAGTGTGGTGGTGACTGTTTCAACGTCGCCCCCCGGACAACAATTCCTGGTGGACGGCCAGCTCTTTTGGCAGACGCAGACTTTCACCTGGGCGGTCGGAACCGGCCATTCGCTGGATGTGGCCGCTACCCAGCAGCCATTCGGCACGGCTACCACGGTGTATACGTTTCAGAACTGGACGTACTCGAACACAACGCAGATTTCGCAAGAGATTTGGGTGACGGCCACCGCCAATACAACCCAATATACAGCGAACTTCACCACCTCGTTCGCACTCACCGTCGCCACCACCAATAATTGCGGAACCGTGTCCTGCGGCGGACTGCCGGGCCAGATCTGGTTGAACGGGGCCGTGATGGGCTCTCCGGGACCGACGTTGTATCTCGCCGGCACCCCGCTGGTCTTTACGGCCGTTCCCAGCATCGGGTACGCATTCGTCGGATGGACGCCCGGCCCCGACCAGACGATTGCGGGAGTGACCGATACCGTCTCACTCGATCGGCCCTTAACGGTGACGGCCAATTTCAGCAAGGCCGAGACGGTCACTTTCGCCTCGCAGCCGCAGGGACTCAGACTGGTGGTCGATACCGAGCCGACCACGGCTCCCTTCACGGAATCTCTGGGCTGGGGATCCGTTCACAACGTGTCGGCGGTGTCGGCGCAGCAGGATTTGACGGGCAATTACTGGGTGTTCTCTTCATGGAGCGATGGCGGGGCCGTCAATCATCCTTACACGGTGCCTCTATCCTCCGACCCGGTCACCCTGACGGCAAACTTTACGCCTGGCTCGCTGAACACTTTCCTCACCTCACCCACCGGGCTCAGTCTGACTGTGGATGGGCGGAGCAACTGGAACGTGTGGGCCTTCGCCTGGGCTGTGGGCTCGATCCATACCTTCTCGGCGCCGGCCACCCAGACCGATGCGCAAGGCCACTTGTGGAGCTTCACCGGCTGGTCCAATGGCGGACCGGAAGCGCAGACCGTGACTGTCGCGTCTCCCAACGCGGCGGCGCAGGGCGCGACCTACACGGCGTCGTACCAGCAGTTGGGGCAATTGACAGTGAACAGCACGCTGACCAGCCTGTCGGTGAGCATAAATGGGACCTCCTGCTCGACGCCCTGCACGGTGCAGCCGCCGCTGGGATCGCAAGTGACGATCAGCGCGCCGGCCAGCGTGCCGGCGGGAGTCGGATCACGGCAGCAACTGGTGGGATGGTCTACCGGAGCCGGACCCGGCAACCTGGTTATCGCAGCGCCGGCCAAGGCCACCACGGTAACCGCCAATTATCAGTTGATGAACCAACTGGTGACGGCCACCAGCCCCGCCAACGCGGCTACGTGGAGCCTGCAGCCCGCCTCGCCGGACGGATACTACAACGCCGGTACCGTGGTCAACATCAGCCTGAGCCCGTTGCCGGGCTATCAATTCAGCAACTGGAGCGGCGACCTGAGCGGTATCGAGCCGTTCGGCACGGTCGTGATGAGCCAGCCGCGCGCGGTGACGGCCCTCTTTAAGACCGTTCCCTACCTGCCGACTGGCGCGGTGACCAACGGCGCCGGACCCACTCCCTCCAGCGCCGTGGCTCCCGGTTCGGCGATTACGATTTTCGGTGTGAACCTGGCCGACAGTGTGCAAAACAACACGGCTAGCACCCTGCCACAGACCTTAGCTGGGGTGACGGTCTCGATCGGCGGCCAACTGCTGCCGCTGTACTATGTGTCGCCGAGTCAAATCAACGCGCAATTGCCGGCAGCCACGCCGCTGGGCCCGTCGAGCCTGGTGGTAACCACGCCCGAACAGGCCCAGGTCACGGCCAGTTTCACCGTCGCGCAGGATGCCCCCGGCTTGTTCGCCTTCATTTCGAATCAGAAGGCGTACGGGCTGGCGTTTCACCAGGACGGCACGCTGGTGACCGAAGCCTCCCGAGCGAAGGCGGGCGAGCAACTCACTCTATACGGCACCGGCTTCGGCCCAACCACTCCGGCACGGCCGGAGGGCCTGCCAGTACCGGAATTGCCGGCGTTCGCATTGACCGACCCGGCCAGCGTTCAAGTAGCCACGGCCAGTTTCGCGGCGCAGAGCGCCTATGCTTTACCGGGGGCCGTCGGCATCGACGCCGTGCAGTTCACGCTGGGGAGCGGCGCGCCCACGGGCGGCGACTTCGAGCTCACGGTGACGGTCAATAAAGTGGTGAGCAACACGGTCCTGCTGCCGATCCAGTAGGGTGCCCGCTGCAGCGCGGGCACCAGTCCGTTACCCCACCACGGCGAAACTTGCCTGCGCGTGCAGGTTCGCCACGCCGGACGTGTACCGGCTGTCGGCCACCAGGAACGCCACGGCGTCCTCCAGCCACTCGTGCCAAACCCCGTCGGGGTCGTGGGAAGCCACTGTCAGCGTGTATTCCTGCGGGCACAAGTCGCAACGGAATTGAAAGCTCACCGCCAGCATGCCGCCCTGGCGCACCGGCCCCAGCCGCAATCGCTCCAGTTCCGTATCGGTGCCGTAGACGTTGAACCCGCTGCGCGTGCGGATCATCATCCCCACCACCGGATTGGCCACCAGCGCCTGATACCGCACCCTAATCTTCACCGTCACCAGCTCGCCGCTTCGCCATGCCATGGTGGGTTTGCCATCCTCGCCGCCGAGTTCCACACCGACGATCTCGGCGCGCCCGTCGCCGCGGAAAAAGCGCGGGTTGATGGGAGTGCTCATCGTCCCTCCCCACGCACGCACTCGCGCGGCGATGTGCTGGCGGTAAGCGCCCAGGATCTCCTCCGGGTCGCCGCGCGCCGCCAGTTTGCCCGCGTGCAGCCACCAGACCTCGTCCGCCAGCCGCCGCAGAAGGTCCTCTTCGTGCGACACCAGCAGGATGGTCGAACCGGCCTGCCGCAAGCGGTTGATGGCGGCCGCGGCGCGCTCCCGCACCAGCAGGTCGTGCCGGGCGAACGTATGGTCGATCGCCAGCACCGGCGCCGGCGCCAGGTTCAGCGGGTCGTCCGGCCCCAGCAGGCGCGCCCCGCCGTGGACATCCACCTCGCCCGACACGGGCTGTTCCGCTCCGCCCGCCAGGCGCGCCAGCACGCTCTTCCCGGCTCCGTTCTCTCCCACCACTCCGATTACCGCGCCGTCCGGCGCCGCGGCGTCGAATTCCACCAGCGGTGCGATCGAAACGTGTCGAAAGGCCAAGGCCATAAACGTTAGAATAGCAACTGCAACAACGTTAGAATAGCAACTGCAACATGGATACGACCACCTTACTCGAGTCCATGCGCGCCGATTGGAATCGGCGCGCCGCCGAGGACGCCAATTACTATGTGGCCTTCGGCCGCCGCCAGCAGTCCAACGAGGAGTTCTTCTCCACCGCCGACGGCACTGTGCAGCAGTTACTGGCGGAGTTGGGGCGATTCGCCGGCCGCGACGCCGCGCTCGAAATCGGCTGCGGTCCCGGCCGCCTGATGCGCCCGCTCAGCCGGTATTTCAAGGAAATTCACGGCGTCGACGTCTCCGACGAGATGATCCGTCTGGCGCACGAGCGCCTGGCCCGCACCGCCAACGCGTTCGCCCAGCAATGCTCCGGCGCGGACTTGGCGATGTACCCCGATGGCAAATTCGATTTCATCTACTCCTACGCCGTCTTCCAGCACATTCCCAGCCGCGAGGTCGTGTTCGGCTACCTGCGCGACGCGTTCCGCGTCCTCAAGCCGGGCGGCATCCTGCGCTGCCAGGTGAACGGCCTGCCGCCGCACGCGCGCCAATACGACACCTGGAACGGCGTACGCATCACGGCGGCGGAAATCGCCGCGTTCGTCGAATCCACCGGCTTTCACCTCCTGGCGCTCGAGCAGGTCTGGACCCAGTACATGTGGATTACGCTGGGCAAGCCCGGCGCCGATGGCGTCGCGCCAGCCAACCATTCCGCGCGCCTGCGCAACATTTCCAACGCGCTCACCGGGGAAGCCGTCACTCCCGCGTCCGGCGCCATGGCCGCGCTGGCCTTGTGGATCGAACGGCTGCCCGCCGGCTGCCACCTGCTCAACACCACCGTCACCGCGGATGGCCGCCCCTGCCGCATCACTTACATCGGCCCGCCGGCGGCCGACGGCGTCTCCCAGATCAACGCCGTGCTCCCGGAGAACCTGCGCACCGGCCTGGTGATGGTGGAAGCCGCGCATGACGGCGGCCCACTCTGCTCCGCCGGCTGGGTGCGCATCGTGCCCGCCGGTCCCTCGGTTCCCCGCATCACCGGGCTCAGCGACGGCGTCAACCTCCTGTCCGGCAACTACATCGTCAGCGGCACCGTGAAAGTGACCATGGAGGAGGTTGCCCATGACGCCGACTTCCGCGCCATCGTGGACTCGCTCGCCACGCCCACCGCGGATGCCTTCTGCACCGACCCGGTCGCGCAGCGATGGGAACTCAACTTCAACCTCCCGGAGAATCTCGCGCCCGGCCGGCACCACGTATCCATCGCCCTGGGCCGCCGCCTCTTTCCACGGGTGCTCATCGAGGTGGCCTGATTGCGCCGCTGGCTGGCGGCGGCCGGGGTTGCCATCGCCGTCGCCGCTCTTTGCCTGGCTCCGGCGCGGCGCCGCCCGGTCCGCCAACTGCCCGCCGGCGTGATCGAGATCCACTCCGAGATCGCCGTCGATGCCGATAGCGAACTGCGCGGCGCGCCCACCGGCACGGTGCTCGATCTAGCCCCGGATTTCAGCGGCCGCGCCGCCATCGTGGTGCGCGGGGACAATGTCACCCTGCGCGATTTCACGATCGATGGCAACCGCGACGCCCTGGAGACCCGCGACGGCCTGCCGCCCTCCGACACCTCTTTCGCGAAGTTCACCCGCGCCAACGGTGTGCTTGCCGAGCGTGTCGCCGGACTCACCATCGAGCGCCTGCACTGCCGCAATATCGCCGGCTTCGCCGTGCTGGTCAGCCACGCGCGCTCGGTCAACATCCGCCGCGTCCAGGTCATCGATAGCGGCACGCGCAACTCACTCGGCCGCAACAACTCCACCGGCGGCATCCTGATCGAGGAAGGAACCAGCGA
>Ga0187860_1001296_pt1 | contig 22324 bp, 19 predicted proteins | sample June2016WEW_10_4_FD_132981 | JGI IMG/M metagenome (GOLD analysis project Ga0187860, IMG submission 132981) | Peatland microbial communities from SPRUCE experiment site at the Marcell Experimental Forest, Minnesota, USA - June2016WEW_10_40 | ecosystem: Environmental > Terrestrial > Soil >...
AGCGTCGGCAGCTTGATCGTCGGCGCCGCCGACGGCTTGGGCGGCAAGTTGATCCGGACAGTTTCTTTCTTGGGCAGCACCTTGCCCGTTTCCTTTTTCGGAGGAACGGCACCGGTCGGAATATTAGGAACGTTCTCAGCCATAAAGCGTGATTCAAGATAAGGGGCGCAGGCTGCCTGTCAAATCCAATTCCTGAAGACAGCACGGGCCGCCTTGAGAGTCAGTCCGGCCCCGTGAAAATACCTTCCGCGCTCAACGGCGCTCGTAATTGCCGCCGCGATCACCACCCCAGCGCTGCTGCTGAGGGCGTTCTTCCCGAGGGCGCGCAATGTTCACCGTCAGCGCGCGGCCCTGGAACTCCTTGCTGTGAAATTGCTCGATGGCCTTGTTCGCTTCGTCCGGATTCCCGAACTCGACGAACGCGAACCCGCGCGATTTGCCGGTCATCTTGTCCATCATGAGATTGACCGACGTGACAGCACCTGCCTGGGAAAAATAATCTTGAAGGTCATTTTCCATGGTCTCGTACGATAGGTTGCCCACAAATAGCCTGGTTGGATTCATAATGCTGTTTTGGCTCAAAAAACCGCGTAGGAGGACTGCGCCGGCAGGATCGCTGAATGTCGTTTAGGGTTCACTGACAATCTGTCTTCTGACACCGACACTGTTTGTTTGAACCGACGCCGCCATTTGTAACAGACCGCCCTCGCGCGTCAACATCAGAGTGATCCAAATGACCCGCTTTTTCAATGCCATCCACCCGGCGCCGGCCAGGACGCGCTCCTCCGGCGTTCCGCTGTTCGATTCTGCTTGCATCATGACGGCTCAAAGTGAAACGAATTTCAGCACCTGCACTTCCTTCTTGAACACGATTTGAATGGTGTTCCCGCTGAATCGGACATCCAGCGGAGCCCGGTCCTGATAATGTTCCCACATCACGCGGCCGTTCCCGGGATTCAACCGCCTGATCCAGACATGGGACTTCGGTTCCACCCCGATGCTCCAGGGGTTGTCCTTCTGGTCATCGGCATCATACGACTGCACCAGATAAATATACCTGCCTGAAACGTACGAAACAAAGCCCCCCGGGTCCGCGCTCCACAGGATCTTGCCGATCCTCGGATCAATTTTGAGGATCATGGCGCGGATCGTCTGTGTCACATCAATCTGCCGCGAGTATTTGACCGTGTCCGGACTCGCCGTCGTGGTGTTCAAATACATCATTCCTTTGTCATCGAAGAACATCCCCGCTATTCCAATGGACGGCAGGCGCCACCGCACGGCACCCGTTCTTGAATCAAATGCGGTGAGCACCGCCTGGTCGAAGACATAGAGCATGTCCCCTCGTTCCACACAGGGCCCCGCGCCCAATGGCCCCGCTGCTTCACCGAATAAGCCCCCGCCGCCGGCGAGCTTGTATGTCAGCGCCGTGTGCCACAGTTCCTCGTTCATCCCGTCCAGCACAACAAGCATCTTGCCGCCGGCAACCACAGTGACGGTTTTCAGGCAATACAGAGAAGGCGGTCCAATCATTTCTCCCGTCCAGTCCGGCGCCTCCTTCACGCCCGGACGGCGCACGGTCACCTGGTATCGGCTCTCGTCCTCCGTGACCTTGTCCCCCCCGCGCGAGCGCTGCATCTCGTTGGCGAATTCATTCGCAACATCGGCTGTGTTGGCGGCCGTCAACTCGCCATCCAGCGCGGATTTCGACGGCGGAGCCTTCATCGCGTTGCGCGGGATGAACCGGGCTTCCAACAATCGCGTCGAGAATTCGACGCAGCCGTATTCGCTCGGGATGATAGAGAAGCGTTCCGTCGGTTGCGGCACCGGCTCGGTTGCGTCTGGCGTCCGGGCCCCGGGCTCATCATTCACTTCCGCCATGATCTGTTCCTGATGCAGGTCGTTGGCCAGGACAACTGGCAGCGCGATCTTTGCAGGGACCGAGAGGCGTTGCGCCTGCTCGGCAACCTTCGCCGGGTCCAGCGGCTTTCCCGCATCCGAACCCGGCGCCCCCTGCGGCAACCCGGCCAGCCCCTCCCCGCCGGAATTCGCGCTCCCCGGCGCAGTCACCAATCCCGGCTGTCCGCCAATCGTTTCAACGCGTGATTCTCCATTCGCCAGGTTGAAATGAGCGATGACCCCCTGCCCGGTCTTGGCGCTTCCCGCCAGCAACAGCTCGTCCGCCCGCCGAATCAGGCGGTTTGCGCCGTAGCCGAGCGAAAACCCCTGCCCGGGCTTTCCTGTATCCCAATCGTAACGGACCAGCTTGTCGGCCGCGGCCACCCAGACGTTCTCTCCGCAAACATACAATCGCAGCACCGCTTCCTCGGCCAACTCCACATTCCGGGTCAACTCTTCGAGTGAAGGGATTTTAACACGGTCGGCGGCATCGGGGTTCCGGGCGGAAAGTTGAATTTTCCCGGCCCGCATCTCCTTCAACACCACAGCAGCCGCATCGGCAACCTGTTGCCTGTCGATCAATTGACGCGACCAGATCTGCCGCTTCGCCGCCAGATCGCAGCGCGCGAGCGTATCGCCGTGCAGGAACACGAGTTGGTCCTTCCCGCACAACACCGATTCCCCGGAGTGAGCCGGCTCGGTGAATCGAACCGAGAACACGGGCTTCGGCACAGAGCCGAACCAGGCGTACCAAAACCAGAAGCCGAGCAACCCGGCCGCAACGACGCCTACCGCCCAGGCCGCCAGGCACACCTTTCGCCATTGCCCCGCTTCAACGGCTGACTTTTTTCCCTTGTGTCTCGGAATCGCTATTCCCCGCGCCTCGGCTTTGGCTTTGCACAGCGGCGAACAGACCTGGCCGAAAAGCTCCAGGCATTTCCGGCAGATTGGCTTCTCACAGACCAGACAACGGTGCGTGGCCGGCTGGCCCGGATGCTTCGCGCAGAATTGAATCTTCATGGAACGCGTCGAGGCTTCGGATTCAGCAAAACAACACCCCGGCTCAACGGGAGTGAGAACGGAACCTGCGGCGGGCTGGATTCCAGATGCCCGTCACAAAAAAGGAAATTCCCGCCGTACTTGGAATGATTGTTCCCCGGCGGCCGCCCTGTCGAGGAGAAGGCGAATTCGCCCGCCGTCTTGGCCCGGGTGTCGATCTGGCGGTCCGACATCAACGACTCTTGCGAATCGCTCAATTCCCTTCCCATGTAGTAGGCGTAACTAATCTTCCGTTTGCGGAACGACTCCCCGGAAGGCAAAGACACGTCCTCGCTGCCCGGGCAGATGAACGGGGCCGTGTCCGCCGTGTACCGAGGCACCAACACGTCCAGCGCTTCTTCCGACGCCTGCGCACCGGTCGTCACGGGAAACTTTCCTCGCGAGTCATTGGCGTAGATTTCCATCGCAACATAAATCTTCTGCAAATTCTGTTCGCAGGCAACCCGCTGCCGCCGCTGGTAACGGGGCGAGCCGAATCCCCAATACATCGTCGTCAGCACAAGGAGCAGCGCCAGGACAACAAGCAGCTCGATCAGTGAAAAACCGGATCGGACAGACGACTGAGGACGGCGAACTTTGCAGGGAAGGTTCGCGTGGCAGGTGGCGATCTGCCGCAGTTCCCTCATGCATGCCCTATACCGAAAACGCGCCCGCATCGCAACCGCGATTTGCCCGCCGTGCGGGTTCCCAAAGACCGTCCAACCCCACCCGGTGACAGCCCGGTCACGCCGCGGATTTGTCACCCAACCACGCCAGCCACAGCCAGCCAACAATAAAACTGAGACCGCCCACCGGCGTGATCGCGCCCAGCCACCGAACGTTCGTGTAAGCCAGCAGATACAGCGAACCGGAGAACACCACGATGCCCGCCAGAAAGCTGATCCACGGGCCCTTCGGCAGCGGGTGCCGCGCCCCCAGCACGAACAGCATGATCGTGTGGATGAAATGATAGAAGACCGCCTTTTCCCAGATGGCGACCGTGTCGTTGCGCACCAGAATATCCTTGAACCCGTGCGCACCAAAGGCGCCCAGCGTCACCGCCAGTGCCCCCATCAACGCGGCCACCCGCATGGCCCAAGTGTTCGTCATGGACAAAAGGATGTCGCCACGACCAGGACCTTTCAAGCTCGATGTCCCCGCGGTGTCGGGACTTTCTCCTGTCAAGCAACGCCCCGGCCGGGGTAACGTGACGCGTGGCGCCATGAACATCATTACCGACGAGCATTGCTGCAATTACTCGCGCCCCGGCCACCCGGAACGGCCGGCGCGCATCGCGCGCTCCCTGGAAAAGCTGCGCGCCCAAACCGATCTCCCGGTCACCTGGCTGGAGCCGGAACCGGCCGGTCTGGAAACCATTCTTCGCGCGCACACGCCCGAACACGTCGCCCGCCTGAACCATCCCGCGGACTTCGATGAAGATACGCCATTCCATCCCGGCATTGCGGATTACGCCCGCGCCTCCGCCGGCGCCGCGCTGGGTGCGCTCAAATCCGCGCGCGCCGGCGAAACCGCGTTCAGCCTCATGCGCCCGCCGGGGCATCACGCAACCCGGAACCGCGCCATGGGATTTTGCTACCTGAACAACATCGCCATCGCGGCGCTGGAAGCATTGGCCACAGGCACGAACCGGGTTGCCGTCTTCGACTTCGACGTGCATCACGGCAATGGCACGGAAGATCTCCTCCTGAACAACGAGCGCGCGGCCGTCTTCTCCATCCATCAGCATCCGTGTTATCCCCACACGGGAGCGCAGGACGCCGGCAACAACTGCTTCAATTTTCCCGTGCCGCCGAATACGCCGCGCCACGAGTATCGCAAGACCCTGGCCCGCGCCCTCGGGCGTCTGGGAGATTTCAAACCCGGGATCGTCGCCGTCTCGGCCGGATTCGACGCCTACGCGCGCGATCCCCTGGCCGACGAGACGCTTGAACTCGAGGATTTTTACTGGCTCGGCCAGTCCTTGCGCGCGCTTGGAATCCCCGTGTTCAGCGTTCTGGAAGGCGGATACAGCAAGGACCTGCCCGAACTCATTCTGGCGTACCTGAAGGGACTCGACGGAAGGTAGGGTGCCCCGGGGCTACTCCTTCGGGGGCTTCACGCTGAATTTCACGGTAGGACGCTCGGATTTGGAAACGATGCGGCTGTGAGTTTTCCTCAACCGCCGCCGAAGCCGGGCAGTCGGAGACAGCCGAGGCACGACGGTCACGAAAACGACAACCGCCAGCACCCCGACAACCGCCCAGATTAAACCATCGCCGTGCACCTGTCTCTTTTATGCCCCCGTGAGCTTCCTGTAAAGCCGCTTGTCGAAGGAAAACCTCATAACAGTTGAACGCGCCGTCAAAACGACGATAATGACATCAGATGCCTATGAGTGACTCGTTTGATATCCGGCGCCTGCTCGCGGGCTGGCCCTACGACCCGGCCAACGAGGCCCGCATCGTGCGGGGCGAGGATGGGCGCGAAATACTCCAGGTCCGGACACCGGTCGGGATCGAACAGCTTGAAATACAGGGACGACCCGACGGCGCGCGTCCGCACGGAATGGAATCCGCTCTCGAATTCCATCTCAGACGCCTGGCGAAAGCCAAGGCAGCGGGAAACGAGGACGGGTTTAAATTGGATGCGGACGAATGCGCGGAGTTGTTCGCCGAGGGCACGCTCTACTATTTCCGTTACGTGCGCCTCCTCCAGCTCAAGCGTTGGGTCGATACCGTGCGGGACACGGCCCGCAACCTTCAACTCTTCGATTTCGTCCACGAACACGCGGCGCGCGCGGAGGACCGGAACCATCTGGAAAGGTGGCGCCCATACATTCTTCGCATTCATGCCATGGCCTCGGCGTTCATGACCCTGGACCAGGGGGCCCATAAGAAAGCCCTCAAAACGGTCCAGGAGGCAATGGCGCGCATCGAAGGTCTCGAGGAAAGGCAGGATGAAACGTACGCCTTCGAGCGCAATCGCTCGCTCGCCGCGTTGCGGGACCTGGAGGCGCAGATCGAGCAGGCCCGCCCCGTCTCCGCACTCGAGCGGCTCGAACAACAATTGCAGCGCGCCATCGGCCGGCAGGAATTCGAGCGCGCCGCGGAGCTGCGCGACCGCATCCGCGACATGAAAAGCCGCCAGCCGGCCGGGTGAACTCTCCGGCGCTGGATTCTTCCTGGCCGCAGTTGTAATCTCCGGCGCGCGGCTCTGTGAGCCGCAGCAACGTTTGAAATTCCACCCGTCCCGGATTCTCCCTGCACGCCATCCGTTTGCCAACGCCCGCTGCGGGTCGCAGACCCGCTCTCCGGCGCGCGGCTCTGTGAGCCGCAGCAACACCTGAAAATCCCGACGCCCCCAAACCCTCCGGCGCGCCTCGCGGTGCCAAAGCTTGCTGCGGGTCATAGACCCGCTTTCCGGAGGGAACCGCCAATTCACATTGGCGGCTACGAGGCGCAACTACCGCGCCCGCCGGCGCCCCAAGGATTTCTCCACTTCCTCGATCCAGTCATTTCCGGGAAGCGCGTAGGGGCGGAACGTTTCGATGTATCCCTCCCGGTCGTTGTAACAGAGGGCGCGCTGCAGACCCAGCGTGCTCGCGTCCGGCGCGTCGATGAGACTGGCCGAGTCGCTCGCGCTCATCTGGAACAGCACGCGCGTTTCAAATTCGCTCAGTGTCTTGCGGCCCAGAAACCGGTTCGCGTTGTTGTACGTGTCGCATGTCGCAACGACATGCACCCCGCGGCCCGGCCCGTCGCCAATCAGCAACTGCAGCGCGGCCGCCGGCGCCAGGACGTCCCCGCTGCCACCGCTGGAAAAACCAAATTCATCCTCCGGCCGCAGCTTCTTGTAATTCTGCAGACCGTGGATCAAAAGGAAGGTTTCCGGAGCGCCGGATCGCTCCTCGCCGGCCCGTTGCTTCAAATCCGCCGCGAGGCCGTTCATGACTTCATCCAGATTGCCGTTGTTGACCTGGACGATTTCATGAGGCACCGCGCTCATCACCCGCCGCAGAAAGTCGCGTTGGGGAAATCCGGACGGAGTGCTGTCGAGGAACAGAAACCGGGCCGTCCCCGTCGGATACTGCGCAGCCAGCGAGACCAATGTGACGGACAGGATGGTCAGGGAGCGCTCTTCGCTCTGCCCGACAACCAGCAGGTTGCTGCCGCTCTGCCTCCGGAAGACGGCTTCCGTGGGTCCCTTGATCGAATTGGGCGACCCGAGCCACGTGCGGGCCATGGCCGGCGTCTCCGCGGGAACCGCCTTGAGCGCCGCTCGCAACAGAGCGTTCTCCCCCACGTCGGCGGGCGCGCTGCCTTCGAACACAAACGGGCCCGGCGGCGGGGTCGGTTCCCGGTCCGCCCGCTCGCGCACGCCCGCCAGGAGACGGTCGCGTTCGTCCTCGGGCAACCACACCGTCTGGAACGGACTGTTCCCCTCGATCGACCCGGCCGCGTCATTGTAGATGCCTTCCCCGGGACGCGAGAGCAGCCGCGGCGCCGGGTTGTCCTGGTCCATGATCAGGTACGCGTCGGCTTCGTTGCACTGGAGCGCGATGCGGATCACCATCTGGCCAATGGTGGCCCGGGCCAGGGTGTAGGCGCCCCCCAACGTTTGCGAACCGAGCAATGCGTGGATGCCAAAGGCGCGGCCCTGCCGGACAATGCGATCGAGCAGGACGGCCGCGGCCTGGGAAACATGGTCTTCTTCGACAAAAAATTCCTGGAACTCGTCGATGATCAACAGCGAGCGGGGCATGGCCTCGGTCCCGCCGGCCTTCCGGTAGCCCGGCAGATCCTGGACGCCCAGTTCGCGAAACAGATCGCCCCGCCGGCGAAGTTCCTCGTCCACACGCTGAAGCACACTCAGCCCAAACTGCCGGTCGCTTTCGATCGCCACCACCTTCGCGTGAGGCAGCCGGCGGGTGGCGTAGCATTTGAATTCCACGCCTTTCTTGAAGTCCACCAGGTAAAATTCCACCTGCTCCGGGCTGCACCACAGCGCCAGATTGGTGATCATCACGTGAAAGAGCGTGGATTTTCCCGAGCCCGTCTTGCCCGCAACCAGCGCGTGCTGCCGCGTGCCCCGGCCGATCGCCAGATATTGCAGCTTCGTCGCCCCGGATCGCCCGATCGGCACCTGAAGCTCTTCGGCCGTGTCCTCCGACCACACCTCGGAGTCCGATGGCGCAATCTGCGCGAAGGGCACCTCGACCCGGTTGGAGTCCTTGCTGCTCCGGCCGACTTCGCGCAGAAACTGCGTCGCAAGCTCCGGTGACGGGGCCGGGTCAAGCGTCAGCCGCGTCCCGGCAGGCGAATGCCCCTCCAACTCGAACTCGATGGCCGTCCGGATGACGCGAATGCTGCTCTTGCGAAGTTCCTCGGGAACGATGCCGGGAGGGAGGGCGTGCCGGCGATCCCAATGAATCAGCGTGTACACGCCGCACCGCGCCCCGCTCGTCGCAATGTTGATGAGACGCCGCGCCGCCGCGTCGCTGAAGTTCACCGGAAAATTGGCGACCACGAAGAAGTGATATTTCTCCGCGATCGCCCCGGCGCTGGCGTTGTATTCCGCAATCGTTTCGTACTCGTTGCGGAGATACATTTGAATGACTTTTTCCATGTGCTCGCTCAACTCGGCGAGTTTTTCCTCGAGCTGACCGGTTTGTGTCCAGATGCGGCTGTTGATGTTGCTCTCCTCGTAGTCGGCAAGATGCATGATGCCGGCGAAGCTCTGGCCCAGTCCCACCGGATCGAAGATCGTGAAGCTGAGCTTTCCGGGCGGCGTGGTGGAAAGCAGCCGGAAAATGATGTTGTTGATCGCCCCCAGCGCCGCCTCGGCCCCCGCGCTGGCGGTCTCGAAAAGAATCGAGCCTTCCCGCGGATACGACAGCAGCAAGGGAACCGAAAATACCATGGGTCCGGGAAGCGACAGGCGTTTATCCCTGGGCACGGTCTCGAAGAACCGGGCGGTGTTCACCTCCAACCACCCAAATTTGGCCGCATTCGCAAACTCCCGCGGCGGCGTCCAATTCTCCCAATGCCGCATGTCCCATTCCGGAAAGAGGGCTGCCGCGGCGGCATCCGCCGTCCGAAGGATCTCGTAGATCGGGTCGATGCGCTGCTTCCACCCTGCCTCGAGTTCCTTCCATCCCGTTTGATACTTCGCGTCCAGCATCGCCAGCTTCGCGTCGTGCGCGGCCGCCAGTTCCTTCGTCCGCGCCTCCGCGTCCCGCTGCAGACCGGTGAGGCGTTCGGCGTGATCGCGCTCGGTCTGCACGAGGCTCGCCCGATAGAGTTGCTCGCTCTTTTGAGCCACACCGGGAGCCTGCTCATCGATCTGCCGGGGCCGGGCATCGAGCATGTCAAGCGCCGCCTTGCCCGCCCGCTTCCAGTCCTCATCCAGGCCGCGGGTCGTGTCCTCAAATTCCCCCAGGATCCGCTGCTGTTCCTGCTGGAACCGCGCCTCGGCCTTCTCGAAGCAGACGTCGTGCAGTTTCCGGGCCTTGACGAGATTGCCGGCGACCGCAACGGCGGCCGGCCGCGCCCGGCGTTGCGCGAGCTGGCGGACCGCGGCGAGGACCGCCCAGACCGCGAAGACGCCGATCGCAATTTCGCGCCGCAGCAGGCTGTTCATGCCGGGAAAATTCGCGGGCTCACCGAGAAATGCGCCGCCCAGCAGCAGAACCGGAATCTGCACCCATACGGGGAAAAACCTGAGCGCCCTCGCCAGGACCCTTTCTCGAAGATCGACAAGCCCTTCGCGAATTTCGGCTTGCAGCCGGTCGGTCTCCCCGAGCAGCTCGCTTTCAGCGGGCGAAAGGTCGCGCTCGGTGATCTGTCCTTCGCGGGAAAGCAGCCTCTGAAACCCGCCATACCCTCGAAAGGCGGCGTGGGCGGCGTGTTCCAAAAGCGCCGTCTCCTCGCGGCTTCGGGCGAGCCGGACATGGAATTCCGCGTGCGCACCCGCCGTCGCGGCCAGTTCGGCGTCGCGGGTCCGCTCGGCGCGCAGTGAGCCCTCCTGCACCTTGTACTTGATCCGCCCTTCCTGCTCCCGGATCTGCTCCAACGCGCGTTTCCGGCTCGAGAAATGAGCCTGGTTGACCCAACGCTTGCGCTGCTCGAACCGGGTCTGGAGCCTTTCCCTTTCGGCCTGCAACCCGGCCTCGGCGGCGGCCGTGGCCTCGGCCACTTGCGCCCTGTGCGCGGCAGTGGCGACCTCATGCGCCCTGGCCTCCGCGATGCGTTGGGCGTGATAGTCCCTTTCCAGGGCCTGCTCCCGCGTGGCAAACTCGCGAACGGCGCCCTTCAGCGCGTTCAGAACCGCCAGCATTTCATTGGCTCCGCGATGGCTATTCACAGTCGTTTTTAATCTTGGCTAACAGGACATCCAGTTTTTCGATGACGGTCACGGCTTTGTCCACGCGGATGAAAAGCTCTTCCAGGTAGCGGTGCTCGAACTCCAGGCTTTTGTCATCCTTCCAGTAGCCCTTCGTCTCCTGCCACTTCAACATCAGTTCCTTCGTCACCGCAACCAACCTGCTCCTGGTTGAACTCAGGCTCATGAACGGTCTCCTGGCACGGAGCCGCCCTCACCGGCGCCGGGCGCCGGCGTCCCCGGCCCTTTCGCAGCTTCCGGCGCGTGAGCGGCGGAACCGCCGGCCGGGGCGACCCTGGTATAGGCCTCGAGCATCTTCACAATCTGGTCCAGGCGGGCGGCCGCCCGCACCATGTCGATGGTCAGGAATGTGTGCAAGCCGTCCACTTCCTTCGCCAGCGGGTCGGTCCGGTCCTCCAGCTCCCGGCTCCAGCGTTTCGTGATCTGCTGCTTGTCCTCGGCGTCCCGCATCTGGCGCCGGAGTCGCTGCACCGTCATCTCCTGCATGGCCGTCGCGTTCTGCAGCTTCGAGAGTTTGGCGGTGAACAATTCCTGCTGCGCCTCCTCCAGCCGCCGGCCGAGAAGCCGTATCTCCTGGGTCCAATGCTGGCGCTGATCCGTGTCCAGCCATTGCCGCATCCGGTGAATCTCCCCGGCCACCTCTTCCACGGTCGGCCGCGCCTTGTTCAGGAAAAGAATCAGGTCCGCCCGGAAGGCGGCGATGGCATCGACCGAAGTGACGTGGGATCGCTCCGCCATGGGTCAGTGCTGGTTCAAATACTCCTCGATCCGCTGGGCTTTTCTCAGGAGATACGGCGTGTGATCCTTGGAAAGCTCGATGAATTTCTTCAGCGCCTTCATCGCCAGCTTGAATTCCTCCGAGAATTTTTCGTGCTCCTGGTCCTGCCAGGTGTCGCCCAGCGCGTTGAACCGGGACTGCAACAACACCAGCCGGTTCTCCAGGTCCGTGTTGAACCGCTGCAGTTCGTCCGCGAACCGCCGCACCTTTTCAGGATCCATGATTGCTTGCGCCATTCGCTGTCCTTTCGCTGCCGCTTTTGACCCAATCTACATGAAAATCCCGATCCGATGCCACCAGAATTGCGCCCGATCGCCAAACGCGGATTTTCTTTCACTTGCGCGATCCAAGGTGTTGAATTTACCTTGAGCCATGAAATCAGCCGACGGCAGTCCCGTTTGGGGACCCTTACCCCCCATGACCCGAACAGGGCGCAGGTCGGCCCAACCGCATCTTGATGGCGCCGCATCCGGCCGTCCCGGGGGAATCTTCCGCCAAAAACCGGCCGGCTTCTCCAAAGGACAGGCATGACCACGGCAATACGTCCGAGAACGGATTTGGCGGAGCCGGAAGGAGGCCGGACGGCGGCGCAACCCGTGGAAACGCGCTCTCAAATCAAAAAGATCGCGTTTATTGCCGACTACCTGCCGCGCAAATGCGGCATCGCCACCTTTACCGCCGACCTGTTGACGGCGCTGGCGGCGGGGCATCCGCAAACCCATTGTTTCGCAGTGCCGGTGAACGATATCGAGGAAGGCTACGAGTACCCGGAGGAAGTGCGCTTCGAGATTCAGGAGCAGGATTTGCCCTCCTATCAGCGCGCCGTGGACTTCCTCAACATCAGCAACGTGGACATCGTCTGCCTGCAGCACGAATTCGGCGTTTACGGCGGCCCGGCGGGGAGTCACGTGCTGGCACTGCTGCGCGAACTGAGGATGCCCATCGTCACCACGCTCCATACGCTCCTTCAAGAACCCACCCCCGAGCAGCGGCGCGTGATGCAGGAATTGATCGCACGCTCGACCCGGCTGGTGGTGATGGCGGAACGCGGGCGTGCGATGTTGCAGGAAATCTACCAGGCGCCGCCCGCCAAACTCGATCTCATCCCGCACGGCATTCCCGACATGCCGTTCGTCGATCCGAATTATTACAAGGACCAGTTCGGTGTCGAGGGAAAGCTCGTGCTGCTCACGTTCGGACTGTTGTCTCCCAACAAGGGAATCGAGCATGTCCTGAACGCGCTGCCTGAAATCCGGGCCGAATTCCCGAACGTCGTTTACATCGTGCTCGGCGCAACGCACCCGAACCTCCTGCGGGACCAGGGCGAAGCCTACCGTCTGAGCCTCGAACGACTGGCGAAGAAAAACAAGGTCCAGAAAAATGTCATCTTCTACAACCGCTTCGTGAATACCGAGGAACTGAAGGAGTTCATCGGCGCGGCCGACATTTACGTCACCCCCTACCTGAACGAGGCGCAGATCACCTCGGGCACCCTGGCCTTTTCGTTTGGCGCCGGCAAAGCCGTGGTCTCCACCCCCTATTGGCACGCCGCCGAACTGCTCGCCGAGGACCGCGGCGCCCTCGTGCCCTTCGGCGACCCCAAAGCCATCGCGCGCGAGGTCATCACCCTGCTGCGCGATGAAGTCCGCCGGACCGCCATTCGGAAAAACGCCTACAAACTGGGACGCGAAATGGTCTGGAGCAACGTGGCGCGACTCTACATGCGCTCCTTCGAATCCGCCCGGCTCGAACGCGCCGTGCTGTCCAGAAAATCCTTCGCGACGAAAACACTCGACCAGCAGCCGCGCGAGCTGCCGGAACTGAAACTGGATCATCTTTCGCGAATGACCGATTCCACTGGCCTCTTTCAACACGCCATCTTCAGCGTGCCGAATTTTTCCGAGGGTTACTGCACGGACGACAACGCGCGCGGATTCATTCTGGCGGTGCTCCTCGAAGAAATGGAGGAGGAACCGGAGAACGTGCGCGGGCTAGGCACCACGTATGCCGCGTTTCTCCATCATGCCTTCGACCCCAAATCGACGCGTTTCCACAATTTCCTGAGCTTCGACCGGCGCTGGCTGGATGAGCACGGGTCGGAAGATTCTCACGGCCGGGCCCTCTGGGCGCTGGGAACGGGCGTGGGACGCTCACCCTTTCGCAGCTTCCAGGTCCTGTCCGGTCAGATCTTCGCCCAGGCGCTCCCCGCGGCCATGGAATTCGTCTCGCCGCGCGCCTGCGCGTTCAGCCTGCTCGGCATCCACGAATACCTCCAGCGCCTGAGTGGGGACCGGCTCGCCACCCAGATCCGCGACACCCTCACCGCGCGGTTGATGGAGAGGTTTGACAAATCGGCGCTCCCCGACTGGCCCTGGTTTGAACACAGTCTCACCTACGATAACGCCAAGCTGGCGCATGCGTTGATTCTGAGCGGTCGGGGCTCAGGGCAAAAGACCGTGCTCGACCGGGGCCTCCAGGCCCTGCGCTGGCTGGCCGAAATCCAAACCTCCGAGAACGGCCACTTCCGTCCCATCGGCAGCAACGGTTTCTACCCGCGCGGCGGCACGCGCGCCAACTTCGACCAGCAGCCCATCGAAGCGCACTCGATGGTGTCGGCGTGTCTCGACGCGTATCGAGCCACGGCGGACGCCTGGTGGTACGAGCAGGCCCAGCGCGCCTTCGACTGGTTCCTCGGCTGGAACGATCTCGGCCTCGAGCTGTATTCATCCAGCACGGGCGGCTGCCGCGATGCCTTGCACGTGGACCGCGTCAACGGCAACCAGGGGGCGGAATCCACCCTGGCATTCCTCCTCTCCCTGGCCGAAATGCGGCTCATCCAAAACTCCGCAATGGTGTTCAACCAGCCCGGTTCATAGCTCCGTCGCTGATGAAATCGATCCCCATCACGCGCACAGGAATTCTCCTGCGCCCCGACCCCGCCCGCGTCTTGATCCGGCCGTTCAATCCGACGACCGAACAGCGCGCCTTCAGGATGGCCGCGCGCGTCGTGGCGCTGCCGGAAGACGAGGTGCGCCGGATCCTCGGGCTGGTCCTCGCCGAGTTCGGCGAGCGCCACCTCAAGACCAGCGAGTTCCTCAAGCGCCGATTCGACCAGGTGAAGGGCTACCTCGCCACCGATCAGAAACTTTCCGAGGAGCGCGAAATGTTGCTCGCCGCGTATTTCACGCACGAATATTCGCTGGAAGCCGCGGCGCTGTTCAATCCCTCCATCGTGCCGCACCCGGACCAATCCGACCTGCCCCCGGGCGCGCTGCGGTTCGTCCTCAGCCTGCGGGCCACGGGCGAAGGGCATATCTCCTCGATCACCTTTCGCACCGGGATGCTCGATGCCGGCGGCAACATCACGATCAACGAACCCACCCGCTATTGCCTGGAACCGGCGCAGGTGCCCAACGCCTCCTACAACCGGAACCTGTTCGAGCGGGAACTGCGCGAGCTCGGACTGGCCGGCGATTTCACCCGGCACCTGCTCGAGGACCTGCCCGATTCGTTCACGTTCGATGAACTCCGCGCCGGCGTCACCCGTGCCGCAGGGCAACTGAAGGCGCAGAACCAGGAAATCGAGACGGCCGCCCGGAAAGTCCTGGTGCTCGCCCAATCCAATTACGAGGTGCGGTTCGCCCCGGACTCGCGCCTGTCCGAACGCGTCCTGTTCCCCGTCACCCCCTCGCAAAGCAATGGGATCGAGGACGCCCGCTTCGTCCGCTTCCGGAACGAGGACGGCGCCTGGACGTATTACGCCACTTACACCGCCTACGACGGCAAATTCATCCTGCCGCAACTCATCGAGACGCCCGACTTCCTGGAGTTCAAATTCGTCACACTGAACGGGCCGGCTGTCCAGAACAAGGGAATGGCTCTGTTCCCTCGAAAAATCAACGGCCAATACGCCATGCTCAGCCGGCAGGATTATGAAAACATTTACGTGATGTTTTCGGACGACCCGCATTTGTGGAATTCCACACAACTGATCCTGAGACCGACGTTTTCGTGGGAGTTCGTCCAGATCGGGAACTGCGGTTCGCCGATCGAGACCGATGCCGGCTGGCTGGTGCTCAGTCATGGCGTCGGGCCGATGCGGCAATACTGCATCGGGGCCTTCCTGCTCGACCGCGACGATCCAACGAAAGTCCTCGGCCGCTTGCGCGAACCCTTGATCAAGCCGAACGCACACGAACGCGAAGGCTATGTCCCCAATGTCGTGTATTCCTGCGGCAGCCTCCTCCACGGCCGCCGGCTGATCATCCCTTACGCCATGTCAGACTATGCGGCGACCTTCGCCACCCTGCAGGTGGACGACCTGCTGGCCGCGATGGAATGATTTTGAATTTCCGATATACGATTTGCGATTTACGACCCGCATTCTACTCCTGCCCCGCACCGCACCAAACGATCTCGATTCACCATTTGCCATTTGCCATTTGCCATTTGCCATTTGCCATTTACAACCTGCAGGTTACGGCCTCCCACCCCGCAGAGCCCAAAAGCAGCCCGTCAATCGTAAATCGTAAATCCCTCAAGTTTTCTCCGCCAGGCCCCAGCGCACCAAAATCCTCTTCTGGACAAGCCCGAACACAAACCGGTCCAGCAACAGGCCGAAAAGGATGGTCAACACCATCACCCCGATGACCTGCGCGGCGTCGTTCAGCTCCCGTCCCATCTGCAGCAGATACCCCAGGCCAATGCTGGACTTGATCAGCTCGGCCGAAACATCCCCGTGCCACGCCAGCGTCCAGCCCAGCTTGATTCCGGTGACAATGCTCGGGAGCGAAGCCGGCAGGATGACCCGCGTCGGCATCGCGTAGCCGGGCGTGCCCAGCGTGCGGGCCGCCCGCAGGTAGATCGGCGGGATGTGCTGGATCCCGTCCGAGATCGCGATCGCGATCGCGGGAGCCGAACTCATGATGATGACGAAGTAGATCCCGTGGTCGCTGAGGCCGAAGAACAGCAACGAGACCGGCACCCAGGCCGCCGTGGGCAGCGTCTGCAGTCCGAGGAACAGCGACCGCAGGCAACTGTTCACCACCCGGCTCATGCCCATGAACAGCCCGATGAGCAGCCCCAGCGTGGCGGAAATGCCGAAGCCGATCCCCATTCTCTCAAAGGTTGCCTTCACGCTCGGCCAGAGATAATTGTCCGCCCCCAGTTCCCACAGCCGCCGGGCCACCTGCACGGGCGATGGAAACAGATAATCCGGAATGAGCTGGGCCCAGAACAGCGCCTGCCACGTCACCAGGATCAACAGGTAAAACAGCAGGACGTAATACTTGATTCTGTGCTGCGCTGCTTTCATTCGCCTGAGGCCTCCAGTTGAACCATGATCCCCGCCGCGCATTCGGCAACCACCGGGTCGTTGATGTCGCGCGGCCGCGGCAAATCGATGGTGATGTCCGCCTTGACCCGTCCCGGCCGGCCGGAAAAAACCAGCACGCGATCGCCCAGACAGGCGGCTTCCCGCGGATCGTGCGTGACCAGAATGATGGTCTTCTTCGTCCGCTGGAAGATTTCCTGGATGTCCCCGTAGAGTTTGGCGCGAGTCAACGCATCCAGCGCCGGAAACGGCTCGTCCACCAGCAGCACCTTCGGATCGGGCGCCAGCGCCCGGGCCAGCGCAACCCGCTGCTTCATGCCGCCGGACAACTCATGGATCGACACCTTTTCAAACTCCTCGAGATGCACCAGCCGGAGGAACTCGCGCGCGCGATTCCGGCGGGCCTTCGGTTTGAACCGGAATTGGCGTTTCAAGCCGTACATGACGTTCTCGATCACGTTCAGCCAGGGAAACAACCCGTGCTCCTGAAACAGCATCAGCCGGTCGTGATGCGGCCCTTCCACCGGCTTGCCGTCCAGCAGGATCTCCCCTTCGGTCACGTCTTCAAATCCCGCAATGATGTTGAGCAACGTGGACTTGCCGCAGCCGGACGGGCCGAAGAAAACCACGAATTCACCCTCTCGAATCTCCGTGTTGACCGGCTGCAACGCGTGGATCTCCTGCGTCCCGTTCCGATATATCTTCGAAACGTTGCTCAGTTTCAACTTGACCGGACGCCCCGCGACGGGGGCGGCCGGTGAATTGGAGTTCGTGCCATCCATCCTGTTTAAAACGTTGGCCCCGCAACCGGCTGCAGGCCTTTCTCCTTCAGCACGTCGTTCAGGGGATTGAGGAAGTAAATGCCGCACAGTGCCGGCTCCTGATGGAGGAACCCGATCCGCCGGGCCGCGTCCGCGGATTGCTTCAATGAGGCGCACATCGGGTCCCAGGTGAACTCAACCCGGCTCAAGGCCTTCCGGATGACTTCGTCCTCGAGCGCCCTTCCCGTCTCTTTCCGGAGTTGTTCGTTCAATATCCCGGCCGCGGCGGCCTTGTCCGAGTTGATGCGTTCGGTAACTTCGACCAGCGCGGCCAGCAGCTTCGTCACGATCTCATGGTTGGCCGCCAGAAACGTCCGGCTCACCACCAGGTGTGTCGTCACATACCGTCCGCCGGGCCAGAGCGATTTCTCATCCAGAAACAACTCGCCGCCGCCTTCCACCTCCAGCCGGGCCAGCCACGGTTCCACCGTCCAGGCGCCGTCGATCTGCTTCTTCTTGAACAGGGTGAGCTGGTCGGGATTCGACAGCGGGACGATCGAGACCGTGCCGCCGCGATCGCGCAGGCGATATCCCTTTTCCTCGAGCCACAGCCGGGCCGCGACGTCCTGCGTGTTTCCCATTTGCGGCGTGGCAATGGTCTTCCCGTCAAAATCCCTGTCGCTCCGGATCCCCGAATCCCTGCGCACAACCAGTCCCGTGCCGCCGCTCGCGGCCCCGGCCACAATGACGAACTTCTCTCCCCTGGACCGGATATAACCGTTGATCGTCGGGCTCGGGCCGACGAACGTCGCATCCACAGCATCGGCAAACAGGGACTCGATTGCGGTCGGACCGGCGTTGAACACCACCCATTTGATCCGCACACCCGTCCTCCGCTCGAACTCGCCTGTCGCCCGCGCGTAAAGCGCCTGGGCGTGCGTGATGTTGGCAAAATAACCGAGCCGGAGCGGCTTCTGTTCAGCAGGGGCGGCAAGGACCCGGCCGGACAGCAGAATCGCCAGGAACAGCGTCAGCCGTCTCTGGAGCAGGGCGGGACATGATCGTATTCCAGACATTCAGCATCCGGGTTGTATCCATCTTCATCGCATGATTTCCCGCCCAACACAAGCGATGAACGTGCGACCCCTCCTCCGGGGGAGCGCGCGCGTCCCGCGTGCTGCCGACGGCGTCGCGCCGTCGGCTTTGTTCCCTCTGGATTCTACAAACTTGCCGCGTTGCCAAACAAAAGTCTGAATGACGCGGGCTGCGGCGCGACGCCGCAACCGGCACGCCAGAGGCGTGCGCTCCCCCTGACTTATGAAATTCGCAGGCTAACCCACGCTCAGATCTTCCATCCTGCCGAAGAACTGCACCACCGGCTTGCCGACGACGCCGGCTTGTTTCATTGCTTTGCGCAGCTCCGCCGACTTGACGAACTTTCGCATCTTGGCCGGTGTGGACCAGGTGCAAATGACGGTCAGGTCGTTCGGGGAACTGCTGCTGCGAAACGAGTGAAAACATTTTTCGCCGGATTTCTTGCGAAAGGCGCGGAAGGCCTTTACGGCGCGTTTCCACTTTGCGTAATCAGCCACTTTGTGACGAATGAGAACTGCTGGCATAATGCGGGATTCTTTCTGTTGTTGCTGCGTTCAGACACCACTGCCTTGGCCGGCGGCCGACAGGCCGTCTTCGGAGGGTGACGCCTCCGATCCTAGCCCTCGTGGCACATCCTGTCGATTGGAACTTTCGGATATCCACCCGCCTTTCTCCCAAAACGGTTTGGAACAAAAAAGAAAGGACAATTTTTGTATGCCCCGCGATTTCCAACATCGCGTTGTTTTAGACGGGATAATGGCCGTCTAAATCAGGCCCCTCCACAACGTGTTTGCCGGTTTCAATCCCCTGCTGACCCCCGTGCTTAACGATTTGCTGGACAACGGGAAGACAGGGAATTAGCATCCGCGCATGAACGCCAATATCCCATCGTTTTTGACGCTCCAAAAAGACTGTTAGATTGCAGGAACGACACCAGGAGAAATCATGAGGCCATTCATCGAGGCTACGATCAGGTCACTGACACATCGATTTGGAATTGATGTGGTGCGGTATCAAAAGAACACCTGTCCGCCTGACTTCAGCGAGCAGAATATAAGAATATTCAATGCCGTAAGACCCTATACGATGACTGGCCCGGAAAGAGTAAATGCTTTGATTGAGTCAGTTCGCTACCTCGTAGCAAACAGAATAGACGGAGCGATGGTTGAATGCGGCGTATGGAAAGGCGGCTCAACAATGGCAATCGCGTTAACACTTAAAGAGTTGGGTGCCGAGAATAGAAAGCTGTTCCTATACGACACGTTCTCCGGAATGAGCAAGCCCGGCGATGTTGACGTTTCGCTCCATGGAACGACGGCTTATGAAACGTTCACCCAAACCAAACTCTCTGATGATTCATCGAATTGGTGCTTGTCGCCCTTGCATGAGGTGAAGGAAAATGTATTCAGCACCGGTTATCCAAAGGAGAATATTCATTTCATTGAGGGAAAAGTGGAAGAGACAATACCAAGGAATATCCCAACAGAAATCGCACTACTAAGGCTTGATACTGATTGGTATGAATCAACAAAACATGAGCTGGTTCACTTGTTCCCACTATTGAAGCAAAATGGTGTTCTAGTTATTGACGACTACGGTCATTGGGAAGGAGCAAGAAAAGCAGTAGATGAGTATATTTCGGACAACGATATTCGTATTCTTTTAAACCGTATTGACTATACAGGTCGGATCGCCCTGAAGACATGATGCATCGTCCACACTCAACTACTGAATTGGGCACGCAGAAGGCACCCCAACAAAACCCGTGGCTGGCTGAAACGGAAGTACTTCAGCGCCGCAGGCTCGGGGGCCTTCTCCATGCGAATAAAGGACCGCACCGGCCAAAGCAAGGTGTTGGCCCTGCATCGGATTGCCCGGACAGTGATTGAACGCCATATCAAGGTCAGAGGAGAGGCCAACCCTTATGACCCGCGATACACCGAGTATTTTGAGCGACGCCGCTGCTTCGCGTGGCGGGTTTATTCCGGCGGAAAGACTGGTCAAACCAGTTCCGCAGGCGTATAAACAAGCTCAGGATGCTTGCGTTACTCCAATGGATTGCCGGGACGTTCCAGGCAGGAGCGTCCTTAGAAAGGCCCGAGCCGTGTGAGGGGAAACTCTCACGCACGGTTCTTAGGGGGGTGTGAGCGAGCAACCGCTCGCGCCTACCCGGTGCAGCATGGCGCGTGAGCATTTGTGAGTTACGTTGTCATACTGATTATATGAAAAAGTCCATCATCAGCTCCCGTGATACCAAGCTTACTCATGCGGTTTGTGGCAGTTGGAGAGGAGGCGCCAGTCGCGAGATAGTCATGGCACCCGACGGCAACTTCTCCGAGAGTTTCCATTTCCCAAAAGGCACTCTCACTTTAGCCGGCACATGGCAAATCAAAGACGGGATTTTGATTTGGACAACTACAAATGTGAGCGGCCCGGAACCCCATGTGGCGGTCGGCACTGTGGATCAAAGCAAGATTGTCAGCGTTGATGCCCACCGGTTGGTTTATGAGGTGGAGGGGCAGACGATTAGCCTAAGCCGATGATACTGCCTCCTATGAGGGTTCATGAGTCAAGGGTTAAGTGAAGGGTTTCATTTCTTTTTATTAAGAGCCTCTTTTATTTTTTCGGTCTGCGTCTCCGTCCGCGTGGCGCTGGGCAATAAAGCCGAGGCTCATCCTCCTATCCGTGCGTCAGCTCTGAGTCTGAGCACAACAAAACATATACGATCGTTTAAGGCGGACGGAGCGAGTCGGCTCATTCTAACCAGCGGGCAGACGCATTATCAGCCCAAGGCCGCGTGCGAGCGCGACGCCGCTCCGAAAATCAGTTCATGGTTGGAAGGAGAGAATGGGTGGTTTAATCCTCAGCCATCAGCAATCCCAGTTTCTGGGGTGTGGTCTGGCCGGTGCGAATCCGCCACCAGTCAACGCCAAAGCCACGGGCCAGAGCCACGATCAGTTGCTTTTTGCGGCCACCCCGGGTTCGGGGATCGATGATCAGTGCGCGCCATTTGCGGCAGAGGCGATAGCCGGGTTGATACTTCAAGAGTCTCCAGGCCAACTCGCACAGCGCCCAGCGCAAGCGCGGATTGCCGCACTTGGTCACGCTGCCTTGTTGGAGGCGTTGGCCGGAACTGTTTTCGCTCGGGCACAGACCCAGGTAGCTGCTGACTTGGCGACGGTTCTTGAAGCGGTTCCAGTCCCCGACCTCGCGATCGATCACCTGTTGGCTCAAGGCCCCCATGCCTTTGGGCCGAGGCAGGTGGCTGGCGCTTTCGATTTGTTCACCCTGCACCCGGACCTGTTCGTGCAAGGCGACCAGTGCCGCGTGCAAGGGATTCAAGAGTTGGACCAGCCACTCCGGCACTTCCAGTTTTGGCCAGTTGCGTGCGCCATACCACTTGCCTTTCAACCGGTAGCCGTATTGGAGGGCCAGACCGCGGCCGCGCTGGGCAATGAGTTTCAAGTCCCGTTTCAAGGCTTGCCGAATGCGACTTTCGGAGCGCAGGCGTTCCTGCTCTTGGGTGGGCACTCGCACGAGGGCCAGCGCGCGGGGATTACCCGCCACAAACCGGTCCAGCGCATTCAACATCGCCAGAGCGTCGGTGCGGTCGGTTTTGACCCGTTTCTGTTGATCATCCCAGTTGCGGGGACGGATCACGTGGTTGGTCACGCCCCGCGCCGTCAGTTGGCGATGCAGTCCGTAGCCGAACGGACCCGCTTCGTAGCACGAAACAATCTGCCAGCCCTGGGCAAGCTGCTTGTCCACCCATTTCAGAAAGTCTTTGGGCGTAAAGCGCTGCGGTGGTTTGGGCGCACTGCCGTCGTACTGCATGGCCACGACGTATTGGAGCAGGTGCACATCCAGAGCGAGCTTGAGCAACGGCTTGCTGGCGGTGCAGGGGTGATTTACCGGTTGCGTTGCCGCAACCGCCGGAGTAGAAGCATTGTTGTTATGCATATGGGCAGACATTGTGGAACGCGTGTGCGCCCCTTGTCTGCCCTCATGTTTTCTAACAAG
>Ga0187860_1001306_pt1 | contig 22255 bp, 17 predicted proteins | sample June2016WEW_10_4_FD_132981 | JGI IMG/M metagenome (GOLD analysis project Ga0187860, IMG submission 132981) | Peatland microbial communities from SPRUCE experiment site at the Marcell Experimental Forest, Minnesota, USA - June2016WEW_10_40 | ecosystem: Environmental > Terrestrial > Soil >...
AACCGTTATCAATCAGCGTGACCAGCGGCGCCAGGGCCGGGTCGATAACATCAATCAGACTGGCGGCAATGGGAACGGCCACCTTGGCATCCGATTCCACCGTGTTCACCCACGCCGGAATCGCACAAGCCTCAAGCCAGAGAGCGCACGCGAGCAACGTAGCTAATACTAAGTGTTGAAATTTCATGTTTTCCTCCTTTGTTAAAGCTGACAGCTAACAACCGACAGCGAACAGCGTTCAAGTTCTCAGTCGTCAGCTTTCAGTTGTCAGTTATTGCCGACTGTTCTTTGCTTGCAACTGCCATCTGCCTTCCAACGCAGCGCCAACGTCCTGCTGGCAGGCGCTCCGGCGAGTTGGCGCGTCATTACCCGCTGCCTACTGCCTACTGCCCACTGCCTACTTTTCTCCGGCGCGAACGATCCACAGGACGGCGGCCAATAAAGCGTTTAGAGCGAAAAGAAAAGCCAACGACCACGCGATCATCAACATGCTTCACCTCGCCGCTACGCGTAAAACAACCCAAAGACCCAACGCGAACAAAGTAAGTAATAAGAAGAGCTCAGATATCAGGCACATCAATACGGACCGGAATTCGAGACATTGCACGCGGATGGGTCTTCTCATGTTTAGCCTTCAGCTATCAGCGATCAGCTTTCTGCCCACTGCCTACTGCCCACTGCCGCCCCCGGGTCGTTCCCCGTCGCAAACCACTGGACCGCGCGGGGATCGTCGAGCCGGTAGAGGGTGACCAACTTAATAAGCTCCGCGGAGTAGCTGGGATTTGTGGAATATCCACAATGCTCCGAATCCAGCGGGGAGATTTTAGGTCCCAGCCGCTCCGCAAACTTTTTCCAGTCGCCCCGCACAGCAAAGGCGGGACGGTAGCGCGGCGAGCGCAACAGCAGCGCGTGCGCGCGAAAGGCTTCGTCTAAATTCGGAAAGCGCTGAAATTCCGCGCTGATGACTTTTTTCTGCCCGTTCTCGATTTCCCACGTGGTGGCGTCAAAGGCGCCGTAGGGGTCGGCCGGTGTTGAATGAGTTGAAGACGTCGAAGAAGTTGAAGAAGTTAAAGACGCTGGTGCCTTGCTTTGTTCAACTTCTTTAACTTTTTCAACTTCTTGGACTTGTACCGCCTGTGCTCCACCTTTTTCAACTTCTTTAACTCTTTCAACTTTTTCGACTTGTATCCCCTGTGCTCCGCCTCTTTCGACTTCTTTAGCTTTTTCAACATTTTCAACGGTCGGAAGTTCAGCAGCCGGTACGAAATGCGAGTACTTGATTCCGAACGGATTATTCGCCAAGCGATAGTGCGTGCTGCTTCCCCATCCCGCGGGCGTGGCGCTTTCCAGAATGGCCTGCGCCAGGGTGACGCTCGCGGGGATCTCAAAGTCGCGCTCGCTGGCCAGCGCCGCGGGCGTTACGCGCAAGAGGAATTGCAACTGCTGCGCGGTGAGATGCGGCTTGTCCGACGAAACTCGAGAATCGAAGCTCGAAGCTCGGGGCGCGGTTAGCGCCGTGTCGAGTTTCGAGTTTCCAGTTTCTAGCTTCGTCTTTTGCCGGGAATCATCCGAAACTTGCCGGTTCAGGCTCGAAACTGGGAGCACCGTTTGCGCCGTGTCGAGTTTCGAGTTTCCATTTTCGAGTTTCGTGTTTGGTCGGTTGTCAGTCACTTAGGGCAGCGGCAGCGTGTGCACCCGCCGCCGCCCTCACTCGCACTGATCAGGCGCGAGCTAAGCTGGAGTTAGAAAAAGAGTCGTCAGTTCTCAGTCTTCAGTCGTCATTCATTTGTCGCCAACCCTCAGTCATAAGTCGCCGGGGCTTCCGCATGCGCGGTCGGTTCATCAATCGCGTGGGCCACGGGCTCATCAGCCCACTGCCCTGAGATGGCTCGATCCCATTGCTCGTTCGACATTTGTTGGTCTCGCGATGGGATTCCGCCGTCGATGACCCGATGAACCGATGAACCCATGTCCCGATTCATTTCGGGGGTCGGTTCCGGGGGCCTGACCACGGGCCAAGCCTGCGGAACCTGCGGGGGGGAAACCCTTCTACGATCGGAACGTCGCATGATGCGCGAGACCGTTTCCGGCGTAATGCTGAGCGCAATGGCGGTCCGCAATTGCGTGCCTTCCAGTTCGTACACTTGGCGAACAATGGATTCCTCAATCTGCTCATACGAGGCGCCTATGCGAACATCAACGCGAATCCGGGGCAGTTTTGCCTGGTGCGATGGTCCGGGTTCGCCACTCGGTGACCGGTCCGCCGACCTTTGGGCCGCACCCTCCATTTGTTCCTGCGAAATCACGCGAATCGGTGGTCGGTTTTGGCCTTTGTCCACCCAGTCTCCGATTTGTGGAGTCCGATAGACTCCCTCGGAGTCCGTAGATCCGGCGCCCGGTCTCCCAATCACAGGATCAATCGATCTCTCGATCACCGGATCCGTCAATCTCCTAAGCACGCGATCGGAGGCGGCCTTCGCTCGGGCGGGGTCCATTCGATTTGGGAACACGTCGTTCATCTCCTGTACATCATACAATAACCATATTAGAAATGTCAAGTAGATTCTTACTGAATTTCCTACCGGTAGGAAATTGGATGAAGATTTTCTTAGCGAATTTCCTACCGGTAGGAAATTGGGTTTTTGCGCCGTGCGTTTTTGCCGCGGCGGGGAGGCAAAAGTGGACATTTTGTGCGTTGGCACGGACATTTTCACTAGTGAAAAAGTCCGGACATTGAGGTGCCCCGGCTTTTTCTTCCGTCAATATTTCGGGCCGGGAGTGAGTCCGGACATTTTCGCTGGTGAAAAAGTCTAGACATTCGTCAGGGCCGGCTATTTCATCCGTCAAAACTTCCTGCCGCGAGTGAGTCCAGAGAACTTCAGTTGCGGGAAAGTCAAGACGCGTGTGAGTCGCAACATCATCTATGGGTGAGAACGTAAGACGGCCGGCGAGGCGCGCCCGCGAGCGGCGGTCGGCCAGGCCTTCACGGCGCACGCGGGGTGGCGAGACGTGAGTTCCGTTAATTTCGCGCGCGAAGAAGTCCAGACACGCGGTCAGCCGCTTCCCCCCGCCTGCGACCGCTTCCAGGTGTGGATTCTCCGTCATGCTGCAACCTCAGCTTCTTGAAAGGGCAGGGTTTGCTGACCCCCGCTCACGCTCTTCACCGGGCTGCCAGGCGCGCTGGGGCAGGGAGGAGCCGATCCCGCCGCCTTTCTGGCAGCAAGAATACCCACGGGCGCGTCGCTTAGGGTGGCGCGAGTGCGAGCACAGAGGCGACCGTGTTCACCCGGCCTCATTTCTTGTTTGCGCGGCCTCACGACGTGCTCCCGCGTCGTAAATCCAAGGCGGCAAGCGGCGTTTGTGCACCGGCGGTCGCGAAATGGGCCGCGCTTCTCGTTAACTTCCGTGGGAGCACCACATTGGGGACAATTCATGGTCTTTTCCACTCCTTCGGGGGGCGCCTATTCGTCGCGCCATCGGCTCATCCCCCCACGATGTGTGCGCGACGCTATTTGGAAACGGGCAGGATTCCCCCGCGCAGGAAGATTTGAAGGTAAACCGCGGCGAGGGTCACACCGACCGCCGCTCCCAACAACAGCCAGCGAACGCGCAGCCAAAAAGTCTCTTGCGCATGTTCCAGGCGCGCAACCGCGCGGCTGACATAAAAGGCGTGAAGATGGTTGAAACATGCAAGCGCCTGCCCCTCCGGCCCGAGCGCGTCCGCTTCCCGGAGTAGTCTCTGTGAGTAGTCTTCAGAAGTGTGGGACATAATCTTCTCCAATGGGGTGCTGGTTTTCGGGCCTCGGCGCCTGTTCTCTGGGTCTTTTGGCGACGACGTACCCCCGGTGACCGGTGAGGGCTGCGTAAATTTCCGCAGTGGCCGCGGGTTTGGCGAGGGCTGGAATGTTGCTTTCTCGCGCACAGTCAAGAGCGCTAGCCGATCCACTATAGAGGACAAAGTGGATGCCCCGGCGATGGGCTTCCTGACGGACGACGTCCCACTTCTCCACCACGTAGCCCGATTTATGGGAGAGTGGGAACATGCCATCGCACAGGACGGCGTCGTGCTCGGGAAGGCAAAGCATCGCCGCCTGCAAATCAGAGACAAGTGTAATAGCCTCAAGGTATTGCCGAGGCGTGTCGAGAGAATGCAGCAGTTGGGCGGTGAGTTCCGCGAGAGCCGAATTGTCTTCTACAATCAAAAGTTTCATAATTTACCTGCTTGCTGGCCAGGCGTTCGAAAGGAAGAAACCACTGCCTCGATGGGTCAGGGGCGGAAGAGGCGACACGAGAACCCGGCCACCATAGACGGTGCCGTCTTCGGTGCCGGCAGCCAAAACTCGCTTCACGGATGCGTAACTTGTTGAATCCACTCCGCCCGATTGAAGACTGCCAATGGCCTCCCGCCTAAGAGCCTTCACCCAGTTTCGTACTCCCCGCCCGTGCAGCGGTTCAGGCCGAACCGCGCAGTGGGGCGAGTAATCCCAGTTGTCGGCGAGGCGTTTGTCTCGCTTCTCACATGGTGCGTGGCGATGCAGGTTGAGCGAGTTCAAGCCCCGAGCATCAGATTTAACCACCCGACCCTCGGCGAGGATTTTGAGGGGGGCAGTAGCTTCGATTCCCGCTGATAGGGAACACCTTGGGGGAGCTAAACAACTGGAAAGGTTATTGTTCCAGGCGCAATCGCGGCGGGAGGAGATGGTCGGAGGGCGAATGGTGGAAGATAGAGCAGTATTGAATAGGTATGACAGGGGGTAGACGAGCCGTTTCCCCCCCAGCTGCTGGGTCTGTGAGGGTAGCGACCCGTAGGCGGTGCTTCGGGGGTTTCTGTCCTGTAACCGATTCGGGGCGCCGGAAGAGCAAGATGTGCCGGCAGCATACGAAGGGGAAATTCCACGCTCGCTGAATCTGGGCTGACGCGGCAAGGGCTGCGGGCGAAGAGAACCGATCACAGATTGCCGACAGTAAGAAGTGGTTAGTATACAGAGAGTAATAAGTGGGATGTAAGTGGCGCTGGGCGACATTCCAGGTTTCATAGAGCTTATCCGAGAAGTATGTGCGCGAACTCCCGTAGTTGATTGGCAACGAGGATTGCGGAGCAGTCCGGGCGACGCCCAAGGGGAATGCGATTAAGACGGAATCTGTGAAACATTCTCACTATGTGGAACCTGGAAGCAAGGCAGCCAATCCCCTTGGCGCTTTTAGGCTACAAACTATGATAGTTCGTGAGCTATGTAGCTCGCCTCGTGACCTACTAATGCACGTTGGCGACCATTCTCCGAGAGAGGCCATGGCTGACCGTAGGATCAAATTCCGGCGGTTATCTCGGTTGGCTGTTATGGCCGGGGAGGTTATATGGCACCTCGTAGTGGGTCACTCAGCAGAGTTTCAAACGACTGCAAGCTGTGTGGAAAGGCAGCACCCGGTAAGGTCCCTATAATCCATCGCGTGGCTGGCGACGCCTATTGCCCTGGTCGCCGATGAATTATTTGACTCAGGGGCACTAGGGCAGAAGGCCTGCGTGGGTACTCAGGAGTGAATAGGATATGATTCCGCCGAGTTTTGCCCTCTTTCGCCCTCGCCTGCGAGGGTTCATAAGCGTGCGAAATAGAAAGAAAAGCGAAGTATTATGCGATTTGGAAGTTTGATTATCTGCAGGCAATAAGCACCCGAGTCCCTCTAATTGCGTTGTCAAGGGTAACCTTCCTGAGTTGCGTGAATAGCTCAAGGGGCCAAAACCTGGACAGTCTGTTTGACACTTTGCGTACAAATTCATAATATCCTTGTTCTTTGTGCCAATCGCCTTTGATCCCGCTGGGAGGGAGAGTCACCGTGACCGCACCGGCAATAAGTCTTGACGTCACAATCGTGGGTGGAGGAATGATTACCTTCGATCTGCTTCTGCCCTCCTTGTACCACCTGGAAAGGATGGGGATTGTCCGGAGGATCGATATCTGCGCTTTGAACACAGCTCCCCTGAAAGCTCTGGCAGAGAACCCTGACTTCCACGACGCATTTCCAGGCCAAACCTTCACGCCGCATCCACAGTTCTCTGAGTCGGCAGAGGCGCAGTTTCCCGATCTCTATAAGGGCGTCATCGAGGGGATGGCTCCGGGCAACATGGTTGTGGTCGCCATGCCTGACAATCTTCACTACTCAGTGGTGAAATTTGCCGTGGAGCACGACCAGAACGTGCTGTGCGTGAAGCCGTTGGTTCTCAAGTACGAGCAAGCGGTGGAAATCGAAAGACTGGCGCTCGAAAAGGGGCGCTTTGTGGGGGTGGAGTACCACAAGCGATTTGATCGCCGGTCGCTGGTGGCGCGGCGCAGTTATGCCCTGGGACAGTTTGGCGAGTTCGTGATGGGCGAGGCCAAGCTCATTGAGCCGTACTACTATCGCCACTCGAATTTCCAGAACTGGTTCACCTGCGACCGCACCGATCCCTTTACCTACATTGGGTGCCATTACGTGGACTTGGTTTACTTCATCACGGGATTGAAGCCTGTGGAGGTTTCCCTCAAAGGGGTGAAGGGTAAATTCCCAAATGGTAACGAGGCGTTCCTGTGGTCGCACGGCCGAGTGACCTGGGAAAACGGCGCCCTGCTCTCGGTAGTGAATGGCTTGGGCTATCCCGATGCCGCTGCCGGGAGCAACGATCAGGGAATGGTCTTGTACTGCGAAGGGAATGACCAGACGGGGCTGATCTTCCACGACGACCATCATCGCGGTGTGGCCTATTCGTATTTGCAAGACATCGGCCCGGGAGGGTCGAAATACAATTACGTCAGCCCGGACTTCTATCGCCTGGTTCCCTGGGAGGGGCCGGGCTATAAACCCATTGGTTACGGGTATGAATCCGTGGCGGGAATTACTCACGCGATCTATCGCCTGGAAAGCGCGACGGCCGGGTTGCCTCCGGACGCCGCCCTCGCCAAGCGTCGGGAAATACTCCACGAAGTGGACGCTCAAGGGCTGATCGCCACTCCCGCCAACAGTTACATCAACGAATTAGTGGTGGAGGCCGCCCGCGCCTCGATCCTCGCGGACGCCGCCCCGGTGCACATTGTTTACGGCGACCACCCTGCAATTGTCGATTGATGATTGCCGATTGTCGATTGAGCAGCGCATCGGAATTGCCGGCTTACGGTTGTCGAATGTCTATTTTCTCGATCATCAGTCGGCGACCGTCCGTCGGCAATCGTGCATCGACAATCGGCAATCAGCAATCGTCCATCGGCAATTCATGGAGGTACTCACGGCATGGCCATCTATGACTTGACCCCTCGGGATGTCCCGAAGGTGGAAACGAAATACCGCAGCATCAAAACCAAGCTGCCGGTGCCGGAGTCTTTGCCCATCTTCGCCGCGTTGCAGGAGTCGGAGCCCCGCTCGATGATGGGTCAGCCGCCCATTGTGTGGGACAAGGCGGAAGACTTCATTATTAGCGATCGCTGGGGCAATCGCTGGATCGACTGGTCGAGCGGCGTGCTGATTTCGAACGCCGGGCACGGGCGCAAGGAAATCCGCGCGGCCCTGCGCGAGGTGATTGACCGCGGGCTGCTGGCGTCGTATGTGTTCGTGCACGAGCAGCGCGCGCGCCTGGCCGGGATGCTCCGCGGCCTCTCTCCGGACCCGCAGAAATACCGCGTCTTCCTGATGAGCACGGGCAGCGAGGCCACGGAGAACTGCATCAAGTTGGCGAAAACCTACGCCCTGGCCAAACACGGCGCCCATAAGAAGTACTTCGTGACTTTTCAGTACGCCTTTCATGGACGCACCATGGGTGCGCAGCTTGCCGGCGGTTCGGAGAAGCAAAAGGCGTGGATGGTCGATCGCGACCGCACCTTTGTGCAAGTGCCTTTCCCCGATGGCTACAAGAATGAAAACACATCGTTTGATCTTTTCCTCGCGACGCTGGCCGAAAAGGGCGTCGAGCCGAAGGACATCGCCGGGGTGATGACGGAAACCTATCAAGGCGGAGGGCCCGATTTCCTGCCGGTCGAGTACGCGCAGAAACTCCAGGCGCTATGCCGCCAGCACGACATCGTAATGTGTTACGACGAAGTGCAGGCGGGCTTTGGCCGCACCGGCAAGATGTTCGGGTTTGAACACTACGGCGTCCGTCCTGACCTGATTGCCTGTGGCAAGGGCATTTCCTCGTCGCTGCCGATTTCGGCGGTGATTGGACGCGAGGACATCATGGATCTCTACCCGCCCGGCTCGATGACGTCCACGCATTCTGGCTCGCCCTTGCCGGTGGCCGCCGCGATTGCCAGTCTCGAAATCATTCAAAGGGAAAACCTGGCGGAGCGCGCCGCGCGCATGAGCGAGATCCTGATCCCCGAACTCGCGCGTATTCGCCAGAAGTACCCCCAGGCGCTCGGATGCCTCCAGGGGAAAGGCCTGGTGGCGGGAATCCAAGTGGTGAAACCCGGCTCGAAGACTCCAGACCCCGACACGGCGTTGCGGATCAATGTCGCCTGCTTTCAAAAAGGTGTGCTGATGTTCGCCCCCGTGGCTGCCAGCGGTGAGTGCCTGAAGATCGCTCCCCCTCTCACCATCGCCGAAGACGCGTTGCGCGAGTCCTTGCAGGTTTTCGAAGAGGCGGTGGACGAAGTGTTGGGGGCGGCGTAGAACAGTAGTCGAAAGAGTCAAAGAAGTTGAAGAAGTTGAAAGTGGTAAAGAGCCGAGGCGGTACGGCCTGTTCGATAGGACTGCGGCTCCTTGTTGTCCAGCCGAGCCCCTCACACCCCCGTCGAGAAATCGCAGACCTTGAGGAAGCGACATCGGCGCCAGCGCGGGGGTGCCAATTCCTGAGCGAGTCGTAGGGACAGTTCTCGAACCGCCCGGCAGAGAACAGGCGCAAGGCTCGCTCTCCGGCCTTGCGGGTTCTCCACTGCGCTGCCATTTGGGCGGCGCCGCCCCAACCACCCCGGCACCTTCGGCGCCACCCCTCTTGAATCAGGGCGGGAGTTCTTTAAAGCTCCCTTCCTCAGATGAGGAGGGGCGGCGCGGCAAAAGCGCGCGCGCAGGAAGAGCCGCAGGGCCGAAGGGCGGGCCCTGCGCCACCTCCGCTTACGTATGGCGGGCATCCTGCCCATAAGCGCTAAGTTAAGCTTCTCAATCCTGTATTATTGGCAAACTGAACCGCTCAAAAAGGGCCGAGTTCAGCCTTTATCTTAGCGCTTATGGGCATCCTGCCCGCTCCCACGCTGCGTTCGGCCACGTCGAGGTCGCCCCCCGAGAAGCGCGAAAATCCACTTCCCTATCGTTTCTTGTCGGGAACTGCAAAAGCTTTTCATGCAAAGCGCATAGCCGCAGAGCAGAGGAGGTGTTAGGTTCCAGGTGACCGGCGCCAAGTGCAATTGGAACCCTGGCACCTGATACCTGACACCTATCTTGTCCCTCTGCGCCTCTGCGGCTCAGCGCGAGTCGTTTCAAGTTGTCGCAGTGATTTGGTAGATGAAATTTTCCCGGCCGCGAGCATCGGTCCTTGATCCCACACGGACTCCGCCTATCTTCTCCACGGCCTTCTGCGAACGGAAATTCCGTGTTCCCACAATGAAGATGACGCTCTTCACGAATTGGAAGGCGTGGCGAAGCATGAGCTGCTTCATTTCCCGGTTGTAGGCGCCGCCCCAGTACGACCTGGCCAAAAAAGTCCAGCCGATTTCGATCTCGCTCTTTTCGGAGTTGTAGGCGTGGAATCGTGACGACCCGATGATCCGGCCATTTTTGGCATCAATGGCAATCAACGCTCCCTCGGATTCCAGGGCTTCGCGGAAAAATCCCTTGAAAACATCTTCCCGGTAGCGGTCGTTGGACGGATGTTGTTCCCATATGAGGGGATCGGAAGCGACGGCGTAAAGATCGTGAAAATCTTCGGGTCGGAGCGGCCTAAGCTTGAGGAGTTCGCCTTTTAGGATGGACTGGAGATCAAATGACATTCTTGATTCAATCCTCCTATTTTGAATGTACGACTCTTCAGATCGCAGACGCGAAAAAACCTCCGTCCGCGCCTCCCGGGAAAAGCCGCGGACCTCAAAACCAGGTCCGCGCTACCTGTGCTGTGGCGCTTGAAGGATTTTACTGGTTTGGGGGGCTCGTAATCAACGTGCCGCGGAGCAAGCGTTGCGCGGGCACTGCGCGAGTCATTTTGTTCCTCTGCGGGGAAAGACAAGTTTGCGTTATCATCGGGGTCGATGCAGGGCGTTTCCTCAGACCCGGTCCAGGCATTGGCGAGTCTGCCGCTCGACCCGAGCGCGCAGATCGAGCGGCAGTGGTTGCAAACCACATTGGCCTGGCTCACTGGCGTTCCGCCCGAGGCGCGCACCGAAAGGCTGCATCATTTGGCGGAAGGCATTTGCGGAAGTCCCGTCACCCGCGAAAGATTCCAACACATCTGGACCGAGGGGTTCGCTCCGAAGCTGTATTCCGAGGCAGGACTACCGGTGGCCACTTCGCTGCTGCGGGAGTTGATCGGGCGCGTCTAGCGACGGCTGCTTCCCCAGTTGGAAGACGAACTAGACCTTTACGCGGCTCTCCACATGGCAGACTTGGATGAGAAGGATGCGGATTGGCTGGCGGGCCTCGGCGACGAGGACATCGCTTCGTGGCGCGTACTGTTGGGTGGATCGGCCGGCGACTTCCTGGTGGCGATTCGCTTGCTCGCGCTCCGGGCCGCGTCGATCGGCCTTTCCCGGGGCGTCATGACGGTTATGCCGCACCAGCATGAAACCGAATCTCCCTTTTACGACCTGGTGGACGTGGCCGGCAGCTTCGCTCGATCTCCCTCGCAGCCCGACGAGCGGACTCGATTGCAGGAAGTCATTCTCCAGTGCCGGATTTCCGCCGGCCTCTCGCACGCGCGCCTGGAAGATCAGGGCGTCTCCTCCGATCTGGTGTTTCGGCTCGACCTGTTATTCGAGCAACTGGACAGGATCGAAGCGCTCCTGCGCGTCATCTCCGGCCAGGACGACGGGCGGGTGTTCGGGTCCATGTTGGTGCGCGCCTTCGCCGATGAGCGCGGTGTTCAAAGCCTGCTCCGCAATAGCGTGAATCGGGTTGCGCGCCAGATTGTGACTCACACCGGAAAGAGCGGGGAGCACTACATTGCGGCATCCCGATCCGAGTGGAAGGGGATGGGTTGGGGAGCGCTCGGAGCCGGAGTGATCACGGCCTTCACCGCTTTATTCAAGTACCGATTCGCCGAGATGGCGCTCGCGCCCTTGTGGATCGGAATTGCGCACAGCCTGAATTACACGGTGAGCTTTGTGCTGATGCAGTTTCTGGGATGGAGGCTTGCATCCAAAATGCCCTCCATGACCGCCGCGGCGCTTTGTGGCGCGCTGGAAAAAGAGGATGGAATGCAATCCGAAGTCGGGCTGGTGGCAGCCATCACCCGGACTCAAGCGATTGTCACCATCGGAAACCTGCTGGGCGCCATTCCTATGGCCGTCTTGATCGACCTCCTTTTTCAGTGGGGGAACGGCCATCCCTTTCTGGATCGAGAAGCGGCGAGGCACGGGCTCGCATCGATGAACCTGTTGGCATCCTTAACGATTCCGTACGCCGCGCTCACGGGCTGCTTCCTGTGGTTGTCGGGCCTGTTTGCCGGGTGGGCAGCCAACTGGATGATGCTCAACCACCTTCCGGAAGCGATTGCCCAGAGCCGGAGGATTTCGTGGCTTTTCGGCCCCAATGCGGCATCGGGCATGGCGCAGTTCGTGAAACATCACCTGAGTGGCGTGGCGGGCTACGTCTGCCTGGGCCTGCTGATGGGGTTGCTGCCGTTCGTGAGCGTCTTCGCCGGCTTACCGGTGGGAAGTACGGCACATTACCCTGGCCAGCGCGTCGCTGGCTTATGACGTGAGTTCGCTGGCAAGAAGCGGCGACTTACGCTGGACCGATTTATGCTGGGCAGGCGGCGGGTTGGCGGCGACGGGACTGCTGAATTTCAGCGTGTCCTTTTCTCTCGGATTGTGGTTGGCTGTGCGTGCCACGGACGTGGACACCCGCGGCCGCAGAACGCTGGTCGTCGCACTCTGGAACGAGTTCCGCAGGCAGCCAACCAGATTCCTGTGGCGTCAGGATTTCGCCACCACGGCGGAGAGAGACTGACACCTCCGCGTGCTGGCGGGGGCCACGGTGCAAGTGACCATGGCCGCGCTCCAAGAGGATTTGCGTTTCAACCCGTGCTAGAATTATCGATAACTTGTCCGCGAGATTTCCGCTTTCGGGGGGTGCAGATGAGGGGCCGACCCATCGTGACTGTCTTGATCCTCATGATCGTGGGGGTTTTTGCATTGCCCATGACGGCGCAGCAAAAGCCCTTTACACGAGACCAAGTGCAAGGCATGGTGCAGACCGGGCTCGCGGACGAGACCGGCGCCAAGGCTATCAAGCAACGGGGCATCGATTTTACGCCCACGGAAGATTTCCTCCAGAGCCTCAAGGAGGCAGGCGCAAACGAGGCGTTTCTCGCCGCTGTCCGCGCGGCGAGGCACCCCCAACCCACAGGCGGAGGATCCGAGAAACCGCTGACCCAAGTCCAGGTTTTCGCCTTGCTCTCGGGCAAGGTGGCAAGCGAGCGAGTCGCCATGCTGGTCCAGGACCGCGGCATCGATTTCGAGCCCACGGATGACTATCTTCACGAAGTCCGCTCGGCGGGGGGAACCGACGAACTCATCAGCGCGCTCAAGAGCGCCAAGGTGACAAAGCCAAGCCATGTTGACCCGCAGGCCGCGGCGCAGCAAGGGGAGATTCAGCAGCACACCGCGCGAGGGGCAGCGTACATGAGGGAAACACGTTATGCCGACGCCGAGAAGGAGTATCGCGCAGCTATTCGTCTGGCCCCCCAAGACGCGGACCTCCACTTTAACCTCGGCATCGCGATTGGGCAGGAGGGCAATCCGGATGGGGCCATCGCTGAATTCCGTGAGGTGCTGCGGCTGAACCCGAATCATGAATGGGCGCATGCCAACCTGGGCATCGCGCTCGGCAATAAGGGTGATTGGGATGGCGAGATCGCGGAGGAGCGCGAGGCGCTGCGCCTGAACCCGAACAACGACCTTGCGCATGTCGATCTTGGCGTGGCACTGGGGGCCAAGGGTGACTGGGATGGCGAGATCGCGGAGGAGCGCGAGGCGCTGCGCCTGAACCCCAAAAACGAGTTTGCGCACGTCAATCTCGGCATGGCGCTGGGGAACAAAGGTGATTGGGATGGCCAGGTCGCCCAGGAGCGCGAGGCACTGCGCGTGAACCCGAACAACGCGCTTGCGCACGACTTGCTCGCCGCGGCGCTGGGGAACAAGGGCGATATGGATGGGGCTATCGCGGAGTTCCGCGAGGCCGTGCGCCTGAACCCGAAGGATGCGGAGGCGCATAACAGGATCGGCATGGCGCTCGAAAGTAAGGGCGACCGCCAGGGCGCGTCGCAGGAATACCGCGCGGCCTACGAAATCAATCCGCAAGACCCCACTATTCGGCAGAATTACGAGCGCCTCTCGCAGCGGATCAATCCCAATGATGTTGGAGCCCAGGCGGACAGCGATCCGGAAGTTCCCGGGGTTGACCTGTCGAGGCTGAGCGCGGACCAGAAGCAAGCTTTTATGAGCCAACTGGCCAGTCAGCAGTGCCCGTGTGGCTGCAAATTGACCCTACTCAAATGCCGGCAGGTCGACCGCTCTTGCGCCGTCAGCCTGAAAGCAGCACGGGAACAACTGGAGTCGTTTCAGAGGAACTCGACGGACTTTTGAGGTAGAGGAATTGCGTCGATGCGATCCCCGCATGTCGCGAGGCCCTCTGCCTGAACCCAACTAATGCGAATCAACATTCCCTCCGCGGCGCTGTGCTGCCCCCCCTGGGAGCGGGATAATTCCGCGCTAACTGGTCAACAATTTCAGGGTAGAATCCTCACCCTGCGGCACGCCGCCGCTGTCACCTTATCCATATCAAAATCGTTGTAAGTCGACCACCGCAAATCCCCCCTGCCTCCCCAGTTCCTTCTTCACGCGATTCCGGTGAAACCATTGGCAGATTGGCAGTGGGGATGGTGACGGGTATAATCCTGCACGCCTGACGAAATCATGGCGATATCTGCGTTTATTGGAGATAAGGCATGTTCATACGGTTCCCAGGAGTTCGAGGCAAGCATGCACTGGCGCTTACGGCGACTCTGATTCTGATGGGAGTGACGCAGGGGGCGGCCCAACAGAACGCATCCATCCATAATGATCAGTTGACAGTCTACGTGAACACCCACAACGGGTCGTATAGCATCCGGGCGAAGGGCTCGGAGCAGGCGGTGCTCGTGGCGCAGGTTGGCGCGGAAGTCGACCATCAGTGGGTGAGGTCGAGCGAATATCCCAAGCAACTGGTTGAAGAGTCCACCTTTCAGGATGAGCTGGGCAGCGGGCATGCCATCAGGATCACCTACAGTGGCCTGGCTAGAAAGACGGACATGCTCCTGGTCTTGCGCCTTTACGATCAGCATGCTTACGGCGACGTGGAAGTCACCGTGCGCAACACGACCGGGAAGGCGCTGAGCATCCAGGCGATTCGTAACCTGGAAGCGGCCGGCAAAGATTTGGTCAATCTCGGCGGGCGCCAAGCGGCAGACCGCGTGCTATCGGACAGCTTTAGCGAAGATCGCCCGAACCTGCAGATATTCGATTTGGGAAAGGCGCCCGACGGCATGCACCGGGGTGTAGGCAGCCAACTGATCTACAACCAGGAAAGCAAGCAGAGCCTGTTGCTGGCTACTCTCACCTCAAGGCGGCTTCTGAACATCCTACACTTGCACGTGGAGAATGTCCCGGGTGGCGAGCCGAAGATTACCTCCTACACCGTGGACTCGACGGGAACGACCGAAATCGAAGTGGGAGAATCTCTCAAACAGGCTCCGCAGGAGGACCGGATCGATTTAAGTCTGCCCTTGGAGGCAGGGGAGGAACTGGCTTCTGAGCGGATGATGTTCGCCGTGGGGGCGGATTATCACGCGCAACTGGAAGCATACGGCGATGCGATCAGGATTCTGCATCGGGCGCGAACTACCGCACATAACCCCATCGGCTGGTGGAGTTGGACAGCCTTCTACGGGGGAATCACGGAAGCGCCCACGCTGACCAATCTGCGCTGGCAATCCCAGAACTTGAAGGACTTGGGGTACAAGTTCTTCTTCATTGATGAGGGTTACCAGTACGCGCGCGGTGAATACGCAACCCCCAACGCCGCCCAATTCCCCGACGGCATGCGCTATGTGGGACATCAGGTTTGCAACCAAGGGCTAACCTTCGGCATCTGGACCGCGCCTTTTGAAGTGACGGCACGCGCCTGGGTGTATGAACACCACAAAGATTGGCTGGTGCACAATGCGCAGGGCAAACCCATCCAGATTGGGTTTGTGGGGAGGGGTACGACGGATCCCATCTTTGTGCTCGACACTACCAACCCCGGCGCGCAGGAGTACTTGCGCCAAACCTACCGAATCCTGACTAAAGATTGGGGAGTGCGCCTCGTCAAAATGGATTTCATGGATGACTCCGCGATCGAGGGCTTCCACTACCGGCCCAACACGACGGCGCTGGAGGCCCAACGCATCGGGCTCCAGATTATCCGCGAGGCGGTAGGCGAAGACGTGCTGCTTGACAAGGACGGCAGCCCCATGCTGAACCCGGTGGGAATCGTGGACGCTGGCCGGATTTCCATCGATACGGGCCACGCCTTCTTTGCCACCCGGGAAGCCGACCCGGGCATCGCCGCGCGTTACTACATGCACAGAAACTGGTTCGTGAGCGATCCCGACGCTTTTACCGTGGCCGCGCAGCACCTGCCCCCAGGGTGGCACACGGCTAAAAACCCCATCTCCCGAGATGACGGGGAAGTTTCCATCGCCTTGGCGGCGGTTTCCGGCGGCATGTTCGAGCTTGGAGATGACATGCCGCTGCTGAGCGCGCAGCCCGACCGGCTGGCGCTGGTGAAAAACGCGGATTTGCTTCAGATGGCTAAACTCGGACGGGCTTCTCTGCCTCTCGATCTTATGACTTACCGGCCGGAGGACGAAATCCCCAGCGTGTTCCTGTTGAAAGAAGACCGCAGGCTGGCGATTCTGACCGTATTTAATTGGACGGACGGGGCGCGCTCGCACAACTTCACGCTGGCGGATTGGGGACTGCCCGAGGGCGATACCTACCAGGCTTCCGACATTTTCGACAGTGGCAAGGCCGTGGACCTAGCGGGCGGCAGGCTGACGCTTGACGGCCAGCGCGCGCACACCGTGCGTATGATCAAGATCATCGACACTTCCGTGGCCGCCGCGCCGCCTATGATCGCGGCGGACGTCCCCCCCAGCGCTCAAACCGGGGCGGTCGTTAAATTTTCCGCCGCGGCCAAGGCGGAGGGCGCTCCGGCCATCACCTATCATTGGGATTTCGGCGACGGTACCAGCGAAGAGGGCGCGCAAGTGAACCATGCCTTCACCGAGCCTGCCTCCTATACCGTGCGATTGAAAGTGGAGGGAGCGGATGGCGTCGCATCGGAGCAGACCTTCCCCATGACGGTGAGCGGCGAGATGAAATCTAGTTTCGATCTACCAAACAATCGCCGCTACGTCGAGAAGGACAAGCAATAAGAACTCCCAACTCCCGAATGCCCTTCTCGCGGCGTCAAGAACGCGCCCGCTGATAAGGGCGCATTATAAGTCTATGCACGACGCAGACACTATGTCGCTATGACCCCGAAAAACAGTTGCTTATGACAACAGCGGGTGTACAATCTGCCCTCAATAAGGGCTGGACTTGACCCGAACCCAGCCTGCGTCTAACGCTCAGTCCCTCTGAACCTGGCAGGAGGTGACGTTTGTCTCGCCGACTTTATCTAGTTTCGTTTTTATTTATCGCGACATCCCTAGGTTGGTCCGCGGACCTTCCCGTTCCCAGCAGCGCGGAGTTCTGCGGCGATTGCCACCGCGCGATCGAAGAAGGTTGGAAGCAGTCCGCGCACTCGCAAGCCGTCGAGAGCCGTCTCTTTCAGGACGCCATGAAGCTGGCCGAGTCGGACTACGGCGCCTCCGCCCGCAAGACATGCTTGAGTTGTCATTCCCCCATCGCCGTGCAGAGTGGCGATTTGGCGTTAGTCAAGAAAGTGAGTTGGGAAGGCATCACCTGCGATTATTGCCACTCCATCCGGGATGTCACGCTCACGGGACAGAACCCGAAAGCGACCGTGGATTATTCGCTGGTCAAGAGCGGTCCCTGGAAAGACGTGAATTCGCCGGTACACGGGACGGCCTTTTCGCCCGTACACACTTCCGCGCTAATTTGCGCTTCTTGCCACGAGTATCGCAACTCGCTGGGGTTTGCCGTTCTGACCACCTACTCCGAGTGGAGCAAGAGCGCGTACGGTGCCAAGAATCAAAGTTGCCAATCGTGCCATATGTCCCAGGTGGCGGGAAACGTTGTGGACCCGCGCGTCCAAAGAACAGCAGAGGCAACCATCAATCTCCACCAGATTCCAGGCAGCCACTCGATGCAGCAGTTGGAAAAGGCGCTCCACGCAGAGCTTTCCACCACGCACCAGGGCGGCCGCCTACAGATTGTTGTGGAAGTCACGAATCGGGGGGCAGGGCATTCCGTGCCGACGGGTTCTCCTATGCGGCAGTTGATTCTGGAACTCCGCGCCGATCCCTATGGTGGCGCGCCGATGAGCGATCGCCGTGTCTTCCGCCGCACCGTGGCTGACGCCAAAGACGCGCCCATCGAGCGCGAGCCGCAGGCATTCCTCAAGGGCGCAAAAGAAATCTCGGATAGCCGCATTGCTCCCGGCGAGACCCGCAAGGAGACATTCTCTTTCCAGGTGCCACAGGGTACTCGGACCCAGGTGGAGGCCAATTTCATTTACTACTATTCCCCCATGGCGACCACGCAGGCGCAGCAGCAGATCAAGTTTCTGAGCTTGCGACGGCTGGTGGAGTAGGGAGAAGGCGCCGATTACCCCCGGCGCTTCTCCGCCTTCTTCAAGATCAAGTCAGAGTAAGACTGTGGAACGATGTCCGCCGCAGGGATGGCGAAAAGCTTCCGGAACTTTGCCGCTTGGGCCCGGACTTTGCGAACGTCCCCGGTGCGGGTCATCGCTTCGACTTCCACGAAGGTTCCCAGGCCGCGCACGCGGTCGAGGTGAATCTTCACGTTGCCCACGAAATAGATTTCCCTCCGCTTATCGACCACGGCCAGAACCCCCAGGGCGCGAGAGAGAATTGCCCGTACGGAGTTCCGGCGCGGCAAGAGCATCATCTCCACGGCGGAACGCCGGGCGCGAGGGGAATTGGTCCGCTGGTAAAAGATCAGGGAGTTTTCGATTCGCCCTTCACGAGTCTTCAGCCGCCCCGTTGCAACGCGGAAGTAGGTGTCAACCTGGTGATCGGTTCCCAGGAAGCGCGCGCGCAGTTGCTTGAGAGTGGCTCGGACATGAGCGGCGTTGTGCAGATGCGCCTTGAATTCGAAGTTGAGGAGTTTCATAAGTGCGAATCGCCTCATCGACCGAAGCGTGTTAGATTTCTTGATGGCCGCGACCAAGCGCCCGATGAGTCGTTCAGCGCGGGCAGCCCTGGGTCGCATATTTTCAGATTGGCAAGATCAAGATAGGGATATTCTCTCATTACTGACGCCGGATGAAAACCAAATTGCGAGCCCGCTGGGACGTCACCCCGCAGGAAGCCGTGCGCCTGCAACAGGCATGGCGCGAGCGCGTGGAAACGCAGGACCGGTATGGGCCCTTGCAATATGTGGCCGGGGCCGACATGGCGTTCGATCCGGAAACCAACATCGCCTTCGCCGGCGTGATTGTGTACCGGCTTCCCGAGCTCGAAGAGGTGGAGCGCCGCATGGCTCGGCGCAAGCTGCGGTTCCCTTATGTGCCCGGGCTGCTGTCGTTTCGCGAGGGTCCGGTTCTCCTTGCCGCCTTCGCGCGGTTGCGAGTTTCCCCGAACGTGATCCTGATCGACGGGCACGGCGTGGCGCATCCCCGGCGCTTCGGGATTGCCTGCCACCTCGGCCTGCTTTTAGATTGCCCCACCATCGGCTGCGCCAAATCCATCTTGGTGGGCGAAGCGGTGGAGCCCGGCGCGCAGGCTGGTTCCGTTGCTCCGCTTGTCGACAAAGGCGAAACGGTGGGGATGGCGCTCCGCACGCGTGGTCAGGTGAGGCCGATTTACGTCACCATCGGGCACCGCGTCTCACTGGGGTCGGCCGTGCGCATTGTCGCCCAATGTGTCGATGGGTTCCGCATTCCTAAACCAACACGTGAGGCGGACCACTGGGTGGGCGAATTGCGGCGAGCTTACCAGAAGTCATCAGTCGTCAGCAAAAGCGCCGCGTCGTGAGACTGTTACTGAGAACTGATGACTGAGAACTGACGCCTGTTTGATGTGAGCCCATTTATATGTCTTTAATCTCTTCAGAAAGTGAGCGGGTCGGCTTGTGCTTCTCATGTCAGCATATGCGGCCCGTTCGGACCGATCGAAGTTCCATTTTTTATCAATGCCAACGTTCGGCGACCGACCCGAGGTATCCAAAATACCCGAGCCTTCCGGTTCGCCAATGTCCGGGCTATGAGCTGAAGAAAAAGGAGGCGCCGGATTCGCCTGCGTAGCCGGTTATAGTCGCTTCGGGTTTGAAAGGGCACGGCCGTTAGAGGTCGCCGTATTTTGGGGCAATCGGGTACAATATGAGCGCAGCAGCAGCGGCAGACCCGCAACCTGAGTGGGCACTGCGAGGAGGAATGATGAACTTTCCGGTGGGAGCTGAGGATGTCAAGGTTGTTCAGGGACGCAGCGCGGGGCTTCAGGTCATGTGCACATGCGGGTGCATCAATTTCAATTATCTCGACCCGCAGGACACTCTGTGGAGATGCCGGAACTGCCGCAAGGTTCTGAGTAACGATTTCCCCCGCCTGCTGGAGAGCGCCGTGGCACTGCAAAAACAAGTCGCGGCGGCCCAAGCGCCCCCCGCGCCTCCCGCGAGTAGCACTGCTTAGTCCTGCCTTCACGTCTTCGCGCACATCGACAAACCATTCTGAACCTGCTACTTTGCAACCCGTTGAGCGCTCCACCCGGGAAGGCGTCACCGCCTCCCGCCAGGGGCGGTTTTACTGACAACTGAAAACTGACACCTGAATACTCGTCTTTAATGAATCGCCGGGGCGAGGGGCGGAATCAGCGCGTAGTCGGGGCGCGTTTGGTACTGGCGCAGATACTGCTGATACTCCGGAGTGTTCGGGACATGGTCGCTGGGGCTCGGCGGATAATTGGCCATTCCGCTAAACGGCAGGGGCTCGACGGTCCAGGCGAAGGACGTGTTGGGCTCACCGTCCTTGGCGTAGCCGCGCACTTCCAGGAAGAAGTCGCGCTTCCACCCCGGCTTGAGGGCCGGCAAGGCGCGGGGGCTGAACTCCACCGTCATCTCGTCGCCCGTGGCCATGACCACCAATTGATCGTCCGGCCGCGCCAGCAGATTTTCCACCGATCCATAGCGCGTATAGTGACCGCGCAGCGGGTTCCACGGCGCCATAGTCATGACTTGCTGATAATTGAAAGTGTCGGGCTTCACGTGCTCGTGATCGCTTGCGAGCGCGGAGAAGCCGCGGTAGTGCAGGTCCGCGTCGATGAGCGGCAAGGCGACGGGCGCATGCGCCGGAGCCTCATGGGTGGTGAAGAAGATCTGATCCCAGTACACGCAAAGATTGGTCACGATGCGCACGTGGCGGTCAGCGGACAGGAATTTGCCCGCCAGGTCCACGCGCATCGTGCGATTCGTGCCGCTCGGCAGTCCCATGTCGTCGATGACCGTCACCCATTTTCCGTTCGCGTCGCGAACCTGTAGGTACGGCGAAACCATTTGCATTGTCAGGTTGGATTCCATGGCGCGAGCGCCGTTGGAGTCCGTCCAGAAAACCCAGCCATTAAGCCACAAACTCACCGGCGCACTGGCGGGCAAGTCACCCAGATCAAGCGTGAGCGAGTGCAAATCCGCCATGCCCAGAATGCGGTTGCGCCCGAAGTCGCTGGGGTAGCGGCCATCTTGCTTCAACAGCAAAGGCAGCACGTCGCGGCCGTGATCGTCCACGGCCGATACGGGGAAGCGCTTGTCGGGCACGGCATAAAGCGAGGGTGGACCGGGATTGGTCGCATAAATCTCGTTCGCGTAAATTTCTTCGTTCGCGGGATGGTCCACCGCCAGAAGTTTGACCTGGTCGAAGAAGTCGGCCTCGCGCATCTCATCGGTCAACTGAAAAACATAGTTGCCTTGGGAATCGGGAACGAGGTTGGGCAGGCGCACCAAATCCTCGGGAAATGGTTTTACACGTGTGCCATCGGGCGCAAGTTCGCCGAGCGGGCCCACTCCCAGCACATCGGTGACATAGTTGAAATTCTTTCCATTCCACGTGTAAAGGAACGGGCAGGAGCTCGCCAGGCGCTCGGATTCGCGAACCTCAACCTGCTTGTCGGTCGCAACGTCGATCCAGTTCTGCACCACCGCATTCGGCCAGGTGACGCGGATGACGTCGAGTTTCGTAAGGTCGCCGGTAAAAACCCGCACGGGGCTGCTGGTGATCATCACCTTGTTGTAGTAATTGCCCGCCTTGAATTCCACCACGCTGCCAATTCCCCGGCTGTTGCTCTTATAGCCGTTCATCTTTACTTCCACCCAGTGCTCGGGCGGGCCTTCTTTCTCAAAAGCGTGCAACTGGCCGCTCCGGGTCATGGCGAGCACGTCGAGTTGGCCGGGATTCTCGATGCCCGTGAATGCGAGCGAAGTGAGCGCGGCAGCGTCGCCTAAAGAAAGCGCGATCGACCCTTCCCGGAACCGACCCTCGTGGTTAACCACAAAGTGAAGCTTGCCCTGCGCGTCGGCCGCCAGCAGATCGGGGAAGCTGTCGCCGTTCAGGTCAGCCGCGGCGCCGCGGAAGCTGAAAAGCCCGGTTGGCGCGGGAATGGCTGGGGCCGGAGCGGGCGTGAATTTCCAATCGCGCTGGTTGAGCAGCACGTGGTACCCGTCTTCAGTCCAGACGGCCAAATCGAAGTAACCATCGTGGTTAAAATCCGCGACCTGCGCGTCGAGCACCGCCGCCTTCGCCAGCGCCGCGCCCGTCTCCCTTCGCAATACGAACTTGTCCTCACCTTGATTCTCGTAAAGCAACGGGGGGCCATCATCGCGATATAGAAAAAGGTCGGAGTAGCCGCGGTTGGTGAAATCGGCAA
>Ga0187860_1001320_pt1 | contig 22152 bp, 20 predicted proteins | sample June2016WEW_10_4_FD_132981 | JGI IMG/M metagenome (GOLD analysis project Ga0187860, IMG submission 132981) | Peatland microbial communities from SPRUCE experiment site at the Marcell Experimental Forest, Minnesota, USA - June2016WEW_10_40 | ecosystem: Environmental > Terrestrial > Soil >...
CCAAGGCAAGCGGATCAATTCGTGCTGCGGATATTCGGGTGACGTGATCTTGATGTATACCCACACCGGCACGCACATCGACAGCCTTAATCACTTCGGCTACGGCCGCAAGATCTACAACGGCTTCGATGCCGACGAGCATCTCGGCAGCCGCGCCTGGCAAAAGGGCGGCAGTGAGCAGATCGTGCCAATAATCACGCGCGGCCTGTTGCTCGATATTGCGGCCTTCAAGGGCGTCGAGTGCCTGTCTCCGTCCTACGGCATCAGCATCGACGATTGCCGCGCCGCGGCCAAGAAACAGGGCGTGGCAATCCGCGAAGGCGACGCCGTATTGCTGCGCACTGGCCGCATGCGATACTGGCCGGACGGCACACGGGTGTTCGGCAACAGCCCTGGCGTCACTCTAGAGACGGCCAAATGGCTGACCTCTCAGAATATTGTCGTCGTTGGCGCCGATAATGAAGCGGTCGAGAAGACGCCGTCGGGAAACGAGGACAACTGGCTTCCGGGCCATTGCCATTTCCTCACCGAAGCGGGCGTTCCGCAGATGGAGTGCATGAATCTCGAGGAGCTGTCGCGGGACAAGCTCTACGAGTTTGCATTCCTCGGTGCACCGATCCGGCTGCGCGGCTCAACGGGCTCCCCGATTCGGCCATTGGCCTTTCCATTGCGTGATTGATGAGCGCCATTGCAGGCTTTGCTTCCGACGGCGCGAGACGAATGCCGAAACACCCCGCCCACCGATCAGGGAGGAACCCATGAAGGCAGATTCCCAAATGCGGCGATCGATCTCCGTCGGAGCGTTTGCCGCCGTAGTTTTATTGGCAATGCCGCATGTGGCTCTGGCAGCCGGCATCAGTATCGGGGTCATCTCGCCTGTGACAGGCCCGGTTGCGCTCGACGGCGAGTCGTTTCGCCATGGCGCCGAGCTGGCCATGACGGAAATCAATGCCGCCGGCGGTGTACTCAGCTTGCAGTTGGGCCTTATCGTCGAGGACGGCGAGTGTAAGCCGAACGTTTCGGCTAGTGCCGCCGAAAAGTTGATGGTGCGCGATTCAGTGCCGGTTATGGTCGGCGCCCATTGCAGTCCGGCGACGGCCGCCATCATCCCGATGGCCCGAACGCCAGAAAGTGCCGTTGGTGACGGGTATTTCGAGTGCGCCGAGTTTGACGGCAACGCGGCACGAATGGTTCTTCCGTTTGGCGCCGACCGAAGCGATAACGGCGAATGCGGCAGCGCCGTATTATGTCGAAAAGCTCGGCTTTAAGTCGATTGCCTTTCTCGCCTTGAACGACGAGTGGGGCCGGCAAGCGGCCGAAGCCAACGCCAAGCTACTGTCACAGAAGGGCGTGAAGGTCATCTCCATCGACTACTTTCTGCCCGGCGAATCGGAGTTTGGGGCCACCCTGACCACGATCAAGGCGGCGAACCCGGAGGCGATCTTCGTTGCATCGAACACGCGCGAAGCCATTCTCATCGCCAAGAAGATCCAAGAGCTTGGCATGACGCAAATCCGCATTGGTGTCGGCGCCTGGCCAACCAATACGTTTATCACACGCGCCGGCGATGCAGGCATGGGCTGGACCGTGATCTCCCAATACGTGCCGACGCTCGACACGCCAGGCAACCACAAGTTCGTCGATGCTTTTAAGGCGGCCTACAAGTCCGTTCCCGACAAATATGCCGTCTCAGGTTACGATGTCATCCATGTCGTGGCCGATGCGATTAAGCGCGCAGGCAAGCCACAGGCGGCGGCAATCCGTGATGCTCTGGAGAAGACCGATCTTGAGGTGATTCAGGGCCGCGTGACCTTCGATGCCAATCACCAAGCCTGTACAAATGCCGTGATCAGCGAGAACGAAAATGGCACGTCCAAAGTGCTCAAAGTAGTGCCCACGAAACAATGAAACCTCCGGCGTTCGACTATCATGCCCCGGCGACTCTCGACGAGGCGCTCACTCTGGCAAGTCAACTGGGGCCAGATGCCAAGTTTATTGCCGGCGGCCAAAGCTTGATGCCGATGTTGAACTTTCGGCTGCTGCGACCGTCCCATCTGATCGATCTCAACGGCATTGCCGTGCTGGCCTACCTTCGCGTCGAAGCCGGCGAGCTCCAGATCGGCGCCATGACGCGCCATCGGGAAGTGGAATTGTCGCCAATCGTGCGTGAGGGCTGGCCGCTGATCAGCGAATGTATGCCGTTCGTCGCGCACGTTCAAATTCGTAATCGTGGAACGCTGGGTGGGAGCATATCGCACGCCGATCCGGCGGCCGAGCTTCCGGCCGTCATGACGGCACTCGAGGCTAAATTCGTGCTGCAGTCGAGCCGCGCAACGCGGACAGTAACAGCGAACGACTTCTTCGTTGGCACTTTGACTACGGCCGCCGAGCCCGAAGAGTTGCTCACGGAAATTCGGGTGCCCGCGCTACCGCAGTCAACCGGCTGGGCCTTCGATGAGCTCAGTCGACGACACGGCGATTTCGCCCTCGCCGGTGCCGCCGCGCTCGTTTTGCTGACACCACAGGGGCGGATTGAATGGGCGCGTCTTGCCTTTACGGGCCTTGGAGAGCGCCCGGCGCGCGCGCGCCGTACCGAGGAGGCCTTGCGCGGCCAAGTCCCGACCGAGGACATCGTGCGCGCCGCCGCCGAGCACAGCATTTCCGATCTCGCTCCGGAATCCGATCTGCACGCCAGCGCGGACTATCGACGCGACATCGCCAAAGTCATCGCTCGCCGCACCTTGTTGAGAGCGATTGAGCGGTCAAGGGCAGCATTGCAATGAACAAGAGGAAAGTGCGGCTGGAGATCAATGGCATCCAGTACGAAGGCGAGGCCGAGCCTCGACGCCTGCTGAGCGATTTTATCCGGGAAGATCTGGGGCTGCACGGCACGCATGTTGGCTGCGAGCATGGCGTGTGCGGCGCTTGCACGATCCAATGGGATGGCAAGGCGGTCCGTTCCTGTTTGGCGCTGGCGGTGCAGGCCAACGGCGCGCGGCTCCGCACCGTTGAGGGACTGGCTCCGAACCAAGATGATCTGCACCCGATCCAGCAGGCCTTCACCGAAATGCACGCGTTGCAATGCGGCTTTTGCACGCCGGGCATTCTGATGACCGCGCAGGCTTTGCTGCGCGATAATCCGCAGCCGAGCGAGGCGGAGATCCGTGACGGCCTAAGTGGCAATTTATGCCGCTGTACCGGCTACCAAAACATCGTCAAGGCGGTGTTGCTCGCCGCCGAAAAGCTCGCGCAGAAATAGGCCGTACAATGAACTATGTCGGGGCAAGCATTAAGCGCAAAGAGGATGATCGCCTGCTACGCGGGTCCGGACGCTTCGTCGGCGATGTCAAGCGCCCGGGGATGCTGCATGCGGCGATTCTGCGCAGTTCGTGGCCCCATGGAAAGCTCAAAAGGATCGATACCGAGCAGGCTCGCAAGTGCCCCGGCGTGGTCGCGATTGTTACCTTTGCCGATTTGGGAAACGTCAAGCCGATTCCAATGCGGCTAGCGCCGCGCGACGACCTGATCCGCGCCTTACAGAAGCCGCTGGCCAGCGATCGCGTGCGTTATGTCGGCGAACCGCTCGCGGTTGTGATCGCCGAAAGCCGTTATCAGGCCGAGGACGCACTCGAGCTGATCGAGGTCGAAATCGATGAGCTGGAGGCAGTCGTCGACGCGCGACGGGCGGTCGAGCAAGGGGCGCCTATTCTGCATTCCGCGGTTCCCGACAATATTGCCGGCCATTTTGTCGAGAAGACCGGCGACGTGGAGCGGGCGCTCGCCGGCGCCGACATCGTCCTTGAGGAAGAGTTCTATATCCAGCGCCATTCCGGCGTACCGCTCGAAACGCGGGGGCTCGTCGCCGAGTATGATGAAGGCCAACGCCTGCTGACGATCTGGGGGGCGACCAAAGTCGTCCATTTCAATCGCGCCGTGCTTGCCGGCCTGCTCGATATGCCGCCGAGCCAGATTCGCATGATCGAACTGGAAAACGGGGGCGGCTACGGCATCCGCGGCGAGTTCTACCCCGAAGATTTTCTGATACCGTTTATCGCCCGCAGTTTGCGGCGGCCCATTTGCTGGATTGAGGATCGCAACGAGCATCTCAAGTCGGCCAATCATTCGCGCGAGCAGTGGCACAAGGTGCGGTTGGGAGCGAACAAGGATGGCCGCATCGTTGCCTTCGATGACGTGTTCCTCAATGTGATGGGCGGTTACATTCGCACTCACGGCTCGACCGTGCCGACGATGACGGCGGCCTACCTGCCGGGCCCCTACAAATGGGACAATTACCGCTGCGATGCCAATTGCGTCCTGGTCAATAAGACTCCTGCGGGAACCTATCGTGGACCCGGGCGCTTCGGCGCCGCCTTCGTCCGCGAGCGCCTGATGGACATGGTGGCGCACAAGCTCGGCCTGGATCCGGGCGAGGTTCGGCTCAAGAATTTCATCCCGACCGAGCTTATGCCCTACAATACCGGCACGACGGCGTTCGGTAAGCCGACGATTTACGACAGCGCGGATTTCCACAAACAATTCCACCTCGCGCTGGAGAAGTTCAATTACTACGAGCTGCAAAAGCAATGCGAGGCCGATCGCCGAGCCGGCCGCGCCATTGGCATTGGCTTTGGTTGCTTTGTAGAGAAATCCGGTCTTGGACCCTGGGAATATGCGCGTGTCGAGATTGATCGCAGCGGCGAGGTGATCGTCTTTACCGGCGCGGCCGACCTTGGCCAGGGGATCGAGACCGTGTTGTCGCAAGTGGTCGCGGATGCGCTGCCGGTCGATATTGAGCGGGTACGGGTTGTGCACGGCGATACCGCTCAAATTCCTTTTGGCGGCGGCAGCTATGCAAGCCGCGGCACCGTGGTCGCGTGCAATTCAGCAGTCGTTGCGGCTGGCGAAGTTCGTAAGAAGCTCCTGCAACTCGCGGCTATCGCATTGCAAGCCGACGAAAAGGACCTCGCGATCGAAAAATCCTGCGTCATGAAGAAGAATACCGGTGCCAGCGTTTCGTTCTCGGATCTCGCCAAGCTTGCTGACCCTGCCACCGCCTTGCCGTTAGGAATCAAGCCGGGAATCTCCGGAGAAGGATTTTTCAATCCGGAACACATGGTCTATCCCTATGGCGTGCACATGGCGCTGGTGGAGGTCGATCAGGAGACCGGGTTCCTGACCATTCATAAGTATCAGATCGCCTACGATATCGGTCGCGCAATCAATCCAATGCTGGTCGACGGACAACTGGTCGGCGGCATGGCGCAAGGGCTCGGTGGCGCCATGCTGGAAGAATTTGCATACGATGGCGAAGGCCAGCTCTTGTCCGGCAGCTTCATGGATTACCTGCTGCCATCGTCGATGGAAGTGCCTCCGATCGATGTCGTTCTGACCGAGGATGCGCCGTCACCTCTAAACCCGCTCGGCGTCAAGGGCGCTGGGGAGGGCGGTACCGTCGGCGTCGGCGCGGCGCTCGCCAACGCGGTCTGCAATGCGCTCGGCGGAAAAGTGGAAATAAAGCGATTGCCGTTGACGCCAGAGCGCGTCCGCGAGGCCGTCCGCGCGGCACAGGCGGCCGCGGGTGAATAGAGACCCGATGCCAAGAGAGCGCGGTTCATGCCGGTAATCGACGTTCACGCCCATTACGTATCGCCGCAGTTAATCGCCGAGGCGGGACGCAACGGCGCCTACTACGGAGTCAAGCTGCAGGACGACGCGGAAGGCAAACACAGATTGGTCATCGCCGACACGCCGCCGCTGCGGCCGGTGTCTCCGGAGTTGTGCGATCTGAGCACGCGTCTGCCGATGTTGCGGGCCGGCGGCATCGACCGGCAAGTGATATCGACATGGACTGATCTCGCCGGCGACGAACTGGCGCCCCGGGAAGCCATGCGCTGGTGTCGGCTGCAGAACGAGACCCTGGCGGAGGCGGCCAGCGCTATGCCCGACCTGTTCGAAGCCATGGGCACACTGCCGATGCAGTATCCCAATCTCGCCGTCGCGGAACTCGATTACATCGTGCGCGATCTCGGCATGCGCGCGGTCGAGATCGGCACCAATATCAATGGCCACGACCTTGACCAGCAAGAGTTTCGCAGCGTGTGGAAGCGGCTTGCGGAGTTAGACGTGTTTGTGCTGCTCCATCCGCCGCGGCTGCCGGTCGGAGCGGCGCGGGTCGGCGACTATTTTCTCAACAATCTGATCGCGTACCCGGTCGATACGACCATTGCGGCGGCGCGCCTGCTCTTTAGTGGCGTCTTGCGCCAATACCCCACGCTTAAATGTTGCCTCGCGCATGGTGGCGGCTTTCTGCCTTATCAAATAGGCCGCTTTGATCGTGGTTTTGCAGCGCACCCGGCATGCCAAGGCAAAATCTCGCAACCGCCTTCGGACTATTTACGCTCGTTCTATTACGACACGCTGACCCACCATGACCCGGCGTTGAGCTATCTCATCAGCCTGATCGGAGCTGACAGAATTTTGTTCGGTAGTGACTATCCGTTTGAGATGATGGACGAGGCCGGGCCGGCACGCGTCCGACAGGTGCGCGGCCTCGCGGCAGTCGACCAAGACGCTATCCTTGGGGGGAATGCGCAAACACTGTTCCGAAGGGCATCGCCTAACGTCTGTCAGTCAGTTTCTGATTTAGCGTCACCAGGAGCTGCGTCAGCCTTTTGATATTGGCGTCGCCGAAATCAGAGATGATGCTCTTTTCGATCTCAACTAACTGGGGAATGATCTTATCGACCAATTGCAGGCCCCTCGCGGTCAGCTGAATGCGCACGCTCCGGCGATCATTGGGTTCTGGCTGCCGCGCTATTAACCGCAAGGCCTCGAGCCGGTCGAGCCGGCTAGTCATGCCGGCGCCGCTGAGCATGAGCGACTTAGACAATTTCGACGGCGGCAGACGGTAAGGAGAGCCGGCACGCCGCAATGCTGCCAACACATCAAACGTGCCGCGCGCGATGCCGTGCTTTGCCATCAATTTCTCGATGTCGGGAGAGGTCAACAGGAAAGCTCGCGCGAGCGCTCCGAACAATGCCATAGGTCCGATATCGAATTCGGGCTTCTCCCTTTGCCATTGCGCAATGATGTTCGTAACCGACTCCTGTGCCTGAACGCGCTTCGAGCCGCCAGCAAGGTTGCCTTTGCGCGGGGCCATGCCGCGCGCCGCCTTGGACAAATTGTCATCCTTGGCCTTGGATTTCTGCCGGAAAGTCATTGTCTTTTCGTTCGATAACGCGGGGCAAGGATGCGAGGCTTTAGGCAACCGGTGATTGTTATCAATCTGCAAGCCTCGCCACAACGTTTTCCGCTCCGGACAGAAACACCGATGGGCTAGGACGCAGTTGACTCGCTCACGAAAGGCAGACTATCGTTTAACATAGTTCGGCATCGAAATATACTATATAGAATAACTCTGTTGAAAGCGTGATTGCTTCGCAAGCTCACACTTTCGGAGAGTTTCATGGACTTGTTCGCCCAGCTCCTGACCAACGGTATCATTATCGGTGCGACCTATGCTTTGATCGCAATCGGCCTGACCTTGATTTTCGGCATGATGCGGGTAGTTAACTTTGCTCATGGCGAGTTCTATATGCTGGGCGCATACGTAGCAATGAGTGCGGCCTCAGGATTGAACCTCGGCTATTTCGTCTCTCTGCCGATCGCGGTCGTGTCTGTTTCGATCGTAGGATTTGCGTTTGAGCGTGTATTTCTCCGCCCGCTCCGCAACGCCGGAATTCTCAGCACCGCGCTGGTGACCATCGGGTTCTCGATCTTCCTGCAGAATACCGTCTTGTTGATCTGGGGGCCGCGGCCGGGCCAGGTCGCTGATCCGTTCGGCGGTGCTACCTGGATGCTGGGCGACGTCAGTGTGACGAAGATACGATTGTTTGCGCTCGTGGTCGCGGTCGCTGCAATGGCGCTGCTTGGTGCTGTGATAAAATACACCAAAGTTGGTCGGACGATGCGCGCCACCTTCCAGGATCGCGAAGCGGCGGCACTGCAAGGCATCGAGGTTGATCGGGTCTTCAGTCTCTCGTTTGTGGTCGGCGTCGCGCTGGCCTCTTTGGCCGGCGCGCTGCTCAGCACGATTTTTGTCGTGTCGCCCGATATGGGTAATACGGTGAACTTGAAATCCTTTGCGGTGGTCATTCTCGGCGGGCTCGGCAACATTCCCGGTGCGGTAGCGGGGGGTTTCCTGCTCGGTTTGGCTGAAAGCTTCGGCGCCGGCTACATCTCCACGGGTTACAAGGACGGCATCAGCTTTCTCCTGCTCATCATGGTTCTGCTGGTGCGGCCCTATGGCCTATTTGGTCGCGAGAGCTCCGAGGCATGAGCGACCGCGGGAGCGAGTCCGAACGGCCCGACCCGACCGGGAACGCGATCAGTCCAGCCGTGAGAGTCGCGCTGATACTGATCGCCGCGGCGGCGGTGGCTGGATTTCCTTACACCGTCGACGGTTACACACTGCATCTCGCGATCCTCTCCGGCATCGCGGTGATCGCTGCTTCAAGCCTCAATCTCGTGATGGGTTACGTGGGCAAGCTCTCGCTCGGCCATGCCGCGTTTTACGGAATTGGCGCGTATACTTCAGCGTTGCTCGCCACGTCGCTTGGCGTGCCGACATGGCTGGCGATCCTGGCCGCGGCGCCGGCGGCAGCGATCGGAGCGCTGGCGATCGGCCCGATCGTACTGTGGCTGCGCGGCGCCTACTTCATCATAGTTACGCTCAGCTTTTCGATCGTGTTGCAGCTGGTCATCGTCAACTGGGTCGATCTTACTAACGGGCCCATGGGAATTCTAGGCATCCCGCTTCCTGCGATTCGCTCTTTCGAGTTTTCCAGCAAGACCTCATATTTCTATCTTGTTGCTGCCAGCGCCGCACTGACGATCTGGTGTATCCGCCGGCTGATTAACTCGCGCACCGGCCGTGCCTTCGAAGCGTTGCGTGAGAATGAAAACGTCGCGATGTCGATCGGCGTGAGCAAGCTGCATTATTCGTTGCTCGCCTTCTGCATTGGTGCCGGCTTCGCCGGCTTGGCCGGCGCGCTGTACGCCTATTACGTCAGCGTTATCACGCCTGAGATGTTCGGGTTCGACGTGATGGTCACCATGCTGGTTATGGTTGCCGTCGGGGGAAAGGGCACACTGAGCGGCCCAGTGATCGGCGCCATCCTTGTGACTTTCGTTCCTGAGCAACTGCGGATAGTGCAGGATTATCGGCTTTCAATATTCGGCGTCGCGCTGATGTTGTCGGTGGTGCTCATGCCGAACGGTCTGGTCAGCCTGGGTCCCACCCTGATCCGCCATTGGCAACGTTGGAGACATTCGTGACCGACACAGCGGATCTTCTTCAGGTGAAGGGATTGACCAAACGGTTCGGCGGCGTGACTGCGGTCAATGCGGTGAATCTCGAGGTGAAGCAGGGCGAAATCGTGGGGCTAATCGGCCCGAACGGCGCCGGCAAGACGACCTTATTCGGCTTGGTCACCGGCTTCGTCAAGCCGAGTGCAGGCAAGGTCTACTTCCGCGGCGCCGACATCACCCACATGCCGCCGCATCGCCGCGGCATGCTCGGGATTGTTTGCACGTTTCAGAAGACGGCATTGTTTCCCGATGTTACGGTGGAGCAGGCGGTGCGCATGGGCCAGCACCGCAAGACGAGCGCGGGCGCGCTCGATGCGTTGCTCGGCACGCCGCGTCACCAGCGCGAAGAGGATGCGACTCGAGTCCGCGCCGCCGCGGTGCTGGATCTCCTTGGGCTTACGGCTTGCGCCCGGCGTCAAGCCGGCAGCTTATCCTATGGTCAGCAACGGTTGGTGGAACTCGCCATTGCTCTCGCAGCTGATCCAGACCTGCTGCTGCTTGACGAACCGGCTGCGGGCTTGAACGCAACTGAATCGGCCGAGTTGGTGAATGTTATCCAGGCCGTGCGCGATCGGGGCACTAGCGTGTTTCTCGTAGAACATGACATGAGCGTCATCATGCAGGCGTGTGATCGCCTTTATGTGATTGCCTTCGGCGACAAGATTGCGGAGGGTCGCCCGCAGGAAATCCAGGAGAACGAAGCGGTCATCGAAGCTTATCTAGGGAGCCAGCATGCTGCAGCTTAAAGGCGTCAGCGCAGCGTATGGAAGCGTCGAGGTTCTGCATGACGTGTCGTTGTCTGTAGGCGCCGGTCAGTTCGTCAGCCTGATCGGCGCCAACGGCGCAGGCAAGACCACGACCTTGCGCGCCATTTCGGGCCTGTTGGTGCCGAGCGCGGGCAGCATCGAGGTGGCCGGTCACGACATCACGCGCGCACGCGCCAGCATGATCGTGCGTAGCGGAATCGCGCATTGTCCCGAAGGACGCCGGGTGTTTCCGATGATGACTGTGTACGAGAACCTGCTGGTGGGAGCGCATGTTCTCGAAGAAAAAGGCAAGGTTACGAATGGGCTGGAAATGGTTTTTAAGCTGTTCCCGTGGATGAAAGAGCGACGCCAACAGTTGGCCGGCAGCCTCTCCGGCGGCGAGCAGCAGATGCTGGCGATTAGCCGCGCCCTGATCACGCGGCCGAAATTGCTACTTCTCGATGAGCCTTCGCTTGGCCTGTCCCCGAAGCTCGTTAGCCAAGTGGCGTCGATCATCCAGAACTTGCACCGGTCAGGTATCGCCGTCCTGCTGGTCGAGCAAAATGCGCGCCTTGCACTGTCGCTGGCCGACCACGCTTATGTGTTAGAATCCGGTCGCATCGTTCTGCAGGGGTCTGGTAAGGATCTTGTCAACGACGAGCATGTGCGGGCTGCCTATCTCGGCGCCCGCGCGGCAAATCGGAATGCTGCGCGCATCGGCTAAATGATTTAAGGAACGGTTGCGCTGTGCCCCCGTCGATGCGTGCCGCCATTTAAGGTCTTCTCCAAATGACCATCGAGCGCGCCGAGGCTGTTGAAATAGAAGGCATCCGCAAAATCGATGCGGGTCATTCTGCTATCGCGATCGAATTTTTGGGTGAAACGGCTGCATTCGTGTTGGCCGAGAGTGAAGTTGTTTTCGTTCCGGCCAAGAGCGACGAGCGCCGGCTGCGGCCGCATGACGGCGCGATCCTGTGCTCGGCGGCAGACGGGCAACATCTTCTGACGGGCGGAGACGATGGACGCGTAGTCTCAATCGATCACGCCGGCGCGATCGAATCCATTTTCATGGACGACAAGTCGCGGTGGATTGACCGCCTGGCGGCCCGTCGCGGTGGCGATCGGGCGTGGTCCGTCGGCAAGCAGGTATTCTGCCGCCCGGTCGGCGCGCCGGAGAAAATTATACAGGTTCCATCCTCGGTTGGCGGATTGGCCTTCGCCCCTGACGGATCGGTGCTGGCGATTGCGCGTTACAATGGCGTAACCTTGTGCGAGCTGCGAAGCAGCGATCGCGTGTCCGAACTGAATTGGAAGGGATTCCACGTCGACGTCACTTTTTCCCCAGACGGGCAAATCCTGGTTTCGACGATGCGAGAGCCGACGCTGCATGCGTGGCAATTGGCAGATAAGAAAGATCTGCCGGTGCCGGGATTTCCAACGCGTGTCCGCTCATTGGGTTGGACGGCCAGCGGTCGATTTCTCGCCACCGCTGGTGCCGACAGGCTTACTCTGCTGATGTTTCAGGCACAGGACAACCCGCTTGCCCGGATGCCGCTGTTGCTGGCGCCCTATCGCCATCTCGTTGCCGCGGTCGCCTGTCATCCGACAAAAGAGATCGCTGCGGTGGGCTACGAGGACGGGCTGGTGCTGTTGGTGCGTGTTCCAGATGGAGCTGAAATCATGGTCAAATCACCAGATGGCCATCTGATTTCAGCAATGCGCTGGAACGAAATCGGTACTCAGCTCGGCGTGGCTTCTGAAAGCGGCTACTGCCGGGTCTTTACCATGAGATGAATATACGTGAGGCCGCATTGTGTGATGTGTTGCAGTGTACAGCAGCGCACAACCCCGTGGATTGGATTCTAGGTGCTAATGTTCGCCGTCGGTACGGATGCGTCCCGGGACGCGCGTGATCGGTACCGAGTGATTCACCGTCACACTCTGCGAGTATCGGTGAAGGTCGCTGTGTCAGCGTTTCATGATGGCCGTAGTGCCGAGGTCGCGCTGCCGCCCAATGGACCCAATTATGAGGTGTGCGCTCATCCTGCTCGGCGCTGGCGGGAAAGCAACACGTCAAGGAACACCGCGATGACGACGCAGACACCGAGAGCAATTTCCTGCACGTAGCCGCCAACGCGACTAAGGTTCATGCCGTTCGACAAAATGGTGATGAATAGGGCGCCAAGAATGGCGTGGCGCACTGTTCCAACACCGCCCCGGAGACTGACGCCGCCGATTACAGCTGCGGCTATGCTCTGGAGGAGAAGATTGCCGCCGAGCGCAGGCTCGCCCGATCCGGTTCGTGCGGTGAGCAACAGTGAACCCAGCGCTGACAGCGTCGAAGCCAACACATAGGCAAATACCAGGCGGCGCTTTACTGGGATGCCGGCGACCGCGGCGGCCCGGGGGTTGCCGCCGATAAGATACAGACTACGGCCAAGCACCGTCCGGTCAAGCAGCAGGTGCGCGCCCAGGCAGGCGCCTCCAGCGATCAGGATCGGCGCAGGGATATTAAGCACACGGCCGTCGTAGAAGACAGAACTGAAGACAGTGGGAACGTTGAAAACCGGTCGTCCTCCCGAAATTGTGGAGGCGATCCCGTAGCAGATATTCAGACTGCCAAGGGTGATGATGAAGGGATTGACGGCAAATCCGGCCGACACCGCCCCATTGAACAATCCGACCAGCGCTCCTGCAGCAAGCGCGGCGATGACGCCAAGAACCACGGCGTAGACCACAGGCTCGCCGACCCCGCCGGCGACTGTCACCATCACCAGTGCGGCGATCACGCTAACCATCGATACGCTGGCGCCGAGCGACAGGTCAAAGCCGCGGGTCACAAGCACCAAAGTCTGTGCGGTGGCGAAGACGGCTAGATAACTAGTCTGTACGATTAGGTTCATCAGGTTGCGCGGAAACAGAATGCGCGGAACGTAGAGCGAGAAGCCAAGGAGCATCACAACGATCAGTGCGGGCACGAGCAACGTCGAGATCACGGCCGCCGAGCTACCGCTTGGCCTCCCAGCTGGGTGCGACAAGGCCGCAGATCGAGCTGGCGCTAGCTCTAAATTAGCCACGGCGCGAAACCCCTCTACCCAAGGCTTCGAGGACGACCGCAAGCACGACAAATGCCCCGAGCCAAATCGACTGGATCTTACTGTCAACCTGCATGAGGTCCATCGCATTGGTGAGCACGAGAAGAAAGATGGCGCCGAGGGCCACGAGTTCCGGCCGACCCGCGCCGCCGCGGAGACTAACGCCAGCGATTACCGCCGCAGCGATGCTCTCAAGCGTCAGTTGGTCGCCGATGGCGCCCTGGCCAGACCCAATCTGGGCGGTCAGCAGCAGACTTGCTACGGCGGCGAGCAGCGAGCAGGCGACATAGGCGCCAAGCAGATAGACACCCGTTGGAACGCCCGAAACCGCGGCCGCTTGACGATTGCCGCCAACGGCCAAAGTGCGAACACCGGGCCGCGTGAAGCGCAAACCAAGGGCGAGGCCTACGACGATTGCCAAGGCGACATAGAAGGCGGTCGGTAAGCCGAGCCAGAGCGCTCGTCCCACTTCATCGATGAACGGTTGAGGCAAACCGTAGACCGGCACTCCGCTGGTCAACATGAGCGCCACGCCGCCTACCACTGACGCCATCCCGAGAGTGACCATAAACGGCGGCACGCGCATCAGCGCTACGCAGAGGCCGTTGATGACGCCGACGGCGAGTCCGCACCCGAGACCGGCGGCAATCCCGGTGAGTATCGCCAGGTTCGGCGCATCGGGCAACGCACCGGCGACTGCAGTCATTACGAGCACGCTCGCGACGCTCGTCAGCGCCATCGTGGCGCCGATCGACATATCGAGCCCGCCGACGATCATCACCAGCATTTGGCCAACCGCCACAATCATCAGAAATGAAGCGTTCCGCAGGATGTTGATGGCGTTCTGAACGGTGGCAAAGCGCGGTTCGAAGATGACCAGGACCGCGATTAACAACGAGACCATAATCGGAAGCAGACCGGCTTCGCCGACGCCAATGCGAAAGGCTCGCTCGGGGCGGCTGGGCGCCCATGTCGAATTGCGGATCATTGCGCAGCCTCGGGCTGGGCGTTGCCCGACGGCGGCGCTTCTCCGGGAAAGAAATGCGACAGCACTGTCGCCTCGTTGATGTCAGCGCCGGTCAGTTCTGCTACAACCCGGGCGCGATGCATGACATAGAGGCGATTCGACAGGGCCAGCACTTCGGCAAGGTCCGACGACACAAGCACGATCGCCATGCCTTCGGCGAGGAGATGCTGCATGACCTCGTACACCTCCACCTTCGCGCCGACATCGATCCCCACGGTCGGCTCATCAAATAGAAAAATGCGAGTGTCGCGCGGAATGCCGCGGGCGAGCACGACTTTCTGACGGTTGCCGCCGGAGAGGCGTCCGACTGGCGGTTCGATCTGCACGGGACGCAAATTCAGGCGTTCCATCAAGGCTTGCACAGTGCGCCGCTCGCTTGCCCGTCGTAGAAAGCCGGCACGCGAGAAAGTCGGCAGATCGAGGGCAGCCATCGACGCGTTTTCGCGGATCGGTCGATCGAGCGCGAGGCCTTCGGCCACTCGATCCGATGGGAAATAGCAGACTCCTCGTTTCAGCGCGGCTCCCGGAGTCGGTCGGTGGAAGAGAGCGCCGTCGAGACGGATCTCGCCGCGGTGGATGGCCTCCAGACCGTAGATGGCGCGCACTAGTTCGGATTTGCCGCAACCGACGAGGCCTGCGATACCGGTAATTTCTCCAGCATGAGCGGTGACGGCAGCCTCGCGCACGGCGCCATTGCGCAACGACAGATCGCGGACCTCGAGCGTGGCAGCGGCGGGGCGATGGCAAATCACTGGATAGAGCACGCCGACGGGACGTCCGGTCATCAGCTGAACAAGCTCGTTGTCATCGACCTCGTCGGCCTTGACGGTGGCGATACGGCGGCCGTCCCGCAGCACGGTGATGCGGTCGGCTAGCCGGCGGATCTCGGCCATTCGATGAGAGACGTAAATGATGCCGACTCCCGAGGCGCGCAGCTGGCTGACGAGCTCGAACAAGCGCCTTGTCTCGGCCTCCGTCAGCGAGGCGGTCGGCTCGTCGAGGACAAGCACTTTCAGGTCTGTCAACAGAGCCTTGGTAATCTCGACCATCTGCTGATGCGAGCGCGACAAGGTCTCTACTTTGGCCTTCGGATCAAGCTCGAAGCCAAGGTCGGCGATGATTTTGCTCGCGCGCGTTCTCATGGTCCGTCGATCGAGCAACCCGCCGCGGACCACCTCTCGGCCGAGAAAGAGATTTTGTTCGACTGTTAACTCAGGAATCAGGCTGAAATCCTGGAACACTGGGCTGACCCCCATAGTCCGCGCTTGACGAGCATCACGGAACACAATCTCATGGCCGGCGAAGCAATAGCGGCCCTCGTCCGCGGGAAAGGTTCCGCAGATGATGTTGATGATCGTCGACTTGCCGGCCCCATTTTCGCCGAACAGCGCGTGGACCTCACCAGGCCGCAGATCAAAATCGACCTTGTCGAGAGCCTGGACGCCCAGGAAACGCTTGGTGACTCCTCGCAATTCCAGAAGGGGCAACGGTTCGGACGAGACCGTTGGGCCGGCATGAAGCGCAGATGCCATGTTTGGGAGCATCGAGCACCATCCGGCCCCGCGACCTCAGTGCGCGCCGACGGAATAGACCGCCTCGAAGCCCGCTGGGGCGAGCACAGTTGAGAGATCGATATTCGCGAGGGTGTCCGCGGTGATCATGACCGGCTGCGGCATGGCGAACGCCAAGACCGGCTTGTGCTCGAGCGCGCGGACGGCCATGTCTACGGCGATGCGCCCCTGCAGAACCGGAAACTGGGTGGCGAAGGCCAGAATTTTGCCCGTGCGTAGCGCATCGAGCATTGCCTGGTTCTCGTATTCCGAGATGATTAGCATCTTCGGCCGTCCCGCTTCCGCAATGGCGCCAATCGCCGCTTCCGCTGTGATCGCCGTACCCCAAATCACGTTCATGTCCGGGAACGCCTGCATCGCATTCTGAACAAGGCCGAGCTGCACGGAGACGCCAGTATCGCCGAACTTCTCCGCCAGCAGCTTCAAATTGCTGTGGCCAGCGAGCGACTGCTTGAAGCCGTCATCGAATTGCTCCGCCCATCCGGACCCTGCTGGACCGGGGAAGGCGACGACGTTCGCCGGCTTGCCGTTCATGTATTTCGCGAGATAGTTCCCGGTCTGCCGGCCCATCACCACATTGTCCGCGAACACCTTGCCAGCGGTTTCGGCCTTGTCGATCGGGTTGAGGACCGCAATGACAGGTTTGCCGTCGGCTTTCGCCTCAGCAAACTTCTTCGCTAAGCCCGCCTCGGAGATCGCCCCGGCGACAATAGCGTCGTAGCCGCCGGCCAGGCAGTCGTCGAACTGCGATAGCTGCTTGGGCAGGTTTTCATAGCCACCTGCCTGATAGAGCGTGGCAGAGACGCCAAGACGCTTGGCCTCTTCAATGATTCCGTAGTCAACCGCCAGCCAAATCGTATCCTTCATGTGAGGAAACAGGATGCAGATCTGCCACTTCTTAGCAGCCTTGGCGAGAGGCTGATAGGTCACCACCTCGGAACCGCTTTTGCTCCCGTCGCCGACCTTGGCGCTCCATGCTGCGGTTTGGGCGTGGACGGCGGCTAACGGAATTATCGTCGCGACCGAACACGTCGCGACAATCCTCAAGATCGAGCGCATTGGTAACCCCCTATTGGCCGCGAGGCTCCTGCCCGGCAGCGACGTTGAAGCTCTGGCAAAAATTAAATTAGCATATAATTAATTTCCATGCAAGGTGGCTTCTGGTAGAACAAGCGGCGAAAATCTCTCGTAATATGTTTCGCCGCGGACGAATCGATCGAATCCTCAGGCCGACCAAGGGCGGACGAGAACACAAATGATCGCTGATAAGTTGAACGATCTGCCGCGGCGGCCAAAGCGCAACGGTCCTGGCCGTCCTGAAGGTCAGACGGAAAATCGCGAAAATATCCTCGATGCGGCGGAAAGAAACTTTGCCACACACGGCTATGCGGCGGCGTCCGCGCGTGAAATCGCCGATGCCGCCAATGTCACCCAATCGATGGTCAATTATTACTTTGGTACGAAACGACAGATGTTCAGGGAGGTTTATCTGCGTCGGGGTCGGGGGCTGGCCGAGGAACGAATGAAACTGCTCAATCGGGTTACCTCCCGCGCACAGTTCGATGTTGAAGATGTCGTCCGCGCCTATCTCATCCCGCCCTTTCGTCTGCAAGCCACTGCGCAGGGCAGATACTTTCTGCGCCTTCAGGGCCGACTGCACGCAGAACCCGACGAACTGGCTTTTGAATTGCGCCGCGAGGTCTACGATCGTCCCGTGCGCGCCTATGTCGGGGTGCTGCAGAAATTATTGCCGCGCAAGTCAGAGGAGACCCTCTATTTGCGGTTCGCACAGCTCATCGGCATCTATCTGTATATTCTCTCGGATGCGCACCGTATCCAAGAGATCAGCGGCGGCAAGTGTTCGATGCCGCCATCTGACTCCATGATCGAGGAAATCGTCGTCTTCACGTGCGCCGGCTTGCGCTGTTAACTGCGGTGGAGACTGTGCTCGGCTTGAAGGTTTGGCGGACGTTGCCGCCTTCGCGACGTACTCGCGCTGCGCTGCAATACCTGCAGGATCGAGAATACCTGCAGGATTGAGCCGATCGCTGTCTTCCTCGCGACGAAACACCGCCGCTGTCATTCGCTTCGGCGTCAGGAAAGTCGCTCTGCCGTCGCTTCATGCCGGGCTGCGATCGTCGCACCGCTCTGACCAGCTCGCTGAGTTTTGCAGCGCTGTTGCCGATCGTTTTTTGCACCACTTCGACGGGCCGGCTGTTGACACCAATATTAATTGATCGTATCATTAATTAAATTGAGATCGACCTGCGAAGATCTTCGTCCCTATGAGTTCGGTTCCCTCCAACGTGGCGCCCGGCGCAGCTGTCCTGGATTTCGGGTGAATTTTACAGAGAGCGCAAATTGAAGCCCGCACCGTTCGACTATGCCAAACCTCACTCGGCGGAAGAGGTCTTCGCCCTGCTCGAGCGGTATGGCGACGACGCGCATCTGCTCGCTGGCGGACAAAGTCTGCTCGCCGGTCTCAACATGCGCCTGTCCGCGCCTGCAATCCTCATCGATATCACCGGACTGGAGCCGTTGCGCGGCATCGTCAACAGCAACGGCGTGCTGCGGATCGGTGCGCTCACCACTTATGCGCAGGTCAAGGCCTCGGCGGAGGTTGCGCGTGCCGCACCGCTGCTCAGCGAGGTAATTCCCTGGATTGCGCACCCCGCCATCCGTAACCGTGGGACTGTCGGCGGCAGCCTCTCCCATGCTGATCCGGCGGCGGAAATGCCCGCCTGCATGCTCGCGCTCGAAGCCCAAGTGGAAATCGCGGCGAAGGGCGGTCGCCGCAAAGTCGCCGCCGCCAATTTCTTCCGCGGCCTGTTCGAGACCGACCTCAAACCGGGGGAGATGCTGACGGCAATCGAGGTGCCGGCGATCCGAGCCCATTATCGTTCTAATTTTTCCGAATTCGCGCGGCGTCGCGGAGATTTCGCCATGTCCGGCTTGGCGGCCCATGCGCGCTTTGATGGCGAGGTGCTTCATGACGTGCGGCTCGCCTATTGCGGCGTGGATACCCGACCGGTGCGGGCGCGGACCGCCGAGCAAGTCCTTGAGGGTCGGACCTTGGGCCGTGAGGTGCTGGCGGAGGTCAAGGCCGCGTTAGCCCAGGATCTGCATCCGCCCGATGATCTACAGGCCACTGGGGAGATGAAACTTCATTTATCGCAGGTGCTGGCTGAGCGCGTGCTGACTGCAATGGCGAGGGCTGAGGGCGGATGATCGCAGATCGGGAAATTACGTTGACCGTAAACGGTGAGCGGGTGGTCCAGCGGGTGGCACCGCGTCAAAGCCTGATTGATTTCGTTCGGGAAAACCTCGGCCTGACCGGGTCGCATGTGGGATGCGAGCACGGCGTCTGCGGTGCCTGTACGATGCGCGTCAATGGGCTACTGGTGCGCGGTTGCCTGACGCTCGCGGTCCAGGCTGATGGCGCTGACATCCATACCATCGAGGGTATCTCCGACAGCGGGGAAATCGCGGCGCTCCAGGCGGGGTTTCTGGAACGCAACGCTTTGCAATGCGGCTATTGCACGCCCGGAATGCTTTTGACGGCGGCGGATCTGCTTAAGGACAAATCGTCCCCGAGCCGCGAGGAAATTCGCGAGCATCTCTCCGGTAATTACTGCCGGTGCACCGGTTACCAGTCGATCGTCGACGCGGTCGAGGACGCCGCCCAGGCGATGGCCGGCGGTTCGTCATAAGCGGAGCGCAGGACATGCCGTTGTCGATCCATGATTGGCCGAACTCCTACATCGGGCGCAGCGTGCCACGCCCGAATGCGCGCCGCCTGATCCACGGCCGCGGCACGTATGTGGACGACATTCGGCTACCGCGCCTCGTGCACGTTGCCTTCCTGCGCAGCCCCTATGCCCATGCGGCGATCCGATCGATCGACGTATCGGCGGCGCAACGAAGTCCCGGTGTGGTGCGCGTCGTCACCGGCGTCGAGATGGCGAAGCATTGCAAGCCGTGGGTTGGCGTGGCGACCCACATGCGCGGCCTGAAATCGGCACCGCAATACGCGCTGGCAGTGGACCGCGTGCGCTGGCAGGGCGAGCCGGTGGTAGCCGTCGTCGCACAAACACGCGCCCAGGCCGAAGATGCGGTGGCGTTGGTCGAGATTTCATTCGAAGAACTCGTCCCCGTCGCCGACATGGAGACCGCGCTCGATCCCGGCACTCCGGTGATCCACGCCGATCTCGGCGATAACTTGGCGTTCGAACTCCGGGTTGAGGCGGGCAAAGTGGATGCGGCCTTCGCGGAAGCGGATGTCGTGGTCGAGGAAACCTTCCATTTCGGTCGCAATACCGGCGTTACGCTTGAGTCGCGTAGCACGTTAGCCGACTACTGCGCGGGCGAGGGCAAACTCACCGTCTACATGTCCAGCCAGGCGCCGCATATGATGAAGAACGTCATAGCGAAGCATCTTGGCCTTGACGAAGACAACGTACGCGTCATCTGTAACGACGTCGGCGGATCGTTTGGCATAAAGATCCATACTTATCCGGACGAAATGTGCGCTACCGCACTCAGCGTCATGCTGAAGCGGCCGGTCAAATTTGTCGCCGACCGGCTGGAGTCCTTCGTATCGGACATCCACGCGCGGGACCATCGGGTCAAGGCACGCTTGGCGGTGAACCGCGACAACCGCATCACCGCCCTTGAAGTCGACGACCTGACCGGCATCGGTCCGTATTCAGCTTATCCGCGCACCAGCGCGGTCGAGTGTCATCAGGTCGTGAACCTGACCGGAGGCGCCTACGATTTTGCCAACTACCGCGCGCACGGCCGCGTCGTGTTCCAGAATAAGAATCTCATGTGCCAATACCGCGCGGTCGGCCACCCAATCGCGTTCAGCGTAACCGAGGGGCTGGTCGATGCGGCGGCCAGCAAAATAGGCATCGACCCGGCTGAATTTCGTCGTCTCAATCTGCGCGCCGACGATGCCTATCCCTATACGTCCGCGAGCGGTCTCCAATTCGAGAAGCTGTCGCACCAGAAGAGCCTCGCCAAGATTCTGGCAATGATGGATTACGACGGGCTGCGGCGCCAGCAGGCGACGTTGCGCCGGGACGGCATTTATCGCGGTATCGGCCTTGCTGCGATGATCGAGGTGACCGCCCCTAGCGGCGCATTCTACGGCGTCGGCGGGGTGCCGATCGCCGCGCAGGATGGCTGCACCATTCGCCTGGATCCGACCGGCGGGATTACCTGTGCAACTGGCATCGCCGAGACCGGCCAGGGCAGTGAGACAATGGTCGCGCAGATCGCGGCGAGCGCCGTTGGCGTGCCGATCGAGAAGGTCCGTGTGGTGACCGGCGACACCGAGACGACGCCGTATGGCGGCGGTACCTGGGCATCGCGCGCCACCGCTATCGCCGGCGAGGCCACGCTGCAGGCCGGACGGGCGCTGCGCGCAAATATTCTGGAGGTCGCGGGAGCACTGTTGCAATCGGCGCCGGCAGACCTGGATATCCGCAATGGCGCGGTCGTCGACGCCGACACCGGGGTTGAGCGCATGACGCTTTCCGACGTGGGCAAGACCGTGTATTTCCGTGGCCACGAATTGCCGGATGGAGTCAAGCCGGAATTAGTGGCGACCCGCCACTACACGCCGCGCGACTATCCCGTTGCTTTTTCCAACGCCGTTCAGGCCTGCTCTCTGGAGGTCGATGTCGAGACCGGTTTCGTCAAGATGCTCAAATACTGGGTCGTTGAGGACTGCGGCACCGTCGTCAATCCACGTCTGGTCGCCGAGCAGATCCGCGGCGGCGTGATCCTGGGCATTGGCGCGGCGCTCTATGAGCACTGCATCTATGATAATCAGGGCCAGATGCTGAACGCCAGCATGATCGATTACCTGGTGCCAATGGCGGTGGAAATGCCGGATGTCGAAATCGGCCATATCGCGACACCAACCGCAGAAACAGTGCTCGGCGCCAAGGGCGCCGGCGAGGCGGGGATGGGCGGCGCGCCCGCGGCAGTCGTCAGCGCGATCAACGATGCGATTGGCGTCTTCGGAGTCAGGATCACCGCAATCCCGGCGACCCCGCTGCAAATTCTTGAAGCCCTCGGCAAGATTGACAAGAAGGGGCAATGACTCCCCTACTCCGGCCCGGACCGGGAGATGTGTGAAGCGAGCGGAGCCGCCAGATCGTCACGGAAAGAACGCAGGCTTAACTCGTCGCAAGTGCAACAATATTGAGGAGTGAGCACCATGGTTCGGCATGTGTTTCTGTACAAGGTGGCGTCCGGCGCGGATCATAAAAAGATCGTCGAAATTCTCAATACGCTGCCCAAGAAGGTCGCCGGGATTCGCACCTGGACCTTGGGTA
>Ga0187860_1001327_pt1 | contig 22109 bp, 32 predicted proteins | sample June2016WEW_10_4_FD_132981 | JGI IMG/M metagenome (GOLD analysis project Ga0187860, IMG submission 132981) | Peatland microbial communities from SPRUCE experiment site at the Marcell Experimental Forest, Minnesota, USA - June2016WEW_10_40 | ecosystem: Environmental > Terrestrial > Soil >...
GTTTGCTGGTTAAATTTCCCTTTCAGCAAGGCGCGCAAAAGCTCCAAATCCAGCTTCGGGCAGCGTAGCCGTAAAACGTTGACGAAGCATGACCAAAAAGAATACAAAAACCAATGACTTGGAAAGCCCAAACCAGCAGGGTTTCGGAAGACGCCAAACGCCTGGCGGATTTTGAGACTGCCAAATCACCCGGCACCTACGTCGTGGAGATGCTCTGGAAGCCCAATGGCACCCTGGCCATGAGCGTGGCCATCATAAATCACAGGCCATGGCGCCGCCTTTCCACCGCGCTGAAGCATGCCAAGATCCGTGTGGCCGCTGCGCTCCGTTCCAGGAAGTGGGTACTACTCGAAGAGTTGCAGAAGAGAAGGCCCGCAACCGCTTGACGACATGAAAACACCAAAACCCTCCCTGGAAAAGGAAACCAAACCCGCAGACCTGAAGAAGTTAGCCGGCATTATCAACGCCACCAATGGCCCCATTGTCGCAGGACCGGTGGTGAACTTCGTGCTCGCCAGCGGTCTCAAAACGAAGGCGCTGGAGCTGACGGCCCGCAACGGCGGACGAGGCGTCCTCGTGGCCTACATCACCCTGCAGCACAGCGTTGTCCTTGAGGACGCACCCGGCTCCGCAGGAAGCAGGGTCTGCCAGACGGCTTACATGATCTCCATGTTGGGAAAGCTGCTCGATATGGCCATACCCGTGCTGCTGACGATTTCTGAGGAACGAGCCGCGAAGAGATAAAAAAAGGCCCGCCCGGCGTTGCCGCCAAGCGGACCTTCCCCCAAACAACACTGTTATTCTAGAGCGGTCAAGCCGGAATGCAACAAGCTCAGCTACACAAAATTGAGATGGTTCTGTACCAGCCGAGTAGCGGAGGAAGAAATGCGGCAATCACAGTTCCACGATTGACCCGATGAACTACGAGTTTTATCCAATCCACGGGGCCTGGATACAGGAGATACTGGCTCTTCCACGGGACCGGTTTTGGGCTGTCGACGAGCGGGGAAGGCTCCAGTCCCCAGGGCAGAAGTACGAATTCCTCCGCGACTTGTCCCGCGCGGCCGGACTCAGCGGCATCCAACCCGTCCCCGCGGAAGAAATCGTCTACACCCCGACCGGCGCCTGCCAACCGTTTCCTTTTCAACTCAAGACTGCAACCGCGAGGGAATACTTCAGGAAGCTGCTTGTTTACCTCCTGAGCCGGAACGATCCAGATGGCGCCAGCAAGGACATAGCCCGGCAGGTGATCGCCGACGGCACGTTTGGATGCCACGGCAACTACGGCTGCGGCTTCGCCTAAGCAGGACAGAGAGCATGAAGAAGCCCCGCAGGAATCCTCACCTCTATCGAGCAGTCCAGGCCGTATTGCACGCCTTCAACGGCGGGAAGGACCTGGAGATCGTTTTCAAGGAGACAACGAAGCGTTACCGTGTCAGCCCCCACAAGCTATGGTGGCAGCTGCTGCTACATACGGTGTAGCAGATCAGCAAGTACCTCTGCGGCAGCCGCTAAGTTTAAGAACGGGGAGATCGCAGCAGGCTTCTGTCAATACATAAACGCGCCCAGAATGAGGGCCAAAGCAGAAGATAGCAGCCACGAATCATAAGCAGAACAGCGACCACAACCTAGAATGACCATTATGAAAAAGCAACAGTCAGCGCCGTCAGCACAGTCCCAACCGTTTCCCGAATGGGTCGAAGACCCGCGCGCGCATTTGGAGGAGCCGCAGATTACATTCGTTCGCAACAAAGTGATCGAAGTGGGGCCGGACCTTGCCGCCCGCATTTACGACGGCACCTGTGTGGTGGACCAATATGGCCGCCAGATCATCCGTGAGGTCTTTGGGATCACCGTTCCCGTCAACCTGGAAGCCAACGGGAAAGGCAAAAAAGAGGCTCCACTGGCTTCAAAGCCATTAAAGGCAGCGGCTTTGACTGCTCCCAGGGCCCCCAAAGCGGAGGTTCGCCGGGGCAAGAAAAAACATGGCGCCCGGAAGAAAGTGGCCGTTCCAGCGTGAGCACCCCGATCCACACGTTAAGCCTGACTCGCCAGGCCCTTGCTGATGTGCGCAGGGATCACGCCCGGCAATGGTGGGAGCTCCGCCGAGCCATCCGGCTTTGCCAAAAAGCAGGGCTTTACGGCGCCGCCGCGGGCCTTCGATCTCAGATCAACCGGCTGCAGCAGTGTTTTCAGCAAGTTTGAAAAATGAGAATCGCCTGCATCGTCCAGTTTGTCTTTATCACAACTATTATCGTGCTGGCCATGCTTAACCGCCGACGGCTCCGCCAGCGCCCGCGTTACGGAGTAGATATACCTCCCCCACCCTCACACGTTTGCAGCAAGTTCCCATTCTGGGCCGTCGTCCTCGCCGGCGTCTTTTTCGCGTTTGGCCTGGCGTGGCTGGCCAACGTCGCTTGGAGAATCAGCCGCTCTGTCAAAACCACGGGCATCATCCTGCTGGTGCAACACCGCTTCGACCACAACAGGCCCGGAAGAAGCCAAAGCGTGAACACGCCAATCTTCATCTTTCAGGATGGAAATAGCGTCTGGCACACCAACAAGCCCTCGATTTCCAGCAGTGGGACCCGCCTTCAAAGCGGAGACCAGGTGGCGGTCTACTACAACCCGGAGAATCCACAGGATGCCCTGCTCGACTCTTTCAATTTCACCTACAGCATCCCCTTCTTTTTTACAGTTTTCGGGGGAATCATGCTCACTTTTGGCATCGTGCAGCGTCTTAAAATCAAGCAAAGGCCCAAGCTGCCATGAGTCGGCCATCGTCCGTGACCAGCGAAACACCGGCCGGCAATGGGCAGCCATCCTGGATGTACCACGTCGGCATCCACCGCGGAACACTGACTTCCAGGGACGCGGATGAACCCAAGCCGGCCAAATCCCTGCAGGAGTGCCGGGACTGGGCCGAGAGGAACCGGCAGAGTTACGCCAGCCTGGGCTGCCAAATCTGGTTCTGCTACGCCATGTCGCCCGAAGGCGTTCGGACCACTCTTATTGCAGGCGCGCCCTACTCCTGAGCGACCGGGGCATCAGGGCATCGGCTGCGCCGAACCAGGCGTTAATGGCATGAGAACCATAACCGATTTTCAAAACGATAATCTTGCGTACCGCACACCAATTGGCATCCGGGCACGCCAGCACGACGTCTGTGCCCGGCTTGTAATCCCGGCGGCGAGCGCGGACCGTATTGTGCTTTTTCACCTCTCACGATGCCGTCCACCAGGTTGCTGGCCATCAACAAGGCGACAAGCGGAGGATGAAACTCCGACGGTTTGTTTGAAAAGCTTCCTCTTTTCACCTCTCGATTATGAGCTTTTGCCAGCCAGATTGACGTTGGTCAAAAGTCCAGACAGCGTCTGGACAATTCAGCAAAGGCGGACGTTAGTTTCACACCACACTAAAAATCATGAAATACACAGTCCTGCTTCTCTATCCGGATTACATGGCGGAAACGTTCGGCCAAGAGACGTACATGACGACAGTCACCGCCGACAACGTGACCCAAGCCAAAAGGCTGGCCCAGGAAGAGGTCGCCGCGGAGAATAAAGCGGAGAATCCAGCCGACTTCTTCGTTCTCTGTGTGCTCGCGGGCGAACACGATGATATCAAGGACCAGAAGTAGCCGGCCCTCCTCAAGCCGGCAGCTCCGCTGAAAAAATCAAACGCGACTGCATGGGAAAATCCATGAAAAGCAAAACATCCCTCAGCGTTGTTGAGCAGCACCAGAAGAAGATCGCCTTGAGCACCCTCAAGATGACCGATGCCGGCGCCCGGATTATGGGAGGCATGACCAAGGAGGAAGCCCGGAATTTCCTGCGCCGGATTGGCTACTCGGACGGCCAGATTGCCAACATCGAGAAGGCCGCTTGATATGATATTTGGGGGGATTTTGGCGAGCCCAAACAGAGCGGTGTAGAGCTCAATTAACCATCAAGCTGATCTCGGTGCAGTAACGCCCGAGCCCGCCCGGCCAGCTACGGCTCCGCCGAAACAGGCACCCACACCTGATATGAGTGCAAAAAAGCTAAATCGTCCCAAATCAAATCGAAAATCCCCACCAAGGACCGCAGTGGAGTTGGCCCTTCATCAGCTGGCTACCGGAAGTAGTGCTGGCGTCCAAGGCCGGGAAATGACGGATCAGGAAATTGCCCAGATGCTGGAGAATCAGGATCTCACAAATGTGCCCAAGCCGGACCCCGCTCGGTTCGATCGATTTCTCAGGCAGCGCCTGCCCGGGAATCCAGCCGGAACGAGGCTGACCTTATCGCCCCAGCAGTAACCGGCATGGGAATTTGCCGGCCAGCGGCTAGCGAATCAGGGGATGCGCCAGCAGGGTCTAAGCTCTCCGGCCGCTCAGGCCGCGGGGCCTCCCAATTTTTCTTCGGTGAGATATTGTGGACAAATACCACCGCCGAAGTGGAAAAACTGGCATCCATCAAGGCGCACCAGTGGGAGGGCCGACTCTTTGTTCTCTGCGGGTTTTTCGAGAACAAGTGCGTTGCCGAAATGCGGGGCAGCCTGCAGGCATTGGGATGCAAAACAAAGGTCGAGGAATCCCTCACCATCCCTTTATACGACGTGGATGACGAAGAGGCATAACTCCCGCCTCTCAGGCCGCGGGGCCATACATCCCGGTTGCTGGCTGACGCCAACGACAGCGAGGACAGTGTCGGTCGATTACGGCAGTTCAAAAAGCAACAATCGAAATCGACCTACCGGGTCAAACGATAACCGAGGCTGGATGCAAGGGACGGCGGCGAGATTTAGGGAAAAAGAACCGCTCTCCGAAGTGAGCAAATGGTCCAAGAAGGTTAAGACCTTTATCCAGCCCGACGCTTTAAGCACGCAACGGTGAGACAAGAACGCAAGGGTGAGACCGGAGTTGGCAAGAGACACGCCTTCGAATCGTAATCAGCAAAGAGGACTTCAGCATGACCGAGAACCAGACGCACACCATTCGCATCAGTCCGACGGACACCGAGATCGCTGCGCAATTTGGCATCACCATCGAAAGCCCAACCCCTCGCACGCACAAACTTACGGGCCCTGACGGTGAGGCACAGGTCAAACGAGGCGTTGGGGATGGCCAGGTTCGTATTTTTCAGCAGAAGCAATGCCTTGGAACGGTACGGGAGGAAGACGCCATGCAGGAAGCCTTCGACCTGGTGTGCCATGCATTCAGCCAAGGGCGATTCCACGAAAAAATGGCCGCCGCAAGCGAAGATGAGCAGGAGTGAACAGAACCCGCTGGCGCGGAGAAAAAACGGGGAAGCATATGAGTAGGAAAACGAAAAGAGCAGCTTGGATCATTTGGTATTGCCTCTGGTATCCGTTCATACGCACGACCATCGTAGTCGATTACATCCCTCGCCGAATCTTCAATGGCTGGGGCGTTGTGTTCCAAGAAACAGGGCTGCTGGCCGGCGCCATGCTTTCCATGGCGATTCTCGGAACCCTCTTCACGGGGGTGCCGATCCTGATCCTTTGGTATCTTGGCCGCCGGACGTTCTTCACCCATTACCGCCCCAAGGTGGAAGCGTTAAAGGCGGATTTCTACACCACCTCTTAGAGAAACAACACCGGCAAACAAATCAACAAGATGCAAACCACCTCCAACGAGGCACTACTGGCTGAGCGCCTGCAGCAACTTAATGCGCGCCCGGGGCCGCGCGTCGGCGACTTCTTGCATCTTCCGATGCTGCATCCCAAGCTCGGCACCATGACTAGGCTCACGCACGACTGGGGTAACCACATCCAGACCGGCGGGCTGAACGGATCCTACTACCTCACCACCCATGGCTGCCTATCCTACTCTGGAAGCCTCGACCAGGGCCTCAAGAAAGCGGATATACTGACCGAGCCCGCGGGCACGAAGGAAGGCACCGTCTGGTTCTTCGATGGCGGCATTTCCGGGGCCGGCCGGGGAGTCTATTTCAAAGTGCCTATGCGGGTATTTGCCATCCGGGAAGGCGCAGATCTTTCAGGAATCGGCGAGTTGCGGTGTCCTTACCATCTCACCGTCTTGGACGAGGCGGGGCACAGCCGCACCTGCAACTACTGGTACACCATCACCCTGAAAGCCATGTCGCACACTGCTTTTACGACAGCCGAGCAATTGTGCCGGTGGCTATCGGAGAACGGCTTGAAACTCACCAAGCCTCTGACGAAACCAGGCGACTGGTCCAGCCAGTCCTTGGCCTACGCCTGATCCCGTAGCCTATTGGAGCGTAGCGTAACCTGGGATCAGACGATGATTGGGAGACACCAAAACCTCTCCAAACTACATCACAGATCGAACCGTCAATATGGAAAGGCTCTCATGACCACATCCTCCATCCTTGTCGCCCAAAACCCCCACGCTGACGCACCAGTTCCCAAACGGAAACCCTTTCCGACCCTGCAGGAGGCTCACCAGTGGGCCTACGATCTGGTCGCCCAAGGCATTCCGGTGGAGGCAAGCCGCATCTGGTATGATCGCATATCTAAACCGCGCTGCCGCCAGTTCCAAGCCATCGGAGTTTCCAAAAAAGCCGAGGCCTTTGTCCACAGAGTCGCTCCCGGTGGACACTGGACGCTCGAAGTATCCGAGGGGAAAAACGGCTACCGCCAGCTCATGGCCTGGTACAGCAAATTTGCTCCCTACGCCTTTGCCATGACCCGCGCAGAGGAGGGTTTTGAATGCTTGGGGATCGACTTTGACTCGATCAATGCTTACTTCCGCACCTGCATGGGCTTTGTCTGGCTGGGCACCGGTCAAGATGACGAGCCAGACTACCACCGCATCGAAAGCGCAGATACCGAGCTTTTTGGCGAGATATACTGCCAATCCACCAAGCTGCTGTCGCCGGATCTCCCCTTCGACGAGGCGTTTCGTCCTTGCCTCGTCTTCCTAGCCGCGCGCCACCCCAAGCTTTACGCTAAGCAGTTCATGGATCCCAAGCAAGGCTACAAGCGCTACCATCCCCACACACTGGCCGTGCTCCAAGCCATCGGTCAGCCTATTCCCACTGGAATACATCGCGGCGTGGAATAACCTGATCCGCCTATTGGCGTGAGTGTACCTTCCAACCTTGACTGCACAGCATTACGCCTGTATAAAATTCTGGATGAAATGAAGCTCAAAGATATCATGTCCCTGGAAAAGGAAACCTACGATTCCTTAGGGAAGAAGTGGACGGAAGTGCGATTACGTGTCCGGTGTACCCCTGAGCAATTGCTCCAGTTCCTGGCATTTAAAGGTCAGGCCCACATTGACGGATTACTGAAAACCATTGAGGACTGGAGAATCGTTGACCCGGCAATCATCCAGGAGATTCGCATGACGACACTGATCTCCTACCCCACAGGAAGCACCCAACGCGAGCCCGATGGAACCTATCTGTTTATCTCTGCGGCTTCTACAGCCACGGTGGAGCCAGACGGAATTCACATGCCATCCCCTGCTGACGTGTTAAAACACGCCCGCAATCGCAAGACTCAAAAGCTTCTGTAAGCGTGGCACCCATTGGTGTCCCGGCAAAGTTCCTCTTTTTGGCATCATTCCTCGCTCAGACCGCTTGGCCAATCCCGGTGCTCGCGCAGTAGCAGTCACCCTTATTCCCTTACGGCCGTTCAGCCGTCCGGCGCCCAAGAAGTTTGCACCCTTATCCCTTGGGCGCCTCCGGCTTCACGCCTTGCAGCCCTTCTACGAAACGGAACCTGGCGGCCGGAGCTGCAGCAGGAGGTCTCCGACTGCTCTTCAACCGCTCAGGCCGCATGGCCGCATCCTCGGTGCCCGGGCAGGGTTGGAGTCGCACCACCTTCGGCGTCAACCTCCGACCGCTCTGGCCGCTGGGCCTCAACTGTTCTCGCAAGGTGGACCCTCACCACCGTTGGTGTGGGAAGCCTGCAGCCCGGAACCTCGCTCCGGCCGCTGGGCCTCATAAACGCCTTGCATGATGAACCCGCACCGCCTTTCGGGCGTGGAATGCATCCCCCTCGTCCGGGGCTCGCTCTGGCCGCTTGGCCCCCTAAACGTGGAATGGTGGACCTTCACCGGGCGCTAGCGCGCCCGTCTTTTCCCGCCCTGGCGGGCGGTCCTGACCAGTGGCCTTACGGCCAAGAAACTGTCGAAGCCCCTCTCCCCCCTCCCCTCGAGACCGGTGGTCTGGCCCGGACCGAAAGAGGCTCTCCACCCGCCGCGGCCTGCAGCCTGGCAGCCGGATTGCCGGCTTCCAACCACAGTTTCGAAGCTGCAGCAGTATCTCTTTTCCAGTTGCTTTGGCCGCGCGGTGCGAGCACATTTCCAGCCGTGGCAGGAGACCAAAAGTGCCTATGACCGAACCCAAAACGACATCAAGTACCCCCGATACCAAGGCCCTTGTGGAAGAGGCTCTGGCCGAGCGCCCCTCGGGTCCGGCGGGCCAGCCGAGTGAAGCGGAACACGATTCAATCCATTGACGAGTTTTACGGAGATGGCTATGCCATAGAACACCCAGAAGTGCTCGTCGCCAGCCTGAATCTGATGCAAGACCCTATCCACTTCGGAGCCAAAAATGACAGCGTTCGCCGCTAAATTGGCCGCCCTGAAAGCTCGAGAAGTGGCAGGCTCGTGAGTTGAGGAGTCTGTAGCAGGAGCCCTGCGCGAGCGCTTTGTCCATTCCCGGTGCCCGGGCAGGCTGGAGGCGGGACTGGCGTCCCGAAAGCCTTTAAGAGGACTTTCAAAGCGGCCTTTCAAGCTCAGTCGGAGCTGCTGTAGCAGGACCAGCATCAGATCCGATTGAGACCGGCGAAGGGGCGGGTAATCGTACCTCCAAAATCTTGCCGGCCCGTTTTTCACGTGGATCCCCGCCGCAATTTCTCTCGCAATTTGCGGGAAAGCTGCGGGTAGGAGACCGCTGTAAGAGAGCTTGAAAAGGGCTGCAACAGTTACCTACCCGGTCCCCTCGAAGTTGCGCGTTATTCCCGGTGCCCGGGCAGGCGACCGGACACTGGACTTCGTCCAAAAACAGCCACCGGAACAAGGCTGATTTATGACAGCATCCACCAAGCTCATCACCATCGAATTCAAGAGAAACGTCAGCTTTCCAGAGACTGCAGTCCATACCACCGGACCGTTCTTCAAGCAGGTTCCCGTCCAGTCCACGGAAGGGGAGTTGCGCGCGGAATTGCTGCGGCACATCTCCCTCAAAGCTGGAGAAGAGCTGGTCATCAACATGGCGCCGGAGCCGGCCAAGACAGCTCCAGCACTGGTTGAAATGGCCGCTTAACGAGCGGCCAAAGTCTACCCCGGGGCAGGATTCTGGGCTTCAGAATAGGGTCAAACCAGAACCGCATGAAACCCAAATCCTCACGCAGTACTCGTTCCCAAACCAGCCTCGAAAGATTCTGCCAGGCGCGTCCAAAGAAGCTGCCAGCGGAGGCTGAAGGCCGCTTTTGCTGGCTTTTGCACATGCCCTATATCGCCGATGCGACGTTTGATGGAGAGGGCAGCATCACGGACATTCACAAGGTCTATCACAAGGACGGAACGGCCGCGCGCAACCTCGCAAAGAACACCATGGACGGCATTCACGAAGAGCTCAACCGCGGCAAATTTGACGACGTGCCGGCTGTTTGAAAACCCCGGTGTCCGGGCAGGATTCCAGGAACACTTGGACGAAGTCCAAGTGTTCCTTTCACCGCCCTTCCTCCAAACCAACCTCGCAAAGGGCTGCAGCAGGAGCGATCGTGAGAAGCTGGAAATGGGCTGAAACTACCCCGGGGTAGGCTACCCATCATCCGAAGCGAACCCCTGTTTCCATCAAGTACACCTCCGCAAGTACACCTCCAAAAGAAAGACGGTTCCGTCCATTCAGATGGAACCTCCTGATACACCAGTTCACACTTGGGCGGTACATGGCGGCTTTCAAAACTCGATGTCTGGCGCGCATGAAGGCGGCCTAAAACCATGCCAAACAAAACAGTGTAGCGATTGGAAAGTGGTTAGTTGGACCGGGCAGTTGTCACTTTTTGTCTGATTGAGGACGGACCCCCAATCCGCGCAACAGACGCCTCCTTGAGTGATGATTGCCCGGCTTTTTTATGCCTTCATTAGGCCAAGTCGAATCATTAGCACGCACTAAGGATTAGGAGAAATAAGGCTTTCGGACCGTCCCCAAACAGGACTTCGGACGGGTCCCACTGCAGCAGGATTTATCCACCAATCTTTGTGAATAACCCCTGAATAAGCCGTCACTCGCGAACTCAGCGCGCCCAATGTCAAGCCAGAAAAGTGCGGAATCATATGCATCTTTTCTTGCCTTTTCCTCGTGCGAATTCTCAGAGGAGACCCCAAGAATTCCAGGCCGTTCCATTCCAGGCGGAAGTGATTAGGACGGGTAAAGATCATTGTGAACAATGCGTCTGATGGAGCCTGCAAAACCCAAAAATCAAGCCCAAATTAAGGCCAGTTTTGAGGCCAGTTCAAGCCCAGCAAAGGCAGCAGATTGCCAGAATTCCAGCCCTCACCAGGCACCCAAACCGCCCCAGTACATCTCATTCAAGGCCAGGTTTATGCAGAAGGTGTTTTGTCTAACTAGGTTTCCATCAGGAGTTCTGTCCACCGCCGCAAGGCTGGAGAAGCGCGATCACAGGCAGTCGCAGGACTGGAGCAGGTGAGGCGGGAGGTGGCTGGCTGGAGAGGCTGGAACTGGCAGTACAAGAAACCACGGCTGGGGTGAGAAAAAGAGAAGAAAAAAGTGGTTAGGCACAAGTAGGGGTTTCCTAGTCGAAAAAGGGGGCAGTTACGGAAGATTGGTTGCAAGAAACCACCTTTATCCGGAAGATTGGTTGCAAAAAAAGGAGCTCTGGCGGAAGATTGGTTGCAAAATCCAATTCTACTCACTCGTGGTTGCGGGAGCTATAACCCGTTTTTCCAGGTTTTTATAGGGTCCTGGGTGCAACCACCCCGTCCGAGCCTTAAAATGGTTGCGTGAGTGATTCACAAGAAAGCGGGAAAACAACGCCTTTGCCGGCGGAAGAAGCCGAGTTTGCCGAGGATGGACCAGGCATTTTGGCGTCCACCGAGCAGCGCAATCCGCGCTTTTATTTGCAGAAGCAATTGGTCGATCGCCTGACCAGGCTGGGTGTCCCCAATGACAATGCTTCGCTGGGCCGGACGGTCAATGAACTGGCGGACATGAGCATCACTTTGGGCTATGCCTACCTCCCGGACCTGACCGATCTGACTACCCTGGAAGCGGGTGTCCACGCCCGGATCGAAGAGCTGACCGAGGTCACCATGCACCTCCAGCAGATCCTGGTGGAGTTGGGCGCCACGGGCGAGTACCGCACCCTGCTCCATGCCTTCAAAAAACTCGCCAAGGCCAAGACCGCTCCCAAATCCTGATTATGAAAGAGAACACCACATTCGCCGATGGGCTCCGCCAAAGGCTGGACGGAACTGGGATTCCAGACGAGATGAAAGGGCCGGAGCTTGATGAGTGGATACAGAACTTTTATGAATCCGGCCGGCACCGGAACATCCTTTTTCAGCTGGCCGACCACTACGGAATCGAAGGCAGCAAGCTCATGGACCTGCTGCTCGCGCGCCAGCTGATCTACCTGTACTTCATGACCAATTTCAGCACGCCGGGGACTGAGGAAAACCTGCAAGCAATCCTCAAACACCAGAACTCCAATGTCGCCGAAATCTGCGAACGGCTGGCCGGCCAGATAAGCGAACTCAACGAGGCAGTCCACCAAACGGAGATGCTCCGGGAGGACGCCGCCCGCGTCCTGGCTTACTTCAAAAAGGAGATGAAGGACCCGACAAAATAACCTGAGCGATTCGCTTGGGATTACCCTTTTAAGACCATGTCAGCACCCGCCGCCACCATCAGAAGAACTTCGGTCGTCGCCTCGCCCAAGGTGGTTATTTCTTGGGCCGGGTCCTACGCAAACGAGGTGCGAAAGCATAAGTCGCAGGAGCCAGAAGATGGGATAGCGGTGGGGAAAACGTATTTCACATCCCGGCCGATGGGCGAGCTTTCCATACACGGGTATGGACGCCAGAGAGTCCGCCAACTCAAGCGCACCACCGATCCTTCCGGCAACGATGCCGTTCTTGAATACCTGCGAGAACACTGCCGGCATCAGCAGGTCAAGGGCCGGAAGACTATGGGGATACGGCTGGTCATGAGCATGGATCCGGCACGGGTGACCCGCCTCCTGCAGGACCTTGTCGACGTCGATCAACTGCTGGTCCGGGCGGCCGAGACCACGTTTTCGGAACTGGCCAACCGGCACTATCCGGGCGATGAACTCTGCTTTGTGATGGGGATTCACCACGACGTCCACACCAACGCCAAGGCGCCCGAAAAGGGCCGGCTGCCCCACATCCACGGCCACGTTCTTCTGTTGCCGCAAACCAAGAAAGGGCTTCGGATCAGCCTCAGCAACCATACTGCTCCGGGGCGGAATGGAATCTACGTCGATATGCTGGATGAGACAGTTCACATCTACCGGGAAAGCGTTGAGAAGCACGTTTATAACTACTCCATCAAGCAGTCGCCGCGACTGGAAGCGGTCTGGGAACCGCTGGTGCGCGAAGCTTGTGTGAGCACTATCGAGGACTTCAGAAATGCTCCGCGCATGACCGATTGGCAGGCCAAACGCCGGTTTGGAGTCACCCGGTTTGTCTATCATTTAGGGGCGATGGACAGGGAGCAACTGCGCCGCCGGTACGCCAAGCGGAGGCAGCAGTTCGCCGAATCCTCAAACAGCAATCGAGATGCAACCTCGAACCTAATCATCGAGCGCTTCCATAAGCTCAAGGAAGTCCTTGCGCTCAATATGGACGCCCGCGGAGAGCACGTGGAATCCCTCCGCAACGCCTATCGCAACGCGCCGGCGGACATGGGGAAAATCACTTCCTGGGACGTCCCCTCTGGGCGTACCTTGCTCGTTAAAACCACGCCTGGCCGGCTCATTGTCCCCGGAAACCGCAAGGCCGAAATCCGCAAAGCGCTCGAGGAGCTGGACGACATTAGGAAGGCTTCCTTGATTCAAAGCGTGGCCGAGGTCACCGAATTGGAACTCAAGTTGGGTGCCCTTCAGTACGAGGAACCAATGTGGATCGGGGACCTGGCTCAGGTAGCCCAAATGGAGGAATTGCCCCACCAAACCATCATTAATGCGGCGCCTCCGGCCGATCCTCTGAAGCCCAGCGGAACGCCCGAACCCCCCGCACCGACCGAGCAGCCGGCGCCGCCACCGCCCCGGCGGATACCGCCTTCAGAGAGCCCGGAGGACCAGCCACCGCAACCCGGAATGGGCATGCATTGAGCTGGTTTCCGGCCTAACACAAGTTCGCAATCTGGCTATGAATACCGTCTTGGACTTGACCATCAGGTGCCGTTACAACCGCAAATTGACGCGCGCCGAAGAGGCACTGGCCCGCCAAAAGCTCACGCTGGCTGCCGAGCACTTGGCCGACGCTGGATTGCTTACCGGTGAAGAGGCGGAGCTTGAGCTTGCCAGCTGGAAGCAGTCGGTCAAACGGGCTTCGACGCGCCGCCATCCGCACCGATCTTGAGCCATGCACAACATCCATGTCATCCCCAACAAGACCTGGCAGCTCCTCTTCCGGAACACCTACGTGACCGCCCCGGGGCCCGGAAACGGACAGGTTCTCCACAGCATTAACGTGGATGGATTGACGCGGGGACAGCCCGTTCCCAAAGGCCAGACGCCTCGTGACAACATGAGGTTCGAGGCCAAGATCAAATACCACTTCGCGACCCGCGGCTGCTCCAGCGCCCACGTCATATTCCAGGACACCGATCCCGCCACGCCCTACTGGTACATCATGTCCGGAGCCGAGCTCCAAATTTTCTTCAAGGGGCTGCAGGCTGGCCTGATTGCCATGCACCCGGACGGTTTTGAGGTCCGCCTGACCTTCATCAAAAAGGGCACACAGGTCTTCGCCAAGCCCCTCCTGTAGAGTTCCAACTGGACTACAATTGTTCCGTTGAGGCTGCGCGAAGCCAGGCTTTGCAGCTATGTGATGGAGCAACAAGGAGGCCGAGAGAAAGACCAAAACACCGGCAAACAAAAGTTTACTCGTATTCGTACGAGCCGTATGAACTCGATCTTTATCCACACCTACGCGAACCCCACCGGCGAAGAAACCAAAGATGAATCCTCATGGTTAAGCCCCCTCCACGCAAGAGTCGCAGCCATCTATCTGCAGCGGGAGACCGGGGAATCGGCAGCCTTCCTGCCCAGCCAGGCTGAAGGGCTGTCCGCCCCTGGTACTGAGTTCAAGTTTGCCGCCACTGAAGCCCAACTGCTGGCGGAATTCTGGCAGAAGCTCGGGCAAATCAACAAGGCCCAGAAGGAAACTTTGGTCACCTACAATGGCCGCAAGCACACGGTTCCGTTCCTGTACATCCGGAGCTCTATCAACGGCGTGGCCATCGGGAACCGCGACCTGATGGCGGAAAGGTACAAGCTGTCCGAGCACCTGGATTTGCTGGAGGCCTTCACCTTTCACGGCATCGTAACCCGCCCTGCCCTGCTGGACCTGGCGCGGTGCTACAGCCTGCCGTTGCCAGTCACCCTGGAAGGTGGGCCGATGCAGAAGCTGCTTGGCGCCGCCCTTTCGGCGCCCAACAAACCCCTCTGGGAGATACTGGCCAAAAGCGGCCTGCAGTATGCCTCACTGACCTTGAGCCTGGCCCAATGCTGGAGCAAGACGCTGCGGATTTTTTGATATGGAACCTGCAAAACCGCGCCGGCCAGCGGCCGCCTGCGGCGGCCGAAACATCTCCCAGGAGGTGGAGGAGCGGGCTATCGTCTTCCCAGTTTGGAAACGAATCCTGGACCTTACCTGTGTCGCCATCCTGTTGCCGCTCCTGCTCCCGCTGGGCTGCCTGATCATCATCTGGATCAAGATGGCATCGCCCGGGCCCGCCTTTTTCCGGCAGAACAGGATCGGCCTCCGCGGCAAAGAATTCATGTGCCTGAAATTCCGGTCCATGGTCATCAACGCGGACCAGGGAGCCCACCAGGAGCACCTGCGAAAGCTGATGCGGAAAAACGGCTTGACCCAGAAACTGGAGTGCATGGGCGACCCGCGCATCATCCCCGGCGGCCTGTTGCTGCGCGCCATGGGCGCGGACGAACTGCCGCAACTGTGGAACGTGCTGCACGGGGAGATGAGCATGGTTGGCCCCCGCCCTTCCACCCCCTTTGAGTGCCAGTTGTTCTGCACGGAATACCAGTTCCGGTGCCTGGCGCCGCCGGGAATGACCGGGCTGTGGCAGGTCAGCGGCAAGAACAGAACCACCTTCGAGCAAATGATGGAGATGGACCTCTACTATGTCGCGAACGCTTCCCTGCTTATGGACATAAAAATCATGCTGCGGACGGTACCTGCCGTGCTCCGGCTGGTTTGGGAGATGCGGGTATGCCCGTTCTGCGCCAAGCTCTTCAAGAGAACTGCTGCCGACGCGAGCAGAAACGGGCGAGCCGCGGTATAATTACCCATGCATGTTAAGGGACACAACAAACGAGCTAAGCTGAACGGCGGGTTTACCTTGGTCGAGATCATTGCGGTCATCGTCGTGATCGTTATTTTGGGCGCGGTGGCCATGGGGATTTTCGGCAACATGGCCGGCTCCGCCAAGGATGCGGTCATCGATGACTTCTTCCGGGAGTGCCAAACCATCTACGCCAAGATGAACTACGGAGACTCCTCGAACGGCTTTCAGGGCACCAATACGGTTGCCTTCACCAGCTATATCGAGCAACCGGGCTTTGACCAGGCCACCGCCAGCCTCAACGGGAGCCAGTTGACGATTTCGGGAATCCCCGTCACCTTCTTCAAAAACCAGGTGACGACGGTCGTGATCGATTACAGCGCGCAGACGTACAACGGGCTGGACCCGGCGGCATTCTTCGCGCAGGCCAAGTGGTGAGGGTCAGCTGATCTCCGCCACCATGTCCCGTTCGAGAGTGCCCAGCTCCGCAGTTTCCCCCTTCATCAGCACCACGCGGTCGCCCGCGCTGTAGTGCCTGTCCAGGGCTGCAGCCAGGGCATCCGCGGAGCGGAAGCTGACGAAATCAATGAGATCGGGGTCCACGTTGCCGTTCCGCTGGCGAAGCTGGGACAGATCCTTGACCTGGGTGGTAGACAGACCTTTGAACTGGTCCACAAAAGTAACAGTGTCTGTTACCACCTTGTCCCGATCGGGCGTGTTCTTGGCGATGTTGGCGTTGACGATGGCACGGAGGCTTTCCTTCCGGCGGACTTCTAAGGCTTCTGCGCTTATCTTCATAAGGACATTATACGGCTCCGGGGGTCTAGAAATTCGCCAAACTAACCTACAGCAAAAAGCCTTACAATGATGGTGGGCTAAGCAGGCAAGTACCTTGAATACCACTTACAGCATCATGGACATCAGGCAAGTTAAAGAATCGAAGCCGAAACTCGGGGAGCTCGCCGAGGCGCGCTTCCGCATCATCCACAACATCCGCACCATCCAGCAGCACGAAAGCCTGACCGCCGCCTTTCTTGCCAAAGTCGGCACCGCCAAGATCCTGACCAAGAAGCACCTCTTCATCCTCAGCACCAGCAATGGGAAGACCGTCGATGTCACGCTTTCCGAGCCGCAGCCCGACGGCCAGCCCTTCCTTTCTTTCCCGGAGCCGGTCCGGCTCTTTTGCATTGAAATCGGCATCCTTCACGACAACGCCCAGCTCTTTGCCGACAAGTCGGAGGATGAGGTCATGCAGATCGTCACGGAGATGCTGGAGCTCGCGCCCAAAGGGGAGCTCTTCGTGGAACAGGGAAAGTTTGTCATCTGCATCAGGCTGCAGCAGGGCAAACTCTGGTTCCTCGTGCCGGAGATGGAAGCCGCGCAGAATAGGGCCGCCACCCTTATCCAGCCGGTCAATGGAAGCTTGCCAGCTTCCCAGCCGCTGCCCGGCACCCCGGAGGAAGCGTCTGCCGACGGCACGCCGCCTGTCTCCAACGGCGCTCCACAGCCCGAAAAACCGCTCCAGCAAGGCCCTGGCGTCATCCAACTTGTGCAAGGCCCTGGCGTTATCCAATTTCTTGAAAACCCATTACCGGTCGCCGGGCCGGTTACCAGCAACTCCCAGACCGCGCCGGCCCGCAGCTCCGAACCCGAACCAGCCATCGTTGAACCCGAACCAACCCATGTCTAGCCCCGTACTTTACGCACTGTCCACCCAGGGTGACCTTGAACCTGTGCTCGTCAAAAGAAGCCAGCAGGTCACAAGATCGTCTCCCAATGGGGAGCAGTATCCCGACACCGTCCTGACGGTGGAGAACTCCAGCCGCAGAGAGATCGTCGATTGCTCCTACAGGTTTGTGTACGTCCCTTTTACGCCGGAGATAGAAGAAGAGCTTGCTTCCGCAAAAACCCAATCTCACGGTTGATAGCCAGGGGGGCAGGTCATACAATAAGAGCAGGCAAGGCACCCGAGGCGCCTTTGCGTTATTGTATGATTGGCAAAGCTATTAGACGCCTGGCGGCCAAGGTGCCGGAGCACAGCAACTTAGCCTACACGGCCCTTGCGGTGGGGGCCGCCGCCGCCGCTGCGCCCGCCCTCGGACTGGCCATCCCGGAAACAACGCTTTGGGTGCCGCAACCCTTCCCCACGATCGCCGAAGCCGGCCTCGGCCTGGTCACGGTCGGCCTGGAGGCCATGATCCTCTCGAAGATGGCGGTCAAAAACCGCTGGCAGATGGCCACCGCCAGCAAGGTTCCCAAGAAGCTCGAGATATCCCTGGGCGGGATGACCTTTGATGAGAAGGCCCTCTTCACAAATCTGATCGCTTTCGGGTCCATCGGTTCAGGCAAAACGGCTGCCGTCATCTATCCGATACTTGATGCCCTCACTGCCCTCTACGGCAATGACGACCCCACCATGCCCAATGCCAAATGGGGCGGATTCGTGCTGGACGTCAAAGGAGACTTTCACGAGGCACTCATCTATGTGATGCAAAAGCATGGGCGAGATATCCTTAACGATCTTGTCGTCATCCGTCCCGATAACGATTACTACATCCTCGAATTCGAGGACATCCACACCAAGGAGCACTTCTTGGTCAGCTGCATGGGTGGCACCAGCATGCAGGAGTGCGACCTGGTGCTGGCCAGGGCTGAAGGGCCTGAAACCATTCTGGGAGACGATCTCTCCCACAATAAGGTGCTGCGCCTGCCCAACGGGGACTGCGAACCGCTCTCTTCCTTCGTCTTCAACGATCGCGGCACCTTCCGCCGGAAAGACGTCAATGACAGGCTCAGAGAGCTTGAGTTCGACGTGCTGGGATTGTCCGTTCGCTGGCTGGGCTGGCGGGAAGATAAAAGCGGCCGGCTGGTGCGGGTCACCAATACGCACAACCGGAAACCGCGCTACGGCGTGGATGACGCCGGCAACCCCATCACCACCGCCAAACCCACGCGCCTGCGCTACATTGGCGTGCATTCCATCAACAACGGCCTCACCTACAACCTCATTTCCAAGAACGCGGCCTCCACGGAAGCGGCCGGCCGCATCATGGCCGTGGCCGAAGTGACGGGCAACGCCTTCGGGTCCGACAACGCTTACTGGTCCAACGCTTCGGAAAAACACATCGCGGCCTGCATCGAGCTGTTCCGGCAAGTGGAGGGGCCTGGCGGCAAAGAGTGCTCCGTCAACGAAATCCAGATATTCACCACCAACGAGCAGTACCTGACCAAGTACGTCAACAAGCTCAAGAAGGTCATCACCAGCAAGCAGGTGGAAGGGGCCAGCCCCTACGAAATATTGCTGCTGAGGAACCTGGACGACTACTTTACCGGAGAATGGTTGAAACACGATCCTAAGACCAAGGGAAACATCCAAAGCTGCGTGACCAACCTTTTCGGCGACGTCACGCGCAACGAACAGCTGATCAAAACGTTCTGCCAGCCTTCGCGCTTTTCCTTTGAAGACTGCCTCAATAACGGCAAGGTCTACACCCTGGTGCTGAGCGCCTACCCCAACGCGCAGATGCTCATTGGCACTTGCATGAAGCTGGACTTTCAGCAAGTCGTGCTCAAGCGCACCCAGGCGGCTCCGGTCAACAAGAACCGCTTTCTTCTGTTCCTGGCGGACGAGTACCAATTCTTCATCACCACGTCCGGCGGCGGCAAAACGGGCGGCGATGAGAAGTTCCTTTCCGTGGCGCGCCAGTCCCGCATCTGCAACCTCATTGCCACCCAGGCCAAATCGACGCTGCTGGCTGTCCAGAAAGACGAGAACAAGATCGACGCGTTCATCCAATGCTTTGGCTCGCGCGTCTTCCTGCAAAACCTGGATGATAAAACCAACAAGCTGGCGGAGCAAACGTGCGGCCAGTTCTGGGGGGAAAAGGCGGACCATTCCGGGGCCGACCTGAAGCTTTCCAGCGCGTTCGGCGAGGGGCGCAGCGGCTCGACGACCCGCCGGCAGGAGAAGATGAACCGTTTTGACGCCTCGCACTTCACGCAGATGGCCCCCTTTGAGTCCGTGATCTACAACAAAGAGCGGCCGACGGGCAGCAAGATCGTGAAGGCCAACTTGAAGGGGACCGCCAGGTTCTGGGATAAGAAGGCGCTCTCCCACGCGGCGAACGACTACTACCAGGCTTACATCGAGAACCGCGCGTTTGAGCTCGGCATCGCCCACCTGTTTGATCTGCACCACAACGTCAGGGACCGGGGCTACCTGGAAGCCCGCCTCCCCCAGGGCGCCAACCTGGCCGAGGTCGACGCGTTGGTTTCGGCCAGCGAAGCAGAGCAGAGGGACAAAGGGATTTTGCGGGGCTGGCGCTTTGGCTTGCCCATCCGCCAGGCGGTCATTTCAGACTCCGATCCCAACATCCCCAATGAAAAGGCTGAGGACCAGGACGGTTCTGCGACAGGCGGGGGCCAGGATGATCCAGAAGAGCGGAAGGAGAAGGATTACGAAGACGGCTACCGCCGTGACATGAACGCCCTGCCCTCCTTCAACGACTTGAAGGATTACAGCAACAGCGTTCTGCCTTTTGCATCCGATCTGCTGGCAAGCCGGGAAAGCGATCCTTTCCTTTCGCGTACCGACCAAACAGCCCGGGTCATCACTGATGAGGAGGAAAAGCAGCCCGGCTCCGCCGGGACCGCCGAAGGCGCCGCCAAGGCTGCAGAAACAGGCAAAGGATCATGGGAAAGCAACTTGAACAAGGGTCTTGATGAGCTGCCCAAAACGCCGCTCGATCAGCAGATCGTGGATGATAAAGACCGGCTTTCCAATCAAACGACTATTCCTGACGGCATCAAGCCGGACGGCGAGATTGATAAGGGTGCAACGGCAGAGAAGGCCGAGGGCGACCAAGCATCAAAGGAGCTCAACGAAGGGCTCGACCGGCCCAAGCTGCCCTTGGACAAACAGGTGCCCGACGATGAGTTGGAAAGGCTCTCCAATCAGGTCAACGTCCCAGACGGCATCAACCCGGAGGGCAACATCGAAAAGGCTTCCGAGCCGCCCGCGGGCACAGGGGCGTCTCCGCTGGCCAACCTGTTTGATATCCCTGACAATATCGGCAACGACTCCCACGTTTAACTCACCAGTGAGCGAAACCAAAAATAAAATGGAGATTTCCGAGGTAAGCTGTCCGGACGACTGCAACATGCCGGACTCGCAAAAGGGCTGCCACTTTAAAGCCAGCGAAAAAGAGTTCACCTGCACAAAGTGCCAGCTCAGAATCCGCCGCAGCTACAATGGGTATGTTCTGCAGCCATCGGATATCCAGGAAATGCTCCATGGGGACAAGATCACCACTGAGGAGAAGTGCCTGAAGGATCGGGATGGCACCGAATCGTTCGCGCGGCTCATGCTGGACTCACGCTACCAAGTCTGCCGCGCCCCAAAGAACAAAGCCGTTCTCAGGGAGCAAGTGCAAGAAGCATGCCCCCAGTGCGGCGCAAAGCTCTATTTGATCACCCGCGGAAACGGGACCAAGTACCACGGTTGTTCCGGCGATTGCACATTCTTCCAGGAATACGTTCCGCACACCTTTAGCCGGCAAGCTCAGGCGCCCGCGCGCATCATCGTCCCTAAAGCAAATCAAGGAAAAGCTGACGGCCCGGAAACGAAGCCGGCGGCATCCATCACTCAACCGGGGGAGATCGACCCCATTTTCTCATCGCTATTCCCCTCGGAACCCACGGAGGCCAAGGGGCCCGTCTTGGACGCTTCGGGAAAGCCTGTAGAGCCAGCCGAGCCGGAGATACTCAACAGCGACATCTTCAGCATCGATCCGCTCCTGAAACTGCCAGACGACTTTAAAGAGCCTTTGATGCCGGAACCGCCCGCAGACCCGACGCCGCCAGATGAGCCGCCCGCGTCCACCGGCCCGGCGCCGGCGGCCGCGGCAACGGAGCCCGGCGATGGAGACACCGCAGAGGCCAAGTCATCCGAAGCTGCGGCAACGAACTCCGGTGGAGGGAACGACAGATACGCGCGCATACCACGGTTCGTGAGGGACATACTCAAGCTCCCCAACGACACCATGACAGCCATGGCGCCGAAGTTCGCGCCAGAAAACAAGGCTCCGGCGCAAGAAGCGCCTGCAGGGCCAAAAGGAGATGACGTCGTCTTTCCTCCCCATCCGCAGCTGCCGCTGACAGACCTGGCGCATTCCTCCTCCGCCTCCCAAGCGCCGGCGGGAAATCCACCCAGCCCGGACATCTCCCCAGGCTGACGACCGCCGCGGTCTCGCAGCGGAGTCTTGGCAAAAGCTAAGGTACTACATTCGTAAGTATCCGCACATTCTACATTCCTTGCCCTGGCGCTTTATAATTTAGGAGACGATGTACCATACCGAAAAGGACAAGTTGCCGGAAGTCAAGCGGGGCGCCAGCTTCAGCTGCTCGCACGCCAGCCCGACCATAGGGAAGAAGCTGCACGACATCAAAGTGTACAAGAAAGAGCAGTCCTTCAACCAAACCGAACTGGCTGAGCTGGAGGGGGTCAGCCACCAGAGGATCAGCATCGTCATCAAAACCATCACGACCAAGGCCAGGGAAAAGCTCCAGGAGCATCCAGAGCACATGGAA